>UMFS01051056.1_pt1 | contig 37995 bp, 35 predicted proteins | sample 1965071 | NCBI WGS metagenome assembly UMFS01 (sample SAMEA4836052, study PRJEB28245) | human gut metagenome | biome: gut microbiome; material: fecal sample | place: Denmark | collected 2008
AAATTAGCTCACATCCTGCGCTTTCAAGTGCTTTTCACTGCATAGCTGTGTTTTGTTCATTTGTCTATATGCGTACATAGCCTATTAGCATATTTTCTGCCCACTATCGTTATTTATTGCAAGCTACAGGTTTTAATTAACAAAACCAGTGTGTGTGGAAATCACAAAGTGCATACCGTTCTCAAATGTTGTTCAACTTACTGTTGTATAGGTAAAAAATGACATTTTATGTACATATCGTGATGTTATCCCTTCTTGGTGGGGTGTATTCGTATTTGAGTGGGCTATGTGAAAACCGTTACGAGTCTTCATGCAAGAAATTGCTGGCCGAATGTATTTCCGCCGTACTTGCTGGCTTTATTGGCATGTATCTCGCGGAATATAAGGACATGAATGAAAGCCTTCAGAGCTGCATGGTTCTTATTTTCAGCGCCAATAGCAGGCTTATTATTGAAGGTTCCAAAAGTCGGTTGAATAGGTAAGTCTCTTATGCAACATAACCGGTTGAGAAGTTACTTTGCATACCATTACCTCCTGACAACGTAGGAGGGAACTTGTGCTTGACACACAGGAATTAGCTCCAGTTGCTATTGCGCTCCTGCTTTCAGTAATTGGTGGGATAGGCACGTTCCTGATGGATGTCCGAGACGGTCGCCAGTCTGGCAATTTGTTGGGATTGGTTACGGAGATCTTTGTTGCAGTGACAGCTGGCGCGGTGGCGTACCTATTGGGGCAACACGAGGGCTGGGAGTTATCAATTACGTACTTAATGGTAACGATAGCCAGCAATAACGGTCATGAGGTGATTTCAGGGATGAAACGAGTGAATATCGATAGCATTCTGAATGTTCTTACAAGTTTGGTGAAAAAGGGAGGCGGGAAATGATTGGCTGGGGTGTATGCGTTCTTGCGTTAGCCTTAGCCGATCGCTATTTGCTAAAACGCAAGGACATCACGCATTTAGAACTTGGTGATGTGGAAATTAAACCGGGTTTCATCCGGGTGCCGTTCAAATACCGGTCTAAATTCCCGTTTTTGCGCGGCGCAACGGTCAGATATTGGATCCGCGATGTTCAGAAGCCGACGACAGTGATTGAAGGCGAACAACGTTGTTTGACGTCGGCTGAACAGGGCGAAAACAGTGAATGGTTGTACATACCCACTGAATATATGGGTAAAGGAGAGCGACTGTGGCATTTCAACGTCATGGTTACGCATGGCGACTCGTTCATTAACCCGTTGTATCGGATTTTCCCTGTTACTCAGCAAATCCGCAGAAGTTACGTAATAAATCTCGCACAGGATGTGTCAGATGACGAAAAATAAGTATGCAACGGTCGATTTTGACCAGGTTAATGAAAAGGGGCTGAAATCCCTTATCGCGGCGATCAATAAAACCGGTGTTACGGTAATTGAGGTTGACTCCAGCAACCGCGCAACAACGAAAGATGGCGTTAAAGTTAAAACCGCAAAGCTGGTTCTTAACGACGGACAAATTCTTGCCATACAGGTAAACGATACTGGCGATATATCGTCTGTGAGGCTGAATGGAAAAGCTATTCCTAACGCTCAGTCGCCGGATATCAAGACGCTTGGTACCGTCATGGGGCAAGCGGCCCGCAAAAACTCCGCAAAATTCCAGAAATCACTGATCGCCAAAGCGAAACGTGTTGCCAATCCGGTAGACAAGAAACCGGCAGTAAAATCCAACTTTCAGCGCCTGCAAGAGGCAAAACAGCGGAATGCTCAGGTGGTTGCCGCTTATAAATCAGCGCAGAACTCGGTGTCTTTCAATCAACAGCAGATCACTGATTTGCGGGCGAAGCTGGATAAGGAGACAGGCCGACTCAATAACGAAAAGGCCCGAAATGGCGAACTCAAACGCCGTCTTAAGCAACTGAAAGCAGGAAATTAACATGGAACAGTTCAATATCAATAAAGGGGTGACGATCAAGCCTGGGCTTGACGTGCTTCCCCCGCCAGTGACTGATGATGAATATCGCGCATTAATGGCCGGTGAGGACCGCTATCTGATGACGGAATCCAACACCCTGGAGGAAATCGAGGCTACGTTCTTCTATGACACGCCGATCCACTGGTGTGCTACGGATTTACTGGAGGCGATTAGTTCTACTCGTTTGCAGTTACACCGGACCATGCAGGCATTTGTCCGGGCATTGAACCAGAAGCTGAATGGTACCGGAATCTCTGCGGGGAGTGATAAAACGGGGGATGTGGCCCAGAGCGGCGCGCGCGCGATCGGCGGTGCTGAAATTGGCCGGGCACGGAACGTTAACGGGCTGCCGGTCCTGCCAGCCATTATTCCGCTCAGTGATGGTCAGACTATCAGCATTCTGTTTCATAGCCCGACAGCGGAAAACCGGATCACCAATAGCGATACGCTGGTTGCTTTCCAGTTCTTACTGAATAAAAAAGACGTTACTCACACCGTTGCTCCGATGAGTGGACGTGATATGACGCTGGCGCAGGTCACCATGAAACTTGCCAACCTTGCAGAGAAAAACTCGGCAAAATTCCAGCGTGCGCAGAAGAAGAAAAAAGCCCTGGTTGATGAAATAACCCAACTACAGGCTGACAGTGACCAGAAAGAGGATGCCATGAGCGACCTCGCGGATCAGGTGGCAGTGGTAGAAGGGCAGAAGGCAGATCTGGAGCAGAAAATTAACGCGGTCGCCTCGGAAGCGGATTCTCTTTATGAAGAGAATGAGCGTTTGCAGGCGGAGATTGATCAGCTCAATCGAACAGGTGGGCGCGATACCATTGCTCCAGTGGCAATAACTGGTGGGCACTCACGCGCGTTGACGGATCGCCTTGCCAGTATCAAAAATCGCATGCATATGGACGGTGAAGCGACGCTCAGTAATGGTGCATCAATGAAGCAATTCATTGGGGATGGCGAAGGGTATATCCAGTTAACCGATCCGGATGGCAGCGTATACATGATCAAGGCTAAATCCATACAGGGTGTGGACATGGCAGATGCAATCGGCAAGCTGTTTAAAGCCTATAAAGCGGGTAATGTATCGGAATACCTGGTCCAACCAGAAGAACATAAACCGGAAAACGTCGAACCTGAACCAGCGGAGGATACCGGTAGCTCTTCGCCTGAACCAGAAGTCTCTGTAGGTGCATATCGATATGCCCTGCAAATGCGTCCGGCGGCCCCTGGCGCAATACCTGAAGGTAACAAAGCAATTCTGCCGCGCCCTGATGAAGGTGACCCGTATTATGAATATGCACGCTACGGCATTGCTACTTACGATACCCCGCTTTCTGATCAGCAAATGAGTGAGTACGACCTGAAGTTATTGCCTCGCGAGGATTCTTTCGATTTCCTGGCGAAGACACTTACTAATGGTCCGTTTGGCAAATATGCACAAAAAGCTCTGGAGCTGGCCACCAGCTCACCAGACGAGTTCCGCGTAATGCTGAAAACTCAGTTTCAAAAAACTTTCCCCAATATTGCGTTTCCTGGGGGCGCAGGCACCGAGAAAATGGTGCAGAGCATGATCAATGCATTGCAGGCCGAAGTCGGTGAGATTACTCAGCCAGAACCGGCCCCGGCACAGCCTGATGAAACGGTTAGCGAAGCAGATGCAGAGGCTAATAAAGCCATTGAATATCTCAATAACGTGATGGATATGCAAAGCACTGACATGGCGGAGATCCGTAACGCCCGGGGCAATGTCCGGGAAGCGATTGCAGCCCTTCAGGCTGCCGGACGTTTTGAGGAAAACGAAGAGCTGGTTAACGGCGCAGCTCGCCACCTGGCTGATCTGTTGGTAGCAATCCAGAAAGCGGGGGTAGCGGCATGACACTATCAGCTATTGAGTTAATGGATCTCAGCGATAAGTTGGATGCTCTGATGTCCAAAGCGGCTATCGCGAGTGGTATGGAGTTGCTGGATATCAGCGATGAAATTGACCAGATCATGCAACAGATGGGGTACGGCGCGTCCGGCGGTGGTAGTGGCGAGGAAAAACAACCTTCGGAACATGATGGTGTGCCAAAACTGGTTGCTGATTTCCTGGCTGATAAATTCGTCGATCAGAGCACCGATGCATTTATCGGTACCTTGCAGGATTTGAGTCAATATGTTGGCACATACATCGACCTGGACCAGGTTAAACAGCACACGGCGGCATGGATAGCCGCCAACATTAAAGAGGCAGCATAAGGCGTAACAGGGATGAGCTTAAGCGATCAGGTGGTAATGGCCACCAGCATAGAAACGCTGATCGAGCTGCTAAAGAACCTGCCCGATTATGGGCGGGTTTCGTATGTGGTGACAGCGAAGGGAGACGAGGTAAAAACAGCGTTTGATATCGTCGATGCCTCAGCTCTTTTGGTATCCAATACTCTGGATGGGAAAATTAATCCTGACTATCCCCAGGAACTTCAGCCGCGCGACCGGACCCGCGCATCCAGCCTTCTTCAGGTTAACCAGATATCCAAAGATTTGCGGCCAGCTCAGCTTACTGATTCCGGTTTATCCAGCCATGGTGCGCCGATAATTGGTGAGGACAATGCCGTTGAGTCAGGTAATGGACGGACCATGGGGATCATCAAAGCCTATCAGGACGGCAATGCGGATCGGTATCGTGAGTACCTGATTGAACATGCGACCGAATTCGGAATACGACCTGAAAAGGTTGAATCAATGACGGCTCCGGTACTGGTGCGCCGCCGGTTAACGAAGGTTGACCGTGTTCAGTTTGCCAAGGACTCAAATATTTCTGATCTCCAGGAAATGGCAGCCAGTGAAAAGGCTTTTGTTGATGCCGACAGCATAACTCCGGCGATGATGGCGCTGTTTAACCCATCAGAAAGCGGAGATCTGCTTAGCCGCAGTAATGACGCGTTTATTCGCGGATTCATGACGCAAGTTGGTGCCACACAGGCTGCTGGCCTTGTAACGGAAGATGGGCGACCAACACGGCAACTTGTTGACCGTATACAAAACGCGATCTTTGCCAAGGCATATAAGGATGCGCGCCTGGTAAGAATGGTTGCAGAAGAACCTGATCCGGATATGCGTAATGTTCTGACGGCGCTTAATGCGGCAGCCAATGATTTTGTCCAGATGCAGGCTTTATCAGGAGAAGCGCACAAGCAGGCTGTGACAACTATTGTTGATGGTATTGAGACAGCGGATAGTCTCGATAAAAAGGCGCTGGCGGCATTGAAAGATGCGGTAGACCTGGTAAGGCAATCGAAGGAGTCAGGCCAACATATTACCGATGTTATTGCTCAGGGGGATATGTTCAGCGAAACAGCCCCGGAAGTGAAAGCTCTCGCGTTGTTCATCGTCGCGAATAACCGTAGCGCGAAGCGTATGGCCACCGCCTTTAAATTGATGGCTCAACGTATCAATGATGAGTTACAGCACCAGGGCCAGGCGCTGGGGGATATGTTTGGCGGTGGTGATGTGTCGTTACAGGATATCCTTCGCCAGGTGTCTCAGGAACTGGAAAACGAAGGCATGCAAGGGATATCCGGCGGTCTTTTCGAGTCCGTTTCCGGCGGTAGTTACAACGGTGTTGCTCCATATACCAGTTTGCTATTACATCGGGCATCCGGCATCAAAGACATTATTCATCTGATCAGGCTGCTTTCCCGTACAGATCCCCAGGATGAACAGCTTGTACAAGTGCTTGCGCATTTTGTTCGAATGCCTGTTGCCGACGTGAATAAATGGTGCCGATTATTCGGTATCAGCAATTCGTTACTTCGCGGATTGTTAAATCACGCATCCTCCCTTGGGCGCGACGGCTTTGATGAGATAGCGCAGGCGATAAAAAACGGAGATATGCCACCAGCTATTGACTGGTTTTCCATTCGCCCAACCAGGGTGAAAGCATTCCTTAGCGCGGCGCATTCGGCATCACCATTGGCAGAAATGGTTCAGAGGTTGTCGCTCATATTCACAGACCATACCGCGTTGGGTGATTTGACTCTGGACGAGATGAAAGAAGCCTCCATTCAGTGGGCCGATCAACAAAATGAGGTTAACTCTGACTTCTTGCCAGCATTCAGGAAGGCCGTTAGTAAAGCTGATGATGCCCGTGGAATTCTGAGGGCATTTAAGGCATTGCAAAGTCAGGTTAATAAACATGTCGGTGATATCGATGGGGTAACGGCGGAAGGCAGGGATATCCTTAAAGAGCACGGCATAACGCCAGAGTTTATTGATGAGATCAGGACTGATATGCAGCGTGAGGTCGTATCGTCCCTGCAAATCGTAGCCAGAGCGTTGGCGGATGCTAATCCGAAGAGTGCGGCCATTGTTAACCGTGTTATTGGTGATATTGAAGCATCGGAGGGCATGGGGGCGCTGAAACTCTTCCTTTCGCGAGCGTTTAATCCTAACGGCAATATTCTCCCCGGCATTATTGGTGAGGCTAAAAAGTATGTCAGCGAAGAAGAACTTGAGCATCTTGACCAACTACTTAAGCGATTCTCATATAACCCGCAGACACGCTGGCAAATGAATCAGCAAAGTATGGGTTCGGTCCACGAGAAAGTGTTATCTGCCATGAACAGTGCGATCGCCAACTCATCCGTATCTGAAGAAAAAGCTCTTGAGTGGGCCGACTCTTTTATCACGGAAGAAGTGGAAGAAGCCCGCGCTGGACAGAATGGTGGGATAGACCTGCGCAAGGAACTTGCTGATATTTATCGCCTGACCGGCGGTAAAATTTCGACCTTATCAAAGGTGGTTCACCACCAGGGAAGGGCATATGCAAATATTAATGGTGTTGTTGCTGTCAATTTGAACGATGAAAATGCAAGTGCACTGTGGCACGAGCTGGGTCATCATCTTGAGTACAGTAACCCTGGTTTGTTAGAGAAAGCCCGGTCATTCCTGAAGGCCAATGTTGAAGGGGATAAGCCATCTTTCGTTAATATCGGTGGGCGTGGCAAGCCTGAATGGTGCTTCAGATCTCGATTGAGTAATATTTATATGGCGAAGGTATACCCGCCAGCCTCAGTAAGTAACACCGGGAAAATTCGGCAGAAATCACCGACTATTTCCAAAACGTCAGCAACGGAAGTATTCTCTATGGCTCTTCAGTTGTATCATGACAAAGAGGCCGCTGCCGCATCACTGATGAATGGTGACGGATTGCTGGAACTGTTATTAGGTGTGGCAAAGGAGCTAAATAATGCAGATTAAAATCGCAGCGCCATTAGGCGGAGATGCCATTATCGAATTTGATGATAATGAAGAAGTTTCCGGGCGTTTAAGCATTATCTCCGGTGACATTACCGAGGACATGATCGCTGAAGCCATAGCTGGGGCAAATCCCAATAGCTATATGGGATTCGTTAACACCCTTGATGCTCCCGCAAGTGATGTTCTCCGAACGCTGCATCTTTACGCTGGCTGGTTTGTTGATTGGCCAGCAGTAGATGGTGGCGATGAGGACGACGACGATGATTTTGGTGATCATGTAGACCAGATCGTATATTGAAGAAATCCCGCCAGTCGGCGGGATTTTTACCTCACGAGAAGCTTTTTTCTGATGTCAGCCAACAGTGCTCGTGCAAATCTCTTGGTGGTTTTTCGACAAATGCCTCTTCAGCCACATCCTGCCAGGGGATTTGTTTAGCCCATTCAGTTATAGCGTTATGGTTTGCCGAGAATAACGGTATTGTATAGGCCTTCAGCCAGTCTAATGTGCTGGAGTTGTGTTTTTGAGCGTGATGTTTCGCATGGTGTTTGGCGATCACGATCGTAGGCACTACCCATTTACTACCGTCAGTCATTGTGAAGTGCATATTACGGGGAACAGATGACTTTTCCATCAACTCCCGAATCCCGGGAAATTTCCCCAAGATCAATCGGCGATATTCATCGCTATTGCGCCCACCAAACTCTTTGGCTTTGAATTCAAGATATGCTTCAGAAACGAGAGGTGAATCCTCTGTGTTTAGAGTTATCGCCGTGAAAAAACCAGCAGGATTGTTTTTACTATGGGCCAACCGGTGATGCGAATCATAAAAGTACCCTTTCTCGCGTTCCGATGGTTTCGACAGCAACAGCAGGCGCGAGTCATAATTGGTTAAATTGCCAGTTATCACTGCATGAGCGCGATCGCTGATTTCCGCCGAGTTAATAACGATGAAAAGATCGTGCGGTCCAGTAAAACCAGCCAGAGACTCTTCGTTATTCAGACAATAGGTTATATAGACGCATCCCCATGTTTCACTGATATGCACCAACCCTTTGTCAGGGTGTATTCTGAAATAATTGCCAAGAAAAGGGTGTTTTTGGGTAACTCGCTCCCAATAACGGAACATATAGTCAATTATTGTTTTTCGACTATCGTTAATCGCAGGAGAAACAACCACTGTACGGGAACACGAATACAGTATTGTTTGCAGGATGCTAATCACTGCCACAATAGAGGTTTCCCCAATACCATGTGGTGTGGTGGCAGTGACTTTGGCTCCGGTGTTCTTTATCGCGTTAATAATTTTTGCCTGATGAGGTGTTAACTCAATATCAAGCAACTCTTTTGCTGCCAGTTCCCAATTGTCTTTATACCGTTCTATCAGTGCTAACCAGGCAGATTCATTCTGTATACGATTAATCACTTTCCACCTCTTCCGTGGTGTTTTCTTGCAGTTCTGTTAATGCAGCACGACATAGGTTCCGGGCATTGGCTATAGCCACACTTTTGACTTCATCCGTCATCGTGCAGGTAATGTACTGATCGAGTTCTTCAGCGCGGATGATGCTTTTGCCAATCAGAAACTGTATTTGCCATAGCAGATCGGCATCCATAATCAGAATTTCTGCCGGGCCTTCAGGGCCAGCCGGGAAGGAAACATAAGACTGTTTGCCCAGGCCGACAACTCGACAACTTGCTTCAAGAATTGCGCGCTTGAGGTCTGACTTTATAACGGAAACAGGTTGATTTTCACCAGTGATTACGCCGTTGACATGGAAAGGCATGTAGCTTGAAATACGCTCCACTTTCCACACGCCAGCAAGCGATCCTTCATGCAGCACAATGGGGGTAACCGCGAGTTTCATCTCACCATATAACTGCTGGCAGATAGCTGGATTGCTGAATACATCTAAAGGCTCACATTCAAACAGCGGCGCAATCTGCATGAGGTCCATCATGGTCATCCCTGGGGTACGAGCAGTAATGAATTTGCGCATACCAGTATCCATTGCGCTCCAGATTGCTACACCATGCTTTTTGCTCACTTCTTCAGTAAAGCCAAGGTGGCACATGATGGTTTTTTCGATAGCCAGATCGGAGATAGAAACCTTTTCGCCAGGTACACCATCATTATTGATGGTCACTTCGACACTCTGGCCATTACGCAGGCGGTATTGAATTGTTTTAGTATTTTGTGCTGCCATAGTCTTTTCTCTGCTTAAAAACTGATGTATTGCGCCTTCAGGTGGGTCAGGAATGTTTTCCCACCAGCGAAAGCAATATCTCGGGGTGTTCTGTTCGTTAAAAACGCGTTCCATTGCCAACTTTGGCGTTTTTTAGCGAGTTCGTGCTTTTGTTGGCGTTTGGACCACCGCTTTTCTTTCAGTCGTTTTTTACTCATAAACTCTAAAACGGAATATCGTCTTCAAAGTCCATTGGAGGTTCGTTATTGGCGCTGCTCTGAGGTTTGCCACCACCGCTGTATTGCTGGTGGTTTTGAGGTTGGTTTGACTGCCCCCAGCCATTTGAGGACTGTGAATCGTCGCGGCGAGCGCCGATCATTTGCATGGTGCCGCCCTGGCTGACGATAATTTCCGTCGTGTAACGTTCTACACCGGCGTCATCTGTCCACTTACGGGTTTTAAGTTTCCCTTCGATGTAGACCTGAGAACCTTTTCGTAAATACTCACTCGCAATTTCAGCAATTTTTCCGAACAAAACGACTTTATGCCATTCTGTTTGCTCTTTCTGTTGGCCTGTTTGCTTGTCGCGCCATGATTCATTCGTTGCGATGCTGAGTCTTCCGACTGCTCCGCCATTTGGTATATACCTGATATCTGGGTCTTGTCCCAGGGTACCTATCAGGATGACTTTATTTACACCGCGTTGTGCCACTTATCTCACCTAATAAAATAAATTAATTAGAGCAATAATGTATATCTTTGAAACGTAGCTAACAAGTGATTTGCATTATCCTGTGCCTTCTAAAGGGATCGAGTCAGTCGGTATTGGCTGTGAATGAGTGTTTGTCCTGGAGCGTAAAAAATTCGCTTATGAGGTCTTTATGAAGGGAAAAACAGCCGCAGGAGGCGGTGCAATTTGCGCTATCGCGGTGATGATTACCATCGTGATGGGTAATGGCAATGTGCGAACCAACCAGGCGGGGCTTGAGCTGATTGGTAACGCTGAAGGTTGCCGACGTGATCCATACATGTGCCCGGCGGGGGTATGGACTGACGGGATCGGTAATACACACGGGGTAACGCCGGGTGTGCGAAAAACCGACCAGCAAATCGCCGCTGATTGGGAAAAGAATATCCTGATCGCTGAACGCTGTATTAATCAGCACTTCCGGGGCAAAGACATGCCCGATAATGCCTTCAGTGCAATGACAAGCGCGGCATTCAATATGGGATGCAATAGCTTACGGACCTACTACAGCAAAGCGCGAGGCATGCGAGTAGAAACGTCCATCCACAAGTGGGCGCAGAAAGGGGAATGGGTGAATATGTGTAACCATCTCCCTGATTTCGTGAACAGTAACGGCGTGCCCCTGCGAGGTTTAAAGATTCGCCGTGAAAAAGAACGCCAGCTTTGCCTGACGGGGCTTGTCAATGAATAAACTCCGGCAGCTCCGCCGACTTTCGACAATGAAGTTATCGCTGGCGGCGATAGTTTTTGACTCGATTTTCATGGCGGTATATGTGCTCAATGAGACGTGGCCACTGGAACCGCTATTGTATGCCGGGCTTCGGCTGTGCCTGACATTTTTGAGCATGGCTGCGAGATTGATGCAGCAGAAAGAAACCGCTTCAGATTGTCCACGCCGCGCGGTGCGCAAATATATGGCACGCAGGCGAAGGCGATAATAGTTAACGAGAACCCCGGCAGCTGCCGGGGTTATTTTTGGTGGTTATTTAAACGGATTGATTGAATTATTAAACGTGATGATGCTTGTCTCACGCGGTGCCTGGACGTTAGCCGCTTGCGGAACCTCCTTAATTTTCTTGGTGACAGGCAAGTTGCGTGCGCCAACTTTGATCAGAGATTCGAAAAGTGTGGCAACGATTTTTGCATCACCAGGTTCTTTGAGGCGGAATGCGTCTTTTTGGGCGGCGGAGACGAAGATCGGGAGGTTATCCAGTTCGTCTTGCATTGCTGCCAGCACATCGTCGCGGATACCCGCTGTTTCCTCCAGCAAAGCGATTCGCGCTTCAGCATCTGCGATCTTGGCCATTGCTTCGAGGTGGCGGCCCTGGCTTTCGAGTAGTGCAGTTTCCAGTTCTGCCGTACGCTCTGTCGCCTCCACCATCATTTCCAGTTCAGCCATTTTGCCGTAATGGGATATAACGGCCTGCACTGACTCGTCGGAGTACCCATGCGCCGCCAGGGACTCTGCCAGTAAAGATTTAGAATCCGCGCTTTCAAACATTCCGGCGCTGGCAGGATGATCCAGACTGATATAGTTCGGCGTTGTCACATAATCCACACCATGGAAGCTGGTGGTTACAGCGATTTTCCCGGACTCACGCCCGCCAGTGGCCCAGCTCCAGCCACCAGCTCGGCTTTCGATCATCGCGGCGACAATTTTACCCGGCTCTGTGTTAAGAATTTCCTGTGTATGGGTAACGATGCCGTTGTCGTCAACGGATATAGCTACTGTGCGGCAAGCTGGAACATTGTCGATAACGACCGGGCGACCTTCCACCATGATCACGCTGGTTTCTGGTACTTCCAGTTTGCCGGTCAGCTGTCGGCGACCGTGACCGTAATAGCCGAAAAGCTCACCAAGGCGTAAACCTTCCTGAGTTTCCTTGCTTTCAAGCATGGTCTTTACCGCGCTTAATACATACTGTCGCCCGTTCTGGCGACCTTTTCTAGCATTACTATAGAGACAAAAGCGGTCAGTGACCGTTTTCAAAACATCAGTCATTCTCGTTTCCCTCTTTAAAGACCGATTCAAGGATTTGCGCCAGTTCCTGTGGCGGTGTTTTGATGATGGAATCCATCAGGTGATCGTCGTCCTCGCTTTTCGCTTTCAGTTCGTTCACCAGTGCTTCAGAGATTTTTTCGTCAATCTCCAGCACATCGCTGAACAGGTAACGTTTGAATGCATCGGAATTGGCGAGGACGCTGTTATTGCTGACGGCATCGAGGATTTGCGTAACGATGGTGGCGTAGTTCGCCTGCGAGTCGCGGTTTTCGTTGTGCTCTTGTTGCAGAGCGGTATTAACGGAGTGGAATTCGATTTTGTACGGGCGATCACCTTCCGGGTATACCTTGCCGTACTTGAAAGCAAGATGAATATCGATAGCCCGCTGAATGAACTCTTCTACGCCCTGCTGGATCCATGAGGCGCGCATGGCGGCCTGAATTGCCGTGCGCAGGAATCCACCTTCACCAAGCCCGCCGGACATTTGATCTGCCCACCCCAGGAGGGTGTAATCGAGGCCAAGTGCTGCCGCCAGCTGGCGCATATAGGTGAGAATGTCTTCAATGCCGTTGATGTCAGCCTGGATGGTCTGAGTATCAATAGTCATCTGTCCCTTGCCGTCGCCCATAATAGGCAGCAGGGTATTGGTCACCGTAGGCATGTTATTCGCGCCGCGTGCGCGCTTTTCCATCAGGTCAGCTGCTCGTTTAAGCGTCTGAGTAATGGTGCGCGAATAATCGGCTGCTTTTACCGGATCCAGACTATTCATCGCCAGGCCGATGATTCGGTCAATTTTCGACGCATTAAAACGCGTTGCCTTCAGTGAGCGGATCGCCGAACGCAGATTCATGTACGGCTCGTAGGCGTATTCGAGCAAGCTGGTCCCGTAATTCTGGGTTTCAATCGGTGTGCGCTCTTCCGGATTATCCAGCAGGCTGTAAGCCTTATGGCCAGTGTGCACAGGCATAAGGTTTGACTTAGGCCGCCAGTAGGGGATTTTCATAGGGATAATGGCCCACGGATCGGCGAAAACCATTTTCCCTGACGCGTCCTTCAGATAATCGCCGCTAAATCCCGCCAGGTTGCCGCTGACCTCGAACTCTTTGATGAAGCCCGGAAGGGTGTAATAGGAGCACTCAAAAGACGTGATCCCTATGCCTTCTTTGGCGTATGGCCTGACATAAGCCACCCCAAATACAGACATGATAAATGCCCACCCGGCGACCTCTTTGTTGATGGTTCGCCCGATGTCGTTCATCAGCTCGTCACACAACGCCTGCGCGGCGTCATAGTCACTATCGTTTCCGTTATGTACCGGCACGATAGAGAAAGTTTGCCCGGTCTTCTTATCGAAAGAGAGCGCGTGCGTAATATGGATGTTCAGCGCGGTGGCGATCGTGCTGTAAACCGCCATCTCTTCGAGTAGCGGATAGCGTTGCAAGCGGTCTTCCGGCAGTTGAACTTCATCAAAGATAAAGCGACTTCCGTCCACCAGCCCATCGCCAGCCATGCCACTATCGCCCGGTTTGCCGCCTAAGAAGCCGGACAGTTGTACCGGTGCCCCTGCGCGAGAAAACAAATACCCACTTCCGCCGTGCACAGCCAGCGCGGACAGGAGGATGTTGTCCCGTTCTCCGTTGTCTTTAAAAACCCCCGCCAGCGCCTTCCTGACCGAGGATAGCGTGATTTTATTGTCTGCCAAGATTGCACCTTAATTAGAATAATTCGCATCGTGTTTGAACGGAAATTTAACACTAGTCACTTGTTAAGGATTACCAATGAACAAGCTATCTATGGGGGTGTTTCGCTGTTCAAGTGTCAGCGAAATATTGAAATACATTAGGGCAATAACATCTCACCGAGCGCCGATTAAATACGGCGTGGAAAAGGTGGAAGGCAAAAGCTATGACCGACTGCGCCGTGAGGCGAATCAGAAGGCGATAGATTTGCTTAATTCGCTGGTGGACGGCGCGACACTGACAGATGAACAGCGCCAGATCCTGGCTGGGTACACCGGTGAAGGCGGCATTGGCGGGTCCGTCTCCGAATATTACACACCAAAGCCGATCGCTGAAGGTGTCTGGGAGATCATGAAGCTCTACGGCGCGGACGTAGGTAACACTCTGGAACCATCGGCGGGAACCGGCGTTTTTAATGAGACAAAACCGGTTGGTACGGTGATGACCGCGACTGAGATCAGCAGTGTTTCCGGTCGTATAAACCAGCTGTTGCACCCGGAAGACAGCGTACAGATTTCTCCGTTCGAACAACTGGCTGTAAGCACGCCTAACGATTCATTCGACCATGTTGTGGGTAACGTTCCGTTCGGTGGTCGTGATAACACACGCAACATCGATAAGCCTTACGCAGAAGAAACGGACATGGGTTCTTACTTCATGCTCCGCATGCTGGACAAGATAAAGCCAGGCGGATTCATGTGCGTGATTGTGCCGCCGTCCATTGTTTCAGGTTCAAACATGAAGCGGTTACGCCTGCGCCTATCACGGAAAGCTGAATTTCTTGGTGCCCACCGCTTGCCTACCGGTACTTTTGACGCAAACGGGACCAGTACAGTTGTTGATGTGGTGCTGATGCGCAAACATCCGGCAGAGATGGCTGAGAAAATCCCCCTGGTGGATGAAAGCACTCTCGAATCGGCAAATGTGCTTTGGCCAACGTTTATTTCTGGCAAGTGGTTTGAAAAGGACGGCCGCCGGTTTGTTCATGGCACCCAGGAAAAGGGCTTCCAGGGGCGTATTGAGGTTCGTGCCGACGGTCAGATTGATAACCAGGCTCTTAAAGCGAAGCTGATTCATCGTTTCGAAAGCCGTATCGACTGGTCTTTGCTCGATATGGCTGAACCGTCACCGACCGCAGACGTTGTTGGTGAAGGGGAAATGCGCCTGATTAATGGCGTATGGCAAAAATATGCTGGTGGTCGCTGGATTGAAGCTGATGCCGGGAAGGAACTTAAGATCGATGCTGCCAGTTATGGCGCGGATAGCTGGGAGGCTCTTCAGCGTAACCTGACTACAACAGAAGGCCGTCTCGGCATGACATTTACCCAGATGGCAAATGTCCGCGATAAGTACACCACATCAATCAGCGACGATATGGTGCAGCTGGTGGACTGGATTAACAGCCAGCCTGAAAAATACCGTGAACGCTTGTATCGCGGGGCGATGATTGGCCGGATGTTAATTGAATATCAGGACATGAAGGCCGCCGGGCATAGTGCTGAACAAATCGAACAGCAGCGCCTTTCTCTGGTATCCCGTTTGCAGGCAGAGATTGACCGTTTTGGTAACCCCGGTCGCGGTCCGATAGCGAAATTGTCGGGGAGCGGTGCGCGCGCCTGGTTTGCTTTCCGTGGTGCAATTAAGCTGGATGGCACTATTTCTGACGAGCTGACAGGGAAGCTGGTTACGCATGATTCCAGCGCAAGTTATGACTCCACCAGCTATCAGGACACCCTGCGTTATCTCTATAGCGATCTCACCCGCGATCCAATCCAGCTCGATGATTTCCGCCTTGCGTTTACCGGCGAACTGCCAGCCAGTGATGAAGAGTTGCTTAATTTATTGGCCAGCACCCCTGGTATTGCGGTTTCACCGTATGGCGGGATTGTTCCGTTCGCCCGCGCCACCAGCGGCGACATTAACGAGATAGTGGCTCCAAAACAGGAATTCCTCGCCACACTCCCCGACGGTCCAGTAAAGAACAACGTCCTTAATCAGCTGGCAGCTATCGAAGAGAAGCGCATCAAGACGCCAGCAGAGAATATCCGGTTTAAGCTCAATAGCCGTTGGTTCGACCGTTCCGTCATTCTGGAATTTTTGCAGGAAAACGGCTATCCGGATCTGCGCTATGTGCAGTCAGTGCAGCTGGAAGGCGACGAAATGGTTTCTGACACCTATCACGGTGGTGATGGTCTGTTCGTCGGGCACCGATACGGTGTCGTCCAGCGCAAGGATAAAGAAACAGGTGAGATTCGCTACGAGTGGGACCGTAAATCAGGTGAAAACGCGACCGGGTTCCCGGCACAGCTGGAAAAGTATCTCAATGGTGCGCGTATCGGTGGCAAAGATAGCGCGACGGCGAACGGCTACCGCGAGCAGATGGCACTGCTTGAGGACCAGTTCAATAAGTGGATCAAGACGCACGATCGCTACGATGAGCTGGTTGCCAAATACAACGATGTGTTCAATAGCAATATCCCGTATGAACACTCTGGCGATCCGCTTGGGTTGAAGGGATTAAGCGGTAAGCGCCAGCCATTTGATTACCAGAATAGCGAGGTGCGCCGACTGTCCGAAGATGGGCGCGGCATCCTGGGCTTCGGCACCGGGCTGGGTAAAACCACGACCGCGCTGGCGCTTGAGGCGTTCAACTATGAGAACGGTCGCTCCACCCGTACTGCGTATGTAGTGCCTAAATCAGTGCTGGAAAACTGGTATTACGAAGCAAAAGAATTCCTGAGTGAAGAGGCATTCAGTAACTACCTGTTCGTCGGTCTTGATGTGCTGATGGATGGCGATCAGATTCGCCAGGTGCAGGTGCTCGATGAGAACGGTAAACCTGTTCTTGGTACTGATGGCACTCCAGTTATGCGCGATGCTCTTAAGCTGGCAGATGAAGCCACTATCACGGCGCGGATGAACGCGATCCCGCACTCAAATTACCGTGCAGTCGTGTTTACCAAAGAACAATACGCCCGCATTCCGCTACGTGATGACACCGTAGATGAGCATGCACAGGATATGCTTTATGACTTCGTTGCCGCCGGACGCGTAGCCAGCGCAATGGACTCCGACTCCCACCGCAAAGAGGCCGCGCGTCGCCGGGTATTGTCGGAGTATTCAGATACCGGCACCGAAAAAGCAGAGAAGTATCCGTACTTTGAGGATATGGGCTTCGATAGTGTGATCGCTGACGAAGGTCACAACTACCGCAATAGCTATAAAAATGGTCGCGAAGCGTCACAACTGGCCTATCTGCCCACCAGCGCGGTGGCGCAATCGGCGCGAGATATGGCAATTAAAAACGCGTACCTGATGAAAAAGAATGGTGGGCGCGGGCCGGTTCTCCTGACTGCAACGCCAGTCGTTAACACCCCGATCGATGCATACAACATGCTTTCTCATGTTCTGCCGAAGGAATACTGGCAGAACATGGGGATCTACGGTCCTGATGACTTCGTTAAATTCTTCGGCAAGACCAGGCTGGAAACGGTACAGAAAATTAGCGGTGAAGTTGAAGAAAAAATGGCGCTGGTGGGCTTTGAAAACCTTGATGCGCTGCGCGGTATATTCCATCGCTGGGTAACGCTTAAAACGGCGGAAGACGTTAAGGATACCGTGGAGATCCCGGAGCTGGACGAACACCAGCAGGATGCACCACTTACTGAAGAACAACTGGCGGCGTATGAAGAATTGCGTCAGCAGGCGGAAGCGGCGGCCAAAGCCAACAATGGCGTAACGACCTCGGTCAATGAAGACGGCGTGATTGAGCACGAGAAAGCCCGTCCGATCTTCTCAATAATCAGGGATATGGACCGCGTATGTACTGACATGGACCTGTACTATCGCCGGATCACCTATCGTTTCCTGCCGGAGTACGCCGATGCGGTGCAGCAGCTGGCGGACAGTTTGCCTAAACAAGCCACCAGCGAAGACGACGACAGTGATGATTCAATCACGCAGCAATCGCAATACTCCCTGATAGATAAGGGCGAGTTTATTCAGTTGCAGGTTCCGGAAGCGTTCGAGCAGGAAGTGAATAAGCGCCTGGCCAGGTTTGGCATTGACGAACAGACCGTAACTCACCCCGTTACGCCCAAATACGCGAAGCTGATTGCCACGCTGAAGGAGTTTTTCCCGGAAGGGAAGCAAATCATCTTCACCGACGAAAAAACGCAGCACCAGAAGCTCAAGCGCATTATCTGCAATGTTCTTAACCTTGAACCTTCAAAGGTAGGGATCCTGAATGCTCAGACGGTTGCCGAGGCAGGTAAAACCGGTAAGAAACTGAAAGCGGTTAAACCGCCGAAAGAGTTACCGGATGAACCAACAGATGCACAGATAGCGAAATACAACGAGCAAATGGCTCTGTATGACGCCTATATCGCGCAGCAAAATGAAATGTCGTTGGGCGGTCTGGAAAAGATTGCAGCCGACTTCCAGGAGGGCCGGACTCCGATCATCATCTGCAACAAAAAGGCAGAGGTGGGTATCAACCTGCATCGAGGAACGACTGACATCCATCATCTGACGTTGCCATGGACTCCAGCCAGTATTGCGCAACGAAACGGTCGCGGTGCCCGAGTTGGCTCCAACCGTGCAAGCGTTCGCGTTCACTACTACTGCGGCAAGGGTTCTTTCGATGAATACCGACTGAAGACGCTGAAGCGTAAAGCAGGCTGGATCTCCGATATCCTCCGTTCAGATAAGTCAGAAATGGAGAACGCCGACGCCAACGATATGATCGAAATGCAGATGTATACCGCTAAGGATGATGGCGAACGTCTGGCAATGATGCAGGTTCAAATGGATAAGGCGAAAGCTGCGAAACGCGCTCGCCAGAAAGAACAGGCTACTATCGACCTTCAGAACTACATCAAGGCGCAGCACGCAGCTGGTGAGGATGTGGAGGTACTTACCGCTGAATTGGAGCGAAGCAAAGCGGAACTTGAAAAGACCACCGCCGACGTCGCCAAATTCAAACAGGCGGTAATGGCCAAAGCAGCTGATAACGCAGACTGGAAGGCCCGCTGGGGGAGCGTCCATCACACAGACCGTATGTTGTTAGCACAGTATCGCGCGTCGTTGAAAAACGCCATTCAGCGCAAGGCTAATATCTCTCAAGCCATCTCCCGCTATGAGAAATTATTGAACCGTACTCAGAAGGCCGCGACGGATATCAAACGCCTGCGCCCGCTGGTGGAGGATGCAATAAATAAAGGCATTCTGGATGTTGATCCTGACCTGGTTAACCATGCGAGTGAGTTCCTTGTTATCGGCGATCGCTCATGGCGTGTAGGCCAATACTACGATTGTGCCGGTGATATCGTTCGCATTAAGTCGCTGGACTTCGACAGCCAGCGCGCAGACGTGGAGATCATCTTTACCTTCAAAGGCACCAAATCGGGTAACTGGGATGTGAAGACGCTGGATAAACAGGTGGATGTAACTCCCGATGAAGATGCTGTTATGCAGAAAATCAGTGGTGGCGTCTCCATCGCCGGGATTAACGACATCATTTCCTGTGACGATTTCTACCGTTTCCAGCAGCGCGGCATGATCAAAATAACTGACTCGTACGGCGTTCAGACTACAGAGTCAGGCTATAGCATTGATTTTGTTGGTACCTATACGGACCCACTGAAGCATGCGGTTTACCCGGATCGCCGTGACGGCGCGCTGAAGTCGTCAATTGCAAAATGGGTGCTTGGTATGATGTCGGAAGGGAATAACCGCCAGATCCGTTCGGCAGAAACATTCCTGGTTGAATTGTTTGGCTCCAATTATGGCGATGTAATCGCGTCATACGGAGATACGCTATCCCCTGAAGCAATTCAGGAGAAAATAGCGGATGCGATCGCCAGAATGCCGGAAAAAACAAGCCAGGGGGCTACTCGTAACGGGGATTCTGAACTTGAAGTCACCAATGCCATTTTCGGTACCAATGAGTTCCGGGCGTCAGATTATGAGATCACCACAGCACAGTTTGGCACCATTGGCATTTACAGCAATAAAGCCGAGATCAAGCAGGCAATGGACGCAGCAAGCGCGCGCATCGCAGCAGAACGGGAAGCCAATCTGAATCATGCAGTCGCCGCGCTGACTCAATCGTGGGTAACAGCAATCAGGGAGGCCGCCACCACAGGGAAAATCACACCTGCAATAGCGGATGTCGTAAACGACGGCTCTAAATTTATGGATGCCTATCAAATGGATGCGGTGAAGTTGCCATCAGCCTATGGTCAACTCAGCTATCGCATGACCTACAACCTGGTATCAATGTTTTCCGACCTTGCCATCCTTGGGCTGGTGGATCTTAACGAGGTTACGCCGGAATTGCTCAGCATGCGCAAGAATCATGTGGAGATATTGCAGAGAATTAACACGGTTCTTGCCGGGCGCACCGATGAAGAGAAACAGGCCGACGCTGATCGGATAAACCTAGCCCTTGGCAACATCACGGAGGAAGAGATTGCCGCCAGAAACGAGAAACAAGAAGAGTTATCATCAATACAGGGTGATGCCACCAGCATAGCTCAGTCTCTTGGTCTGAATTATCGCGTATCCACCGCCGACCTGAAGATGATGTACGCACCAAAATTCGCCGCTGGCGAGGTATTTGGGCTTCAGGAAGCCTCAGGCATGAAAGGCGTTCTTTTCCGTGCGAAAGACGCAATCAAGGCGAAATTCGGCGCTCGCTGGCTGCCAGCGAAGGCGAAGAACAGCGATTTCCCGGGTAACTGGTGGATTATCGAGACAAAACACAACGTGGCGGACGTTCTGGCCGTCATCCAACAATACGCATAACAGGAGCGCCCGGTTCGCCGGGCGTCGCATAATATGGCCACACTATCTGATACAATAAAACCGAATAAAACATATCTTGAGGCGGTACTGCGTACGGCATTGTTAGGAAAGACAGAAGACGAATACGTTGATTTCTTCCTGTCAGGGCTACGCGGGCGATTACTGAAAAATCCCCGCCTGTACCGCAGCTATGGCCCATACTGGCCGGAAATTAAAAAATTATTACTGGAGCGCGGTTATGGTAATTTCGGTCGTCTCGTTGACCGTGACGTTCGCAAAATTTACCGTTATGACCGCCCGGCGCTAACACTCATAGCCGCGACGCTCTACAGCCAGGAGCGTTTTGATAATGGTCAGATATACTCAGCCTGGCATTTACTGCCAGTGCCTGAAGAAGTTGACGACCAGGACTATGAGTTTGAGTCTTACGATTTGGAAGTTGAAGCCTTGGCACAGGCTGGAGAGAAAACTTGAAAAAGCGATACTACACAGTAAAGCATGGGACGCTACGAGCATTACAAGAGTTTGCTGATAAGCATAACGTTGAGGTGCGCAGGGAAGGGGGAAGTAAAGCTCTGCGCATGTACCGTCCGGACGGGAAATGGCGTACGGTCGTCGATTTCAAAACTAACAGTGTTCCCCAGGGCGTCCGCGACCGGGCATTCGAAGAATGGGAGCAGATCATCATAGATAATGCATTGCTTCTCAATGCTGATTGAGTTTTGTTGGCCCGGTTTGCACCGGGCGTTTCACAAACAATCAACTGGTTTGTAGTTCCTGCGGCGAGATGAATTATTAATATTATCGTGGTGCCGATGATGCGATAGCCTGTATGATGTTATCAATATCGTTATCGTTCAGCATGAATATAGGTACACCATTAGAGTTTGCATTTTTTTCAGTGCTCATCAAACAAAGCCCCTCATACATGCCGCGAGTTTTTTTGAAATTGGCGACTGATGGAGTGGTGTAATTTCCTTTAAAGTGCATTCCGGCTGATTCATAAAAAGGAACCAAATCAGACTGGCAAATCAAAGCGACCTCATTTGGAAATGCAAGTATTTCTGCCAGTATATTACTTCCAAGTCCATTACCACGATATTGCTCATATACATATATTTTATGACAGTACAACGGAAAATTTCCCGATGGATGTCCGAAGATTAAGGCGTATCCGAACAAGTTTTCTTCATTAGTAAAGCCCATAATGCGCAAATGACCGGCTCGGTAACACTCTTCAAAAACGTTAATTATGTAGCTTCTCGCTGCTTTCAGCTCCTCTTCTGTCGGGAACATCATCAACCCCATAAGCGATGGAGTATAGACCAGATCCTGAAGAATCCCATTAGCTTCATTTTCGAAAATTAGCGGTAAGTGCGGTACAATTTCATTTGCCGAGGTATTAGACATAGTATGGTGAGTCCTTTGTTTTCAAAGGACTCATGTTATCAGTGATAATCGTTTGTTGTAATAGTGTTGATAAAATAATTTTCTATTATGTAAGCAAGCTCATTTTTATGACGGGTAATGCAAAAAAAAATAGAATCAAAAAACTAAAAAATAATAATTCATGGGGTTTTACACCATCAAAAGTCCCCACTATAAATTATTAGAAATAATTATGCTTGCCTGTTAATACCCCTTTCGGCACTTTTTTTTGTTCCAGTGTCTGGGTACCCAGAATTATGTTAATAAGTGGACTTAGTAACGATGGTTCCTGGCGGGCTTCAACTTCTCCAGCCATTGCCCTGATGTAGTCGGCGCTGGCAACGTTGTTGTATTCCGTCGCAAAGCAACATAGTAACGTCAGAACATGCTCTGTCGTTATTTCGCTCCAGTTGATGTTGAAAAATTCATCGCCTTTTTTATCGTGTTCGGAATCGAAGATGCTTTGGTGGAGGATGTATTTGCCGGATTCCTTGCGCGGTAACTTGATCGCTTTCTGGCGTTCCAGCTCCTTGTAAATCTGCATTGCTTCAATCAGTACCGGCCTGCCGTTCATGAAGGGATCGCGCAACCTTACACGCTGGCCAACTCGACCAGTAATAAAGCTGTTTTCCTCTTCCACCAGCACGATAAAACCCTTTTCCTCTTTTTCTCGCAATTCGCGCAGCAGCTGGAGTTCCATATCGCGGCGGCGTTCAGGGTAGCTGGTCCGCTCAGCCATTATCAGCTCGTTATTGATCCATGCAGCAGTCATTGACGCCGGTTTGCCGACGCTCATCGAAACAACGCATATTTTCTTATCCATAGCGCCCCCTACAAAAAAGAAAAGCCACCAGCGGCGGCTTAGCAATACAACTGAAGGTAGCGCCCGGTACTCAGACTGTGCCGTCCATGGAATATTTGAAAAGGGATCCATCCGTACCGGGCATGTGATGATTCTGACTGAAGTCACTTGTCAGTTGTCAATCATTTATCATTAAAAATAATATATTTATTAGTGCATGATGTTTGCCATCTCATAGGCGTCAGCCAGTAACTCCATCTCTGACTTGTTCAGCAGGGTGAATTCTTTCTTGCCTCCAACCACACCATCGGCATGAACAGGGACCAGCCAGGGGTATTTTGCTCTTACTTCAGCCGGTGCTGCATGCTGGTGGTGCCATCTACAAAGTGGCAATTGCTTTTTATGACAACCCGGCGCGGTACGACCGGCGATATGGTGCAGAGACACCTCATTAGATATTACTCCATGCATATAGCAGGCAATGCAGGGGAGAGTGCCAAGAGCATTGGCGATGCGCCGTTCCTCCGCCGTTGGTGTTCTCCCCTTCAAGCCACGAGATTTTATTTTTACCGCGCTTTTCCGCGTTTTGCTGGCTGGTGGGCGCTCTTTCTGTTTAGCGATACGGCGGTCGATAGTATCTCGCATTTTCTGATATTGAGATTCTCGCCAGACCGGATCAGCCAACTTCTCCCGTTGCCGAGCGATCGCTCGTTCTCTGGCTGCCTTCTGCCACTTGCGGCACTGTTCAATTTTTTGTTCGATTGTTTTCATATGGTCAAAAAAAAGGCGGCCTAATGGCCGCCTATGATGTCAAGGAGTTAAGTAATGGCACGTCTTCGTAGTTGACAAAAACTGCGGCTCAATTATAACAATCATTTAGAGCAATGGTAGCTATTTTATTTATCGCGAATCACATTTTTTCTCTTCAGTACCTGTGTGCTATACTCCTTCTTGATTGATTGGATGCGGAATACAAACCCGCTCTTTTGTGCAGCCTGGCTCCTTGCCAGGCTTTTTTTATTTCATCATGGAAGCTGTTAATGCTTTGGACCTTGCTGAACTGATTGAGAGGGCTTTGTCAACGTGCCCCAAAAATTCGCCAAACTCAGACATCACTTTGGCAAAACCGCGCCGTGCTTCTTCCTCGGTGGCATTCATCACGAAATGTTCAGCACTACGCATACTTTTGACAGGGAACGCAACGGATATTGAGTCAATATCAGGCATTCTATCGCTCAACTTTACAGTGACAATGACGGCTGGCGACTGAATATTAGTGCTTACAGACAGCACTACATATTTTCCGTCGATGTTGAAATCCTTTCTCATATATCACCATAAATATCAAATAATTAGAGCAATTTCTTATGCATTGACGGCTAATCACCATCTTCCAGCAGGCGCACCATTGCCCCCGTTTCACTATCCAGATTACGGATATAGTTCATGACAATATTTACGTTGGTCCAGCCACCAGCTTGCATGATCTCCGGTATTGAAACTCCGGCGCGGGCCATATCTCGCGCGGCTCCGACACGGGCACTGTGTCCAGACCAGGCCAGGTACCTCTGACCAGAGTCATCCTTAGCCCCGTAAATCAATCGGTGAGTTGCTTCAAAAATCCCTTCCAGGGCGCGAGTTGATAGCTGGCTGGTGGATGATGGCGAGGCAACACCATTTTTTCTGACCCGGCAAAACAAGTAGTTATTCGGATCATCAGCCACACCAGAGACAGAAATCCATCGCTCGACCAGTTTAGTTACCCCCAGGCTAAGTGCCTTCTCTACACCTGCGGTGCTAACCAGCGTTTTCGTTCTGCCAATATGGATTAACATTCTCCCACCGTCAGTACGTGAGATATCTTTAACCCTGATCCTGGCAATTTCGGCTATACGTAACAGGGTGTTATAAGCAATCCCCAGAAATGCCAGATTACGTATATCCTGGCAGCGATCGCTATTTTCCATGAGTGAACGAACCTGGTCGAAATCAGTGCGTTCGAACGCTAGTGCCTGTTTTGCACGTTCACCGGCATCAACGTTTTCTTTTCGGATCCGCCGCATGACCAGTGAAACAGCATTGCTGTCACTTGGTCGTGGCAGCCCGGACCGACGATGAAGCATGTTTAGCTGGCCCAAATGTTGCTGGATAGTTTTTACTGCCAGACCGCGCGCCTGAAGATATAGAAGATAATCGCGAACATCTTCAGGTTCTGCGGGAAACCATTTCCGGTTATTCAATTTGCACCATGCCGCCCATGACCGGCAAACGGACAGAAGCATTTTCCAGGTATGCTCAGAAAACGCCTGGCGATCCCTGAACATATCCATCAGGTTCTTGCGAACCTCATCACTCGTTGCATCGACCGGCAATGCAGGCAAATTTTGGTGTACGGTCAGTAAATTGGACATTTAACACTCAGATAATGGTTTTAAGTAAAGTGTACAGGATCGGCTCTGCCTTTACCTGTTTATGGTTCTCGTCATAGAAACGCCAGCGACCGCGCGTGCGTTCTATCTTTTCTTCACCGCGCGATAATGACAGTTGGCAACTATCACGATCAAACCCTTTTGCCCGCCAGTAACCACGATTTTTCTCAAGCTCAAGATGAGTGGACACTTTAGCAGCTGAATATCCCATTTTTCACCTCTGATTGATTGGTGGTGCTAAGTGCGCTACGCGAAATCTGGAGCACTAACACTGCCAACATTTCGCAGATTTTACGTAGCGCAACCTTGATCAAATGATCAAGTGATCACTATTTGACCTGATAAGGTATTGAACTGTATGGATTTACAGGTAAATTGATCATGTTCAATAACCCTTAAGATAACTTCGTATAATGTATGCTATACGAAGTTATCAGGTCCGAAGAGGAGTTTACGTCCAGCTGTGCACAAAAATCAATAATTATTAGAGCAATAAATTTAGAGAGAAAAATCCCACTCCACCAGCTAAAAACTGGATTGTTTTTCATAGTTGTTTGACAATTGCTCTAATAAATTATAGTTTTGCCGTCGTTACGTAATACGACTTTGGATTCACTATTTAATGTGTCTTCAGCGTTGTAGAGCGGCTCAGAAGGAAATGAGCAAACAGGGAAACCTTATACAACGGCATTACAGCTATGCATTGCTCATCTTACACACAGCGCAATGTTGTTAGATTACCCCAGCATGGATCATGGGTGAAACAGTAGGTCAGAGCTTCAGGCTCTGTGTTGTCAATACAGTGAGGCATAATTATGGCTTTCATTCAACCAACCATCGACGACGTTAGACATTGCTCTAACGCTTTATCTGTAGACCCTGCCGAAACCGACGCTGCCCGCGCCATTGCTGAACACTACTCAAAGATATCCAATCAGGAGTACCGCATCACCCAAGACGACCTGGATGACCTCACTGACACAATCGAATATCTCATGGCAACTAACCAGTTAGACTCACAATAAATGCACTAATAAATCTATTATTTTTGTTTGATCCCTCTATAATATAGGTCAGTAATGACCGGTTTTCTCAGCCGGGCGTTATTGACCATGTCAATTCTGGAGGAGGATCAATGATAAATTATGTCTACGGCGAACAACTGTACCAGGAGTTCGTCAGCTTCAGGGATCTCTTTCTAAAAAAAGCTGTTGCACGCGCCCAACACGTTGATACAGCCAGCGACGGTCGTCCTGTACGCCCGGTTGTCGTTCTACCGTTCAAAGAAACTGACAGCATTCAGGCTGAAATTGATAAATGGACTTTAATGGCGCGGGAACTGGAACAGTACCCAGACCTCAATATCCCAAAGACTATTTTATATCCAGTGCCTAACATCCTTCGCGGTGTGCGTAAGGTTACAACTTATCAGACAGAGGCTGTGAACAGCGTCAACATGACCGCTGGCCGCATTATTCATCTGATTGATAAGGACATTCGCATCCAAAAAAGCGCGGGGATCAATGAGCACAGTGCGAAATACATAGAGAACCTGGAAGCAACAAAAGAGCTAATGAAGCAGTACCCGGAGGATGAAAAATTCCGTATGCGCGTACACGGCTTTAGCGAAACAATGCTGCGCGTCCACTACATTTCCAGTAGCCCTAACTACAATGATGGTAAATCAGTTAGTTACCATGTGCCACTGTGTGGCGTGTTTATCTGCGATGAAACTCTCCGTGATGGAATTATCATCAACGGTGAATTCGAAAAAGCAAAATTTAGCCTTTATGACTCTATAGATCCGATCATCTGCGACCGCTGGCCGCAGGCAAAAATATATCGCCTGGCAGATATTGAAAATGTAAAAAAACAAATTGCCATCACTCGCGAAGAGAAAAAGGTCAAATCAGCCGCATCAGTTACGCGCAGCCGTAAAACCAAGAAGGGGCAGCCAGTAAACGACAACCCCGAAAGCGCGCAATAAATTATGCCCGGCATCAACCGGGCATTCTTCCATTATTCAGCCGCCACCGGTTTTAACAAGCCAGCATCGAGCAGTTTACGCGTCAACCACTGCTGGCCTTTACCCGTTAATTGAGGCGTCAACCGTATCTGGTAGCCATCTTCATCATCCAGCACCACTTCTTTCACCGTGAAATACCCCGCGTTGATGTACTGCTGGAACGGCACATTTTTACGTCCACCGGACGCTATCAGGATGCCGTTCTCCCGTAACCAGACAAACAGCGCGTTTTGCTTAAGTCCAACAACCTTTGCAAAATTCCCAATCAGGATCCCTTTAGCTACTGATACCCGGTCGGCAAAATCGACTTTAGGAGCGGCGGCCACCAGCTGCTGATTTAGCTGGTGGGCTTTCTGTTCCAGAAGCTGCTTTTGTTCAGCCAGTTCGGCAGCCAGGCGCAGAGCTTCTGGAAGCGTCTGGGGGATTGCAACCGGTTGCTGTTCTTTTTGCCGGAAGTAGCTGTCTTCCAGTTTTTCAAAGAATGCCCATGCCTGATCGGTTTCGAGCATTTTAGCGTGGCGGGCTGCGCCGCGTTCCGTCCAGAGGATGAGTGAGCGGGCTTTAGGAGAGATAGGATTTTGTGAGTTACTTAAAGTCACCCGCAAATTGTTCAAATCATCTCCAATAACTTTATAGAAATGCTTACCTTCACAAAAACGTTCAGCATTACGGGAAAAGTTCTTCTTGATGTTATCCGCATCTGTCCCATACCCCTTAGCAAGGATCTTAGTTGTCACTACACGCACTCCCTGCCACTCTAGAACGGGAATTTCATCCGGCTGACTTTGAACAACCACCAGTTCTGATTCCTGAACTAAAGGTGTATTAATTTTTTCAGATTTAACGTTAGTAGCTTTCATTCTGTGTGCCTCCTTGCGTGTTTCGGCTGCGACGGTTGCGTAATTCAGATGCCCCTGTTCGAGCAGGTATTCACGGATATCAGACAGCAGGATACGGTGAACAGCGTTCTTGTCCTTTCTCCGGTAAAGTTGTTTGGTGATCATGAAGTAGTTGGCAATAACGCCAGGTATATCCCTGGTACTGATACAGGCAGTGTGCTGTTCAATTGCCTCGATCATCTCTTCACGGGTAACTAACGATGTTCTCATAGTCCCTCCTGAGCAGAAGCGTTAACAGGGAGGCACCAGTAACTGAGAGAATTGCGTGAATCAGTGGAAAAACGGGCAGAGAAAATACATGGGGCGTCAGGAAGCTGAGAGCGGGCCTCATCTTCTGTCGGTGCAATAACGAAGTGATAGTGACGTTTTTGGCAGGAGTAAAAGCGCCAGATAAATTCAGGATGAGTTGGGGTAGGGATAGTAGCCATATTGGCAGCCTCCTTAGACGTTGGTATGTAACCACCGCAGAAGAGACCAATCTTGCTGGCGGTGGACTGTACGGAGTTGGCCTTACTGGCGTCCAAGGTAACCAGCCTACCCGAAGGTAGCCCCATACAGCCCACCATTGTAGAGGTGTGCGTGTACGCCGATACAAAAAAAAGACGCGAGCGGCGTCTGTATCGCCTTAGACTTAAGCGGGAGGCCAATCCCGGCACCCGTTTTAATGAGGTGCCTGATAAGCATAAACCGAAAATGCCTCAAGGCGCAAGAGGTCAGGTTCAATGTAACATCGGCAGTCAAAAAACACAATTTATTAGAGCAAGATTTTACTCATTAAGCCATGCCAGAGCTTCATCAACCTGCGCTTCGTCTTCGACGCTAAGCACTTCATCCTGGGGAACATAATCCGCCAGCATAGCGAAACAATATGTATCCCAATGGTCTGGTGAGTGCAGGTTGAGTTTTTTCTTCATATCCTCCTTACTCATCACCTTCCATTGACCTGCGGAGTTAATCCCTACAGGGATTTTCGACGCTTCCTCAATAGTTTCATTACCCTTATCCAGTCTCATACGACCAGATTTTACGGCCTCTGCGGCTTGAACGTTGGCATAAGCACGTTTATCAAAGTACAGGCTCTTATCTTCACGGCTATGCATCTTTTTACCCCAGCGTATACGCTGTACGGTAATACCATAATACTCGTACATCAGATCCGCCGTTGCTTTACCCAGGCCATCGCCGTCTATCGCTATGGTGATATTTGGGAATCGCTCAGGATTACATTCTGCGAAAATTTTGGCGGCAAGCTGCGTTTCTGTAACGTCTGTGTATTCCAGCATTCGATAGTTGATTACACGGCGTTTATTTCGCTGGCCGGACACCATCATGATATTGATAACGGACTTATCCCGTCCCGTACCACCAGCAACGTCCACACATGCAAGCCAGCCCCATCCTTTTGCAATCTTGACTTTCCGCCGCGTTGCACGTTCAACCTCATCACGTCCAAGAAGGAAGCCATCCTGTGATTTAGGGAATAGGCCGCGTACCTTAATCATGTACATAGGGTTATCGCGCCCGCCGTACTCCGCCAGCTTCATTTTGATAAATGCTGGCGTTACCAGCGGTGATTCCTCACTGTTAAGCGTGATCGCCGTATAAACGCCATCAGGGTTACCAGGACGCTTGGCCAGTTTATGGTGTGTATCGTAGAAATAGCCGCTTGGGCGTGTAGGCTGTGACAGCAATAAGATGCGGTTATCCTGTCCGGTAAGAGCACCGGTGATGATACCGAAAGCTCTATCACTGACACCGGAGGCTTCATCGATAATATACAGAAGATGATCTGCGTGTTCACCGGCGAGAGCTTCTTCACTTCCCAGACGAAAGCCCTTCGGTACTACAGTCCATACACCTTTACCAGTAACCTCATAGAAAGCGGTTTCTGTCAGAACAAAATAATCAGCAAGCCATGGAAAACGGCTGGTGGCAGTAGCCCAGTTTATCTTGATGTACTTGAATATACCGGTCATTACCTGCTGAATTTTGTTCGCAACGATAATGGCTCGGGCACCGGGATACATGATTATGAACAACATGATCATGATAGAAGTCATGTCTGATTTCCCGGTACCGTGGCCAGACGAAACAGATGTCTTGCTACCCTGTTCCTGCACAGACTCAATAATCAGATCCTGCTGCCAGGTAGGTGTTTTGCCGAACAAAACATCAGCGGCCGCAATCCAGTCATAACGATATAGCGCCACCAGCTCGCGCCAACGTGGATCCGTTACGCAACTTCTGGCCATTAATCATCATCCCCGTATAGCTTGCGGGTAACTTCTTCGTCTTCCTCCTCGTCTTCGTCCAGGTCTTGTTCCAGCCATGGTTCGTTTGATACACCTTCAGTATCAACATCTCCATAACCGCCTGTATCAACGATATCGGCGATTTCTTCCCTACGCTGCTCAATCCACAATGCGGCATCGGCGCGGCGGTTGGCGGCCCGTTCTCGCGCAACTTTGTCCAGATCTTCAAGAGAAGGGCCACCGACGGCTGTTTGCCTTTCCTCATCATCGGTATTGGTCTTCGGAGCACGCAGATCGGCTTTGATTTGCTCCAGCATCAGGGGCGGCACTTTCCCGCCATGCGCCTCGATGAATTCAGCTGCTTCCAGCACTGACCAGTTATTTTCACGCTTTCGTTCGTATGCCAGCTTAACAATGCCAGCTTGCCCCATAGACAAAGCGTGCTTTTCCGCCTCCCGGCTTTCTTTTCGATAGTTATTCCGGATGCTGTAAATGGTGTTGATCAGGCTGCTTATCTGCGCGGAACAGCTGTTTAGCATGCTCGCGATACGATATTCAGGCGGAGTCCCTTCATCATCGTCTTTTTGCTGATCGCGCATTTCCTGCACCAGACGAATACACGTATCCCTGGCATTCTCCAGCATAAGGAGATGAGAAAGAGACTTTTCCAGAAGAGTGGTTTCCAGAACATCGGCCCCGGACCGACGCAACATAGCGCGCGCGGCCTTCCGCGCTTCAACGTTATCTATCAGGTAATCGCCAGCTTCGAATTCAAAGCGTTCACCATCATCATCCAGGGTGTCGCGTTCCAGGCGATCACGTAAGGTCCGGTGGGCGCGGGTGATCACGTCATGATCATCAGAACGATCATTTATGCGCTTATTTTGGCGCTTCGCATTCTCGACTGCGGCACTGACAACGGCATTAACCCTTTGTTTTTCCGCTATTTCAGCCGCAATGTGATCACCTGCATGTTGATCATTAGAGTGATCAATGATCATGCTTTTTAGTGGCTTCCTGACTGGCTTATTTGGCTTGCGGCTGTCCGCTGTCCTGGTGTCTTCTTTGAAGGCACGGAGATAACGACGTGCAGTATTAGGGTTAAGATTAAACTCGGCGGCATACTGTGCGATGGTGTAACCACCATCTCGCGCCAGGCGAGCAAAATTCTTCTTGTGATCGTCCCAGGTCACTTATGCTTCCTTTCGTAAAAACTCTTTTTGACGCGAGGGTAACGAAAGTCACATGTCAAAAGGCCCGGAACGGGCAAGCAATCAATCAGATACGTGCGGATGTGGCATTACCGTAATGACGGTGCTGACGGGCCACCTTATTGAAAAGTTGACGCGCCATTACCCAAGGCTGGTGCTCCCGGCGTTCCTTTTCGTCCTGCGTCATATAGAGTTCGTTCTGGAGTTTTTCATCAAACCGGCGCGGAGCGCGGCTACGGCGAAAGAATTCAGGATTCAGAGAGTGGATCTGAAATCTACGTGGGCGTGTACTGTCATCAATCAAAACAGACGAATACTTAGACACAGCGATAGCCTTTAAGCGCAGATAAACATCGCGCTTATCGACATCCAGATGCGGGTATTCCTTTTCAAGAATTGCTGCGAGTTCTTTCGCTGATAGAAGAGATTTAGTGCGGATCATGTAATCCGCAATCTCGTACGATGTTATTCGTGAGTGATTTATTTCCATGAAGTGGCGTCCCTGCCAGTTAAGTAACATCCTGTCACCTACTGATTAGCCCATGTCAACTAATCAACGTGGAATATAATACCCTCGATTAAAGAAATAGCAATACATTAGAGCAATTTTACCTAACACTCGACGAGTGACTTGTGATAGCGCCGACTCCAAGCGCGTAATCAAAGAACAATCGTTGATGCATCGCCAGCCTACCGTGCGTCTTCTCCCAATTATCGCGGTCACGCTCAATATCACGCTGGCATGACTGGCACAGAGGAATTGCGTAAATGTCATGCGCGCATAATCGACTATGACGAACGATATAAGGCGTAATGTGAGCGCCAGCTCCCGCCGCTCCACACCCACAGCATGGACGGGAAGCAACAAAGTCCATGTACTCAGGTAATTTTAGCGATTGCAGTTTTGGTATTTTGAAATGCGCCATGCCAGGGTCGGAGTCAACATCCACAGGGCATACTTTTGCACGCATCGGCGCGGCGCGTTCTTCCATCATCTGGACATATGCTGTAGCGCGATCGTCATACGGGCGAATATCCGCCTCTTTCAGAGGTCCGCTATCCTGCGTTGCGGCTTTCATCTTATTTATTGATATACGGTAAACTTCTTCCGGCATCAGGTGCATCATGTTGCGCATGAAAGCCCACCAGCACAGTTCCTGAATACTTAAATCATGGCCATCTGAAAGCCCCATTTCCTGACGGGCGACATCCAGTATCCAGTTAACGCGATTATTATGCAGCGTTTCTTTCAGCTCATTAAAACCACGCATCCGGTAATGGTTATCGTGATGCCAGCACAACAACACCGCGCTCTTGTCTCGTTCAGCGTGGACAATATGGTTGTCACACCAACTACGATCTGCGGCCTGGCATTGCCCCTCTTTCCTGCGCAACCACGCCACCAGCGCGTCAATTCCACCAATACGGCGAAACAGTTCATCGCTGTTAAAAAACGGCTGCAACGCCTCATTTGTTGCCATAGTTTGCTCGGAAAAAACGAGGCCGTCGTCCATGTGCTCGATTAACTCACGCGGCACCGGCTCCATAATAAATTTACGGCCAGCCTCCACCAGCTTTCTGACTTCCTGATCCACTTTGAATGTGGCGACGCCAAGCTCTTTTTGTACAAAGGGAGTAATTACGGCTTTCACATCACACCTTTCATCACTGATTGGGCTTTATCTGCTGCCCGGCATTCTCTGTTTAAGCACAACCATTTCCTGACGGCATAACACAGCAATAGCGGTCCTGGCACCAATTTGCTTACCAACCAGGTATTGCTTTACCTCGCTGCGACTCACGCCATCAAGAAGCATCTTTAACGCTTCACGGGACAATTTGTTGTATTTGCGTGCCATTAATCTACTCCGCAGAACCATACAATCTACGTAACGTGTCGGCGACAGAAGATACAGATATCTCTCCGGTCGCAGCCCCTACGGTAAGGTCTGCCAGTTCAGGTGAATCAAATACCTGCACCCCGTTACGGCGTAGAAATAACAGCGCACTGTTTAGCGCGGTACGCTTATTGGCATCATTGAATATATGCCCTCTCGCTGTAGCCACCAGGTAGGTGGCGGAGACTTCGAAAAGGTCGGTGATCTCTTCGTAGGCAACTCTGGCCTGAACTCTCCCGATAATGGCCTCTGCCCTACCCGGATCTGACATTCCCGGCAGGCCGCCGTAGCGGTTTATATTCGCATCATGAAGCGCAATAAGTTCTTCCGGTGATATATGCCTCATTATCGGTTAACCAGTTCCTTGTTGGTGGAGTCCAGGGTGTCAAACAGGGATGCAAATTCAGCATCCAGCGCCGCTTTTTTGTAGGCTTCGAAAGTAGCCTTGCTGACAATTACTGCTGGCTCACGGCCTCTGCGGGTGATTTCAACCTCTTCCCCGGCTTCAACATTGTTGAGCACTTCAGAAAGGTTGCCGCGCGCGGTACGGAAGTTAATGGATTGCATAAACACCTCGTGTACTCGTTATGTGTACACAATTATAAACTTCACAGGCATAAAGCACCAGCACTTTGCGGCTTAACAAACCTCTAGGCAGATCATTCGTAGCCTAATGTCCGAACTGCTAAAGCATCCAAGTTGCTGTAGAATCACCGCCAATTACATAAGCCTGAAATAAGTGGATGAAAATGACAAGTATTCAACAACGTGCAGAGCTTCATCGTCAAATCTGGCAAATTGCTAACGATGTCAGGGGTTCGGTCGATGGATGGGATTTTAAGCAATACGTTCTGGGCGCACTTTTCTACCGTTTTATCAGCGAAAATTTTTCCAGCCATATGGAAGCCGGTGATGACAGTATCTGTTATGCGAAACTGGATGACAGCGTAATTACTGATGACATTAAAGACGATGCCATCAAAACTAAAGGCTACTTCATCTACCCCAGTCAGCTTTTCTGCAACGTAGCTGCGAAAGCAAATACCAATGACAGACTGAATGCGGATTTAAACAGCATCTTCGTTGCTATCGAAAGTTCTGCTTACGGTTACCCTTCAGAAGCTGACATCAAAGGTTTGTTTGCTGATTTCGATACCACCAGTAACCGCCTGGGTAACACCGTTAAGGATAAAAATGCCCGCCTGGCCGCGGTTCTGAAAGGGGTTGAAGGGTTAAAGCTTGGCGACTTTAACGAACATCAGATTGACCTGTTCGGCGATGCCTATGAGTTCCTGATTTCTAACTATGCGGCAAATGCCGGTAAGTCAGGCGGTGAGTTCTTTACACCGCAGCACGTCTCCAAGCTGATTGCACAACTGGCTATGCACGGGCAGACCAGCGTTAACAAAATCTACGACCCGGCAGCGGGTTCCGGCTCACTGTTGTTGCAGGCGAAAAAACAGTTTGATAACCATATCATCGAAGAAGGTTTTTCGGTCAGGAAATCAACCATACGACCTATAACCTGGCGCGTATGAACATGTTTTTGCACAACATCAACTACGACAAGTTTGATATCAAGCTGGGCAATACGCTGACTGAACCGCACTTCAGAGATGAAAAACCGTTTGATGCCATCGTTTCTAACCCGCCGTATTCGGTGAAATGGATTGGCAGCGATGACCCGACGCTGATTAACGATGAGCGTTTTGCCCCGGCTGGCGTTCTGGCCCCCAAATCCAAAGCTGACTTTGCGTTTGTATTACATGCGCTGAACTATCTTTCGGCCAAAGGTCGTGCTGCGATTGTCTGCTTCCCGGGTATTTTTTACCGTGGCGGCGCAGAGCAGAAAATCCGTCAGTATCTGGTCGATAATAACTATGTCGAAACCGTAATTTCACTGGCTCCGAACCTGTTCTTTGGCACCACCATTGCCGTAAACATTCTGGTTCTGTCCAAACATAAAACGGATACCAACGTTCAGTTTATTGATGCCAGCGAACTGTTCAAAAAAGAGACCAACAACAATATCCTGACCGATGCCCATATCGAACAGATTATGCAGGTATTTGCCAGCAAGGAAGATGTTGCTCATCTGGCGAAATCTGTTGCGTTTGAGACTGTTGTCGCGAATGACTATAACCTGTCGGTAAGCAGCTATGTGGAAGCCAAAGATACCCGCGAAGTTGTAGATATCACTGAACTGAATGCCGAACTGAAAACCACCGTCAGCAAAATCGACCAATTGCGCAAAGATATTGATGCGATTGTGGCTGAAATTGAAGGCTGCGAGGTGCAGAAATGAGCGAGTTGAGTTATCTGGAAAAATTGCTGGATGGGGTTGAGGTTGAGTGGAAATCTTTGGGTGAAATTGCCACTAAAATTTACTCAGGGGGAACCCCGGATACAAAAAGAAAAGAGTATTGGGAGAATGGAACTATTCCCTGGATGAGTTCTGGCGAAGTGAACTTAAAAAATATTGAAAGGACAGAGAAATATATTACTGAGGCTGGATTAAATAACTCTAGTGCCAAATTAGTACCGAGAAACTCTGTAGTCATAGCCTTGGCTGGTCAGGGAAAAACTCGAGGTAAAGTAGCAAGAATCCGTATCGCATTAGCTACTAATCAATCACTTGCAGCACTTACATTTGATGAAAAGAAATTCAGTTCCGATTACGTATTCCATTTTTTAGAGACTCAGTATGAGAGTTTGCGTCAAATATCATCTGGAAACAGCGGACGCGGCGGACTAAATCTGCAAATGATTTCAGCATACAAAATCCCAATTCCCTGCCCGGATAATCCGGAAAAATCCCTTGCCATCCAGTCTGAAATCGTTCGGATTCTGGACAAATTCAGCGAGCTTACAGCAGAGCTTACAGCAGAGCTTAACATGCGTAAAAAACAGTACAACTACTATCGCGACCAGTTGTTGCGTTTTAAAGAGGGTGAGGTTGAGTGGAAGACTTTGGGGGAAATTGGAGATTTTACATATGGATATGCAGCCAAAGCCATGGATTCAGGAGATGCCCGTTTCGTGAGAATTACTGACATAAATAAAGACGGGAAGCTATCGAAAGAAAACCCAATGTACGTTGAATTAAATGAGGAAAATGAGAAATATACCTTAGACAAAAATGATTTACTCATGGCAAGAACTGGGGCAACCTTTGGTAAAACAATGATTTTTGAAGAAGATTATCCAGCAGTATACGCTGGTTTTTTAATAAAGTTGAACCTAAATAAAACGATTATTAATGCCAAATATTACTGGCACTTTGCACAAAGTGATTTTTTTTGGGAACAGGCTAATAAATTAGTATCTGGTGGTGGGCAACCACAGTTTAATGCTAATGCACTGAAACAAGTCAGAGTACCTATTCCATACCCATCTCACCCTCAAAAATCTTTAGACGAACAGGGGCGTATTGTGGATATTCTGGATAAGTTTGATGCAATCGCAGCTTCCATCACCGAAGGTCTCCCGCGTGAAATCGAGTTGCGCCAGAAACAATACGAGTACTATCGTGATTTACTGTTCAGTTTCCCGAAACCTGAAACTGTCAGTAATTAATTGACCATTGCTACCGACCGGACCACCTTAACATCCGGTCTGTATATAGACTATTTTTTACGTGCCGGAAGTCACCCTTAACTCCCTTCCGGCCCTTGCCAGACGGCACAAAGGATGCGCTATGACTCATCAGACACACACTATTGCTGAATCCAATAACTTTATCGTCCTTGATAAGTACATCAAAGCTGAGCCAACAGGCGACAGCTACCAGAGCGAATCGGACCTGGAACGTGAACTGATTCAGGACCTGCGGAATCAGGGCTATGAATTTATATCCGTAAAATCTCAGTCGGCTATGCTGTCCAATGTTCGGGAACAGCTTCAGAGCCTCAATGGTGTGGTGTTTAATGACAGCGAGTGGCGGCGTTTCACGGAGCAGTATCTGGACAACCCGAGCGATGGCATTCTGGATAAAACCCGTAAAATCCATATCGACTATATCTGCGACTTTATTTTTGACGACGGGCGACTTGAGAACATCTATTTGATAGATAAAAAGAATCTCATGCGCAATAAGGTGCAGATTATCCAGCAGTTTGAACAGACGGGTTCTCATGCTAACCGTTATGACGTCACGATCCTGGTTAATGGCTTACCACTGGTACAAATCGAACTGAAAAAGCGCGGCGTGGCGATTCGTGAGGCTTTCAACCAGATACATCGTTACAGTAAAGAGAGTTTTAACAGCGAAAATTCCCTGTTTAAGTATCTGCAACTGTTTGTCATTTCTAACGGCACCGATACCCGTTACTTTGCCAACACCACAAAGCGCGATAAAAACAGTTTTGATTTC
>UMFS01055418.1_pt1 | contig 37811 bp, 59 predicted proteins | sample 1965071 | NCBI WGS metagenome assembly UMFS01 (sample SAMEA4836052, study PRJEB28245) | human gut metagenome | biome: gut microbiome; material: fecal sample | place: Denmark | collected 2008
AAGACAGATACGGATATGATTGCCGGAGAGGGCAGCAGTTCTGTGGATCCAATGGAGATGCAGATGTAGTCGGTCTCCCTGGCATCCATATTGAGTGCAAGAGGGTAGAGAAGCTTAACATCTATGAAGCTGTGGAACAGTCCATAAACGATGCGAGAGAGGGCGAAATGCCTACGGTAATGCATCGGAAGAATCACAAGGATTGGCTGGTCACAATGACAATGGAAGATTGGATGAAATTGTATGAAAAACAACGAATACATAGAGATCAGTAGAGATATTGAAAATCTATTGAAAAGCGAAAGTACACATACATTTCTAATACTGATTGATATTTTGCTTAGAAGTAATAACGAAACAAATTCTTTAAAGACATCAATTAGCAAAATAGCAAGAACGTTTGGATTGGATGAAAGAGAAGTTAAAAAGTCTCTGTCCAGATTAAGAAAAAAAGAACTGATAGAGATATATAAGAACCAAGACGATAAAAACTCACTAATTATCGCACTTAGAAAAGACAATGAGTGTTATCGAATAACTTCAAAAGAGTTTGTCATGGATGAAACAATGATAGCCACTCTTTCAATCGGACGAAACGATAAAGGATATGCGAAATTCCGAAAAGATGTATTAGAAAGAGATGAATATACTTGTCAGATCTGCGGAGGGAACGAGAAGTTGGAAGTACATCATATCAAGCCTTACGCAGGATACAAGAATCTCAGAACTACGGTGAGCAATGGAATTACATTATGCGAAAAGTGCCACAAAAAAGCGCATAGAAAGCGTGGATCAGAATGCAAGGATGGATAAAGATTCACAGAGATCTGCTGGACAATGAGCTGTGGAGTGACAAACCTTTTACTAAAGGTCAGGCATGGGTTGACCTACTGCTACTAGCCAATCACAAAGATAAAAACGTGCTGATAGGCAGTCATGCAGAAATGGTTGAAAGAGGTTCATTTATCACTTCTGAACTCAAATTAATGGAGCGTTGGGGGTGGGGAAGAAAGAAAGTCAAACTCTTTTTAAACTTCCTAGAAAGTCAAAAGATGATAGAACGAAATGCGAACAACAAAAGAACAGCTATAACCATTGTAAATTATGGGTTTTATCAAGATTGCGACCTACCAAAGGAACAGCAAAAGAACAGCAAAGGAACAGCTAAGGAACAGCAGAGGGACAGTAGAGGAACAGCTAAGGGACACAAACAAGAAAGAAAGAATGAAAGAATGAAAGAATATATAGATACTGACGTATCTATAATGCAGCACAGCATTTCAGCGATCATCGATGCTTGGAATCAGCTAGAGCCTTACGGAATCAAAATGATTTACCGCATCAACCCGGGTTCTAAGAGATGTACTTCACTGATTGCCTTACTTGAGCAATTCGGAGAAGAGAAAGTGATACAAGCTGTTGATAAGGTCAAACAGAGTGACTTCCTTCAGGGAAAGACAGATACAAGGTTCTCACTGAACTTTGATTGGTTTATCAACCCGGACAACTTCGAAAAGATTCTTGATGGCAAGTACGCAGAGAAGTTTAAGAAACCAACGAAGAACAATAACAACTTTGAGCGAAGGCAGTATGACATGGATGATCTGGAGAGCAAGCTACTTGGAAGGTGATTAAGAATGGCAGAGATAAAAAGTGGCTGGGCGGTATGCTCAGTCTGTGGAAAAGAATTTGAGATAGTCGGCAACCGGAAGAAGTGTTGTAGCAAGGCTTGCGGAGAAGAAAGAAGCCGAAGACAGTGTTGCGAGAGAGGAAAGGCAAGATACAGAGCCTTGAGTCCTGAACAGAAAAAGGAACTGGCAATGAAACGAAAGCAAGCCAAACCGAAGAAAGTAAAAGGCGCAAAAGAACCGAAGTACCGAAACGAATTAGTAAGAGTCGCAGCTGAAGCAAAGCAGCATGGTATGAGCTATGGAGAATATGTTGCAAAAAGAGAAAGGAGAAGAGATGGGAAAAACGATTGATGCGGAAGAGTTTCTTTCGTGGCTGAATGAAGCCGAGGAAGAACTAAAGGGAGAAAGAGCGGATGAGCTGAACCCTGATCGCAAGGATGAAGGAATCCTACTGGCAACAGAGAATGTCAGAAAGTATGTCGAGAAGATGTGTAAGATTGATGATGCCGATGAGGATTGTAGATGGATTCCAGTAACGGAAAGACTCCCGGAAGATGAAAGTGATGTCCTTACAGCAATCGCATCCAAGAGCGGTAACGGATACAGAGAATACAGCGTTGGGTGTTATATCAAGGTATTTGACGAGGATGAGGAAAAGCACTGGCTTGACAGACAGTATGGATACCTTGAGTGGGATAGATATTCAAATGGACACGGTGGATGCTCACTGTACAGAGTTACAGCATGGATGCCACTTCCGAAACTGTACAAGGGATAAAGACCATGAACAGACAAGAGAAAGAGGATCAGGCTCAACTTGAGTACCTGAGACGATGGAAAGAGAAGAAACAGAAGAGAAAGAATCTGTCAGAAAAACTGAGAAAGAGAGGTATGAAATGAAATACAAAGTTGGAGACAAGGTAAGAGTCAGGAGAGACTTAGAGGATGGCGAAACATACGGAGGATGGGACGCATTAGAAGATATGGTGAAGATGCGTGGAGAGATCGTAACAATTAGAAGAGTGAGAAGTTCAGCTTACGAATTGGAAGAAAAAGGTTTAATGTGGACAGACGAAATGTTTGAAGGATTAGTAGAGGACGAACTGACAGCGGAAGAAGCAATTATACTTAGGTCTGAAATGTGTGCCAACACTTCTTGCTGTGACTGTAAACTCAGTGGTCATAATAATGGTACGGGTACTTCCTGCAATGAGTTCTCGAAGAAATACCCAGAACGAGTTATTGAAATCCTCAAACAGCAGAAGAAAGAGCATGAGAAAAAAGAGGTTGAGACGGAGATTACGTGGTGTGTGCTGATTATCGAAGCTGATACTCATACCTTGAAACACGAAGAAAAGGTTGAAACTGATTTCAAATCAATGAATGCGAAAAAGGCAGAAATCCTTAAGAAATACTGTTCAGAGCATGATGGAAAATATTATGCAATCAGCGAGCGCAGATGCGTAGTAAAGGAGTAGTCATGAATACAGGAGAAAAGATAGATTACATGATTCAGTGCTTGAAAGTTGCAAAAGCTGAATATGAGTACACAGCTGATTATGTCGCAAACATGCCAAGTGAACAGATAGAGTTGTGGAAGTTCCTTGATAAACACAGAAATCCAAACAAAGCATTGATTAAAGACAACTTGAAGAATGTGGCAAGAATGGGATTCCAGCTTGCAAATGAGGTGAAGTAATGGATATCAAAGTTCATGAGGACTATGTAAGCATCGACAGAGAGAATCTTGAAGTGTTTAATAAGACAGGCTTGAAACGTTTTAGCGAGAACCGTTTTCGCTGTGTAATCTGCGGAGAGCCAGCAAGCATTGATAGCAGTATGAGTTGTCGCGGACATCGGTTAGTACATACGCATTGCGCATACCAAACATTCGGAATTGACAACATGGTCAATGTTTTTAAATGGATGGAAGAACAGGATAAATAAATTACAGAAAGGAGACGGAGCTCCGGCCGGGCAAAGATATATCGGCTCCTTTCGAGAAGATGTATATACAAGAAGATGACTTGAAACTAAATGACTGGCAGTTCTCGCAAAGAAAATATCTGCCATATGAAACAAAGCTACGGCTTACAGAAACCCGTATAAGAGAATGGCATTACAACTGGGAGGGGCAAGTGTATTTAAGCTATTCTGCTGGACTTGATAGCACAGTGCTACTACATATGATCCGAAAAATATTAGGAAATGATGTCCCGGCTGTCTTTTCTAACACAGGTTTGGAATTTCCAGAAATCGTGAGATTTGCAAGGAAAGCACCGGGTGAATTTGTAGAGATATATCCGAGAGAAAAGGATGGAAAGAGGATTACATTTAAACAGGTCGTTGACCAATACGGATTCCCGCTTGTGTCGAAAGAAACGGCATTGAAAATACATAAGTTGCGACACGGGAACTTATCAGATCGGTATAGAAACTATCTGCTGAACGGGGACGAGCGTGGAAAGTTCGGAGTTTTGGCAAAAAAATGGAAGTTTCTGTTGGACACAAAATTTGATACATCTGAGAAGTGTTGTCACATTATGAAGAAGAAACCATTTAAAGAATACGAAAAGCGCACCGGCAGAAAACCATATATCGGCACAACACAGGATGAGGGATTCATGCGAGCGCATCTATACGCAAGCACAGGCTGTAATGTGTATGACGGGAAGAAAATTAAATCACAGCCGTTAGGATTTTGGAACAGACAGGATGTATTAAGATACGCGGTCGAAAACAATGTGGAAATATGCTCTGTGTACGGAGATATTAAGCAAGATCAGCAAGGCAACTATTATACGACAGGAGAACAACGAACAGGATGTATGTTCTGTGGATTCGGAGCGCACCTGGAAGAAGAGCCAAACAGATTTCAGAGAATGTCCGTAACACACCCGAAATATTATGAAATCTGCATGAACCTTGAAAACAACGGGGTGAAGTATAAAAATGCGTTAGAAACATGCGGAATTGGTACAGAAACATGGGAGCAGATGGGGCAAATGGATATATTTGATTTTATTGGAGGTATGCAGTAGTGAAAGACTTAATTGTGGATTGTTTCGCCGGTGGTGGTGGGGCATCCGTAGGAATAGAGATGGCACTCGGCAGACCAGTAGACATAGCTATTAACCATGATCCGGATGCCATATTGATGCATAAGACCAACCACCCGGACACACTTCATCTGACCGAGGATATTTTTAAGGTTAACTTGAAGAAGTATGTAAAAGGACGGCACGTGGCTCTTATGTGGGCAAGTCCGGATTGTACAAGCCACTCCAAAGCAAAGGGTGGCAAGCCAAGAGAAAAAGGACTTCGAATTCTTCCGTGGGCGGTATACAAACACGCAAAGGAGATTCTTCCAGATGTGGTGTTGATGGAAAATGTGGAAGAAATACAACAGTGGGGTCCGTTAGACGAAAAAGGTTATCCAATACCAGAGAAAAAGGGTGAGGATTATAAAAAATTCATTACAGCAATGAAGAGCCTCGGGTACCGTTTTGGTAGTAGAGAATTGATAGCTGCAGATTACGGAGCACCAACCACAAGAAAGAGATGGTATGCAGTATTCCGTAGAGATGGACGGGAAATCAGATGGCCAGAGCAAACTCACAGTGCTGACGGCATCGGATTTGAGAAGTGGAAACCTTGTGGAGATTACATTGATTGGTCAGACCTTGGAAGTTCGATATTTGAGCGAAAGAAGCCACTTGCAGAAGCTACACAGAAGAGAATTGCAAACGGTATCAAGAAATACATCATCGATGCAGAATCTCCTTATATCGTGAGGAATGGAGAAGCACTGGCATACATCATCCAGTATCACGGAGAGACGAGAGCCGGTGATTCAAGAGGACAGCTTTTAACAGAACCAATTAAGACGATTGATACATCGAACCGATACGGACTTGTGACAGCATTTATCACGAAATACTACAAGACCGGCATAGGTCAAGGCTGTGATGAACCATTACATACAATCACGACTTCTCCTGGACACTTCGGTTTGGTATCTGCATTTCTGATTAAGTATTACGGAGGTGGCTGTGGACAGACACTGGATAGACCGCTTGATACGATCACAACAAAAGATCGGTTTGGACTTGTGAATGTAATCCTGGATATCAAGGGCGAGAAATACATCATATCTGATATCTTTTTGAGGATGCTGAAACCGGAAGAGCTGAAAGTGATGCAAGGGTTCCCGAAAGATTACATTATCGACAGAGATTATAACTGGAAGAAATATCCGATTGCAAAACAGGTGGCAAGGATTGGAAATAGCGTAGTGCCGATCATGGCAGAAAAGCTTGTAGAAGCAAACTGTCCGTATCTGAAAGTCGGTGAACGAATGCCGAACATGAGCATTGATGATAGTCAGGAACAGTTGAGGTTTGCGTAGGTGGAGAAAATGGATGATAAGAAAATATTAGATGTAACGTGTGGATCTCGGACAATCTGGTTCAACAAAGAACATCCGGCAACAGTATATTGCGATATTCGAGAAGAAGAGCTAACTGGTATTTGGGAAAGCGGAGATGGACAGGCAGAGAGGAAATGCATCGTGAAGCCGGATATAAAGTGCGACTTCACAGCTCTTCCGTTTGAAGATGAATCGTTTTCCTTGGTTGTGTTTGATCCACCACATCTGAGATATGCCGGAAAAACCGGATGGCTGGCCAAGAAATACGGTAGGCTGGACGAACACTGGCCGGAAATGTTACATGATGGGTTCAAAGAATGTATGAGAGTTCTGAAAGAAGATGGAGTGTTGATCTTTAAATGGGCGGAAACGGATATTCCGGCGCAGAAAGTTTGGAAAGCCATAGGCCAGAAACCATTATTCGGACATCATAGCGGAAAGAGATCGGGGACGTTTTGGGGATGTTATATGAAAGGGCAAGAATAGAAGCGAGGTGATGAAATTGCACATTGAATTAAAAGAGATAGACAAAGACACATTGAAAGTTGGAGATTTGGTTGGAATTGCAAGAAAAGTGAGCTATGGATGGGGTTTATCATTCCGACATAAACTGATTTATCCAGCAAAAATCACAAGAATCACTCCAAAGCGAACTAAATTCTTTACAGATAAGTTTGGAGAACATGACAAAAGAGAAGTATTTTATGAGTGTGATAGTGAAGCTGCGAGAGAAACTTTTTTTGCTAAGACATTTGGAGATATTCAGGACGGAATATTTGAGTTAACTGAATCGAAAAGAAAAGATCGCATTGGAAAAATCAGTGATGAAGATCTGCCGGAAGTAGATAGACACATGAAAGCAATGATGAAGATTTTGGAAAAGTACAAAGAGAAATAGGGTAGCAGCTAAAAATAACAGCTAACAGTACCTTGACAATTGAATATTGATGGTTGGAATGGTATAATTTCCGTATTGAACATATCAAAAAGGAGAAATCATGGATAGATTGATTGAGTTTTTAACAACAAAAGTTGGTTATGTGTTGACAGTTATATTAGGATTTATTGTGCCAGGAAATGTTTTGATTTTTGTCTGGAATAGGAATATGTATTTGGAGATTGATATTATAAAATTATTGATTTTATCATTTTCTATTTCATTTGTCACATTGATTCCCAATTTGATAGCTGTTATTGCTATGAATTTTATTAATGGTGTAAATAAAAGCTCAAATAACAAAGAAGAAACAAAATTCGATATATTATATAACATTGGATTCTCAGTTGGACTTGTTGTAATTGAAATGATTTTTGTTATATTCATGGCAATATGTACGGAGAATTTTCAACTTAAGACTTATATTATGTATGTAGGGCTAGCAATAACGGGAATAATAATTATATACAGCGCTGTTATATTACTAAAACAGTTAATAAAGAAAATAAGAAAATAAAATGTTTACCAACCATCAATATTCGGTGGTTGGTATTTTTTTACGCTTTTTTAAGGAGAAAGGAACGAATTATGAAATTAACAGGAATAGCAAGAGAAGATTTAGAAGCGAAAGGTTTGGTGTTACCAAATAAACTTGAACTTGAATGCAGAGGAACAGCAATTCCGGACATTTATGCGAGTATAATCGGCAGAAAGAATGTTGATACCGGAGAATTCGAATCATTCTTTAAGACAGACAATAAAAATGGTAATACAGTGGAATTTGATAGATTCCGGGAGAACGTCACATTGTTAGAAAAAGAGCATACCGTCTTTAGTCGAGAAACGATAGAAGATAAGAATGTGATTGACTATTATGTTCCGTATGATATCCAGGAGAGCAGCAAGAATAGACCGACAGTGACGGACGAATTCCCGGAAAACGCTTATCTGACAGAAGGATATTACGAGTGCGAATATGAGCTACTTCTGACTTGTGGAGATGCAACCAGAAGACTTGTAATTCCACAGAAGACAGTCAATGTTCCGATGATTTCATTACTGTCAAACATCGAAGATGAAATCAGAGATATTTTGGACGGTTTCCCAGATGAGGATAACAATTTTGCTGATGTGCTGGAATTAATGGACGATTGTTATGTAATTAAGATGTTTGATGCCTGTGGAATGCCAGCAAATATCGAGATTAACCATGCAGCTGATTTCGTGAATATGATCGTTTCAGCTAGACAGATTAAGTGCGAATTCAAGTATGGAGAGGAACAGTAAATGGGATGCAAGAATTATTGCTTGTATGGACAGAATGCGTGTTGTCTGGAATGTCAGATAAAAGACCAATGCAATATTCAGTGCGATGATATAGACAGCTACGAATATGCGGTAGAGTGCCCTGATTATGTGAAGGAGAATGAAGATGAAAATTGTAAAAGGTAAAGAACAGGAATATAAAGACTGGTATGAAAAAAACAGTGATCCATACGGTAGAGCGTGTTTTACATATGCTGAAAGATGGGCTGGAATGATGGAAGAGAAGATAGAAGCATCAGAAGAAGACGAAATGAAAGTTATTGTTGATAATGCAACTCAGCTGAGCTATGAAGCGGATGAAGAGGGAATCACAGGATTTATGTACGGAGTAGCTGTCAGTATTCTTTCTCAATGCTGGGAATACGGAGAATGTCTAAGAAAATGGCACAACAAAGAGTATGGATATGACGGTGACGGTGTTGTAAATCCGGCGGTCATAACTGTTGGTTGAAAAGGAAAGCAAAGATGAATGGTAAAGACTTTATTAGAGCACTTGAAGAAGCCAGGCTAAAAATAGAGCTGTCAAATAAACGTATTTTGTTTATGCATCCGGAAGATATCGCAATACTTGATTTGGACAAGGTGAGCAACGTTATATATCTTGTTGAAGAAAGAAGATTGGAACATGGGAAAGTAATAGCGATTACAGATGAAAAAATTGAAAAGAACTGTATTGGATGCAATCAAAAACAATAAAGTGAAGTATCACAGAGGAAGAAGGAGATAAAGTGAAAAAAGAATCACTGATTCATAAAATCCTGAGGAAACTCGGTTTTATCAAAGACATTGAGGATGATAGGAAATTGAAAATGGAGATGTGCGAAAGAGCGATAAAGGCAAATGTATGTCCGGAGGATTGCGATATGTGTGCATGGGATACGAAAGGTGGAGTTAGTTATGAGAATCATTAGTCAAAGTGGGTTGTTAGATGCGCCTTATGAATTAATTGCAATTTCTCCGTATTCAGGAAATATGGCAACAATCGTTGGAACGTTTCCGGGGAATGACCCTGCTAAGGGCGATAGAGTTTATATTTTAGGCGAATATTCCACCGAAGAAAAAGCAATGAAGGCTATGGAGATGTGCAGAGAACAGTATGCACAGTGTGAAATCAATAAGCATTTGATTCAGAAAGCAGCTGATAATTTAGAAGGCGTATCAATAACTTTTACCGGAGAAGTTAGAAATCAACTTGCAGACAAATATCTATTTCAGTTTCCAGCAGATGATGAAATTTGAAAGGTTGGGAAGAAATGAAAGAGCCAAGCGAAAAGAAAGCGATCATCAAAAAGATGATGAAAGAGGGAAAGACATATAAGCAGATTTCGGAAGAAACCGGAATCCCTTATGGAACTGTTGGAATCTACGGTGGAAAAATCAATAAAGCTAAGAGGGAAACGAAATATCCTAACGGAGATAGGCATTTATGCAGAACTTGTAAATATCGCGCTTCCGGTGCAAGAAGAGGATGCGACTATATCATACATACTGGAAATGAGCGTGGATGCAATCCGGAAGTGTGCAACAAGTATGAGAAAGGAAAACGAAAATGAAACTTAAACCAGTAGTAAAGGCAAGTGAGTTTGAAAAGTACGGTTTCAAGCCTTGCAGAGGACTTCCGAAAAGCGCAGAGAGTTATTACCTCTGCGTTAAAAATGGACATAGAGTGATGTTTGTGGACAATGAGCGGTTTACGGAATCTGAATGGCCAATAAAGGATGCACGAATCCACAAGAACGCTAATTGCAGATACACTGACAAAAGGACAGCAACCGAGATCGAGTGCGAACTGGTTGTGAATGGCTTACTGGAAGAGGTGAGGGAATGGAAGAGAGATTAACAACATACCACTGTGGAAAAGCAGTGATTAAGGACAAGAATAAGCTGTCAGAGGCTATGGAGAAGTTAGCGGAGTTTGAGGAAAAAGAAGAATGCGGAGAATGGCTTGATGCTATCGAACTTGCGAAAATTGCTATTGCACTGCAAAGTCAGAAGTGGATTCCATGCAGCGAGAGGTTGCCGGAGGATAACACGGATGTAATTGTATGTTTTTACAGCGGAATAGTAACAGAAATGAGATATTGGGAAAATGGAAAATTTAAAGGAATCTATGAACATACGACAAAATCAATTGTTGCCTGGATGCCACTACCAGAGCCGTACAGAGAGGGAGAATGATATGAGCAGACTAATTGATGCGGATTTACTGATGAGAAAATGCGAGAAATGGTTAAAACCGAAAGCACCAGACGAAGATGAAATGGTTTCGGTGGCAGATATTGCGGTATCCACGCTTATGGAAATAGAAGAACAGCCGACAGCGTTTGATGTGGAGAAAGTCATTGAACAGTTGAATGAGCTGTTAGAAGAGAAGACAACAGATAGTGGAGACGATTGGTATACAGCAGAATGTTTAGATAGAGCCATTGAGATTGTGAAGCGAGGTGGAAGAGATGAAAAATAAAGAGCAGACAAATGCTTGTTGCGGTTGCTTCGGAGCTGCGAATGGTGATTGTGATGAGTGCGCTAAGGATAGGAGTAATGCTGATTGCGCGTTTAGAAATAAAGATGGATGCGGTACAGCATTGAAAGAATGGGCAGAATCCGAGTGCATCAAAAGGCCGGTAATCAGCAAGAAAGACAGAGCGTTTTTGGAGTATCTTGGCGAAGAACTTAAATACATTGTGAGAAGTAAAAGCGATAATTTGATGGCATACCAAAGTAGTGCTGAAAAACGTGAAGATGGATGGGTGATTGATTCCGGTGCGATTAAATCATTGCAAAAACTCAACATCGACTTCCCAATGGTCAAGTGGTCAGATGAAGAGCCGTGGCTTATCGAGGATCTGAAAAATTTGGAGGTGGTTGACAGTTATGAATAGAGAAATACTTTTTAAAGCGAAACATATCCATGCAATGGATAGTAATGAGCATCTCGACAGAACATGGGTTCATGGCTATCTTAGTGACGAGAATTATATCTATGATAAAAGTCTCGAGGGTGAATTTCTGATTGATGAAGATACCATTTGCCAGTATACCGGATTAACAAATGAACTTAGTGAGGAATTTTGGGAAAACGATATTGTGCAATGCGGACACTATTACGGAGTGATTAAGTACGAAGAAGGTGCATTTATAATTAAATGGAATACGAAAGGTTCAGAATTTCTCAGACACGATTTAGCATACTGGGCATATTTGAGCAATGTTCGTGTTGTCGGCAACGTATTTGACAATCCTGAACTGTTAGAAGAGGAGAATGTGCATGGAACAGATTAAGCTAGGGTTAAGAATTGCAAGCATTGTGGTTGGAATAATCGGTTATAGTGCGATATGGATGTGGCTGATTAATAATCGACGGAACGAAAAAAGTGAACTTGCGTGGGTATTATGGAAATGCTTTCATGCAATTGTGATTGCGCTTGCGTTTCTTTTGGCGTGGTTTTAGGAGAAGATTATATTAGAAGATAAGGAGAATAGCAATGGCAAAGATATTTAAAGTAAGTGGATATTTTGTAGATGTATACAATAATTATACATTGGAATACATAAATTCGTTAATCTTTAACGGATGGGTAGGGCTTAAACCTCGGCATAAACATACAGAAGTGGAAGAAATCAAAGATTGGAGAAAAAACCATCCTCTTCTAAATGATAAATGTGACCTTGCAGATTGCGAGAAATACTTCAAAAGAAATGTTCCAGTAGATAATGACAGAAATGTTACGGCAGGACAAGTCTTCAGACATTTTAAGGGTAAGATAGTTAAGGTTTTACATATCGCACAAGATACAGAATCGCCAGGACAGTTTTATGTAGTCTACGAATGCGAAGACGGAGCCGTGTGGAGTAGACCTTACGGAATGTTTGTGAGTGAAGTTGACCATGAAAAATATCCAGATGTGAAACAGAAGTATAGATTTGAATTGATGGAGAGTGAAAATGATGGATGATAGAGAAATCAGCGTGTGGCATCATGGAGTTTTCGGAAGATACAGACCGAGGAAGAATAATTTCCCGGAATGCGCGTGGAGCAACAGAAGACAGAGAAAGAGACATGTAGGTGATATCCTGGTTGTCCATGAAGAAAGAGGACAAGTGCTCTGGATGTACACAAGACATTGTAAGTGGAGAAGATTAGGAATTGGTGAAAAACGGGAAGGAAGAGAATAATGAAAGCAAATGAATATCAGAAAATGGCAATGAGAACAAATGACGGAAAAACAACAAAGAGACTGCTTGAATGCATGTTGACATGTGATATGGAATACTTATTATCACAGAATCTTGTGTATGAAGATGAACAGCACTTAGATTTAGGCGGTATTTTCAATGCATGCCTTGGATTGTCTGGAGAAGTCGGTGAGTTCAATGACATGATTAAGAAGTGGGTTTTCCATGAAAAAGAATTGGATATGGAACACGCAAAGAAAGAAATGGGAGATGTGCTTTGGTATGTGGCTATGATGTGCGAATCGTTCGGTTGGAATATGGAAGAAATCATGCAGATGAACGTAGATAAGCTCAAAGCAAGATATCCGGAAGGGTTTAGTGTTGACAGATCATTACATAGAGCGGATGGTGATGTATAGATGAAAGATGCGGTCAGAGATTGGATTGGAGTGATGAACAGTGAAAAGAAGTACAGAAACAAGAAGATGCCAGGCAGAGATTAAAGCAAATCTGCAAAAGCATTATGGTGGAATGGCAGAAAGACCGGTAGACAAGAAAGCGAGCGAAGAGTTTAACCGTCCGGCATATCAGGCAAGGAAGCTGATAAGGACACAAGGTGATTATTTGCAAGAAGATCCGAATGAATGACTGACAAGAGTTGGGATAGATATAAAAGCATGCGTGGGAGGTGGATACCATTGAGCGTGAGAGAAACATATTTGAGTGATTACGGCATCACTCATGAGCAAGGGAAGAAGATAATTGACTACTGCCGGAAAGCCACTGGATATGAGCAAGTCCTTCTTCTTCAAAGCTGTCAGAACGTAAAGCCGGAGATAGCAAATTTCCTCTTCATCAATCTGACAACAGGACTTGGATACGATAATATCTGCAAAAGGGAATACATTCCGATGCAGAGAAAGGATTTCCAGGGATACAGACGAAAAGTGATTGAAGAGTACAACAGATTAATGACATTACTGGGAAGACCGATAATCTAGGTTTGGCAACCAAATGTCTACCACTTGTCTGCCAAATGACGGACAGACGGTAGGCATTTGTCCTACCCAGGTTAGGTTAGGTAAGGATATATATAATATATGTTCACCGCAAGGCGTTGAACGAGCGCATTTAGATCAAAATGAGCAAGAAAGAACTGATGTTACAGATACGGTAAGACTAGAAAGGCTACGTGTAAAAGCGTAGTCTTTTTTATTGAAAAATTCATAAAAGGGGTTGACTATTGGTGTCCAATACGCTATAATAAAGACAGTTAAAGAAGAGAAGCAAATTCAAGGAGGTATGGAAAATGACAATCGAAGAAATCAGAAATATCATTGAGAAAGCAGAATATGATTACATCGGAATTAGAGCAGACAGCAGAGATTATCAGATTGGTGAAGTAATGGATAATTCACATCAGCTTTTCCAGGATCCTCAGTACGCAGACTTTGCCTGCACAGAGTTGTTATATCCATACATCACAGACGGTGTTTACGCTGGATTCTATGACGCTGGAGAACTTGATGGAACATGTGCACTTGAAATATCTGAGAGCAACATCAAAGAAATGCTTGAAGCCATAAAATCTTACATTGAAGAAGGGGACAAAATATACTTAATCGGCGGTAATGCAATGGAATATGGAAATGACGTTGACGAAATCATTATCAAAGAAGCAGAAGTGATTGCAGTGTTGTAATAAAGGAGAAAAAATGAAAAGGACAAAAAGAGCTTGTATAAAATGCGGAAAGCTTTTTTACGGAGGAACGGACAAAACATATTGCGATGAGTGTGCGAAAGTTATAAAAAGTAATGTTATGCGTACAAGAACGTGTAAATCGTGCGGAGCTGAATTTTTGGGAGGTCCACGTGCATCCTATTGTCCGAACTGTCGCAGAATAAGGCAAAGAGAAGCAAACGAAAGAGCAAGAAAAAGAGGAGGTGCAACTAGACCAATCGGAAGTATCGACAAGTGCAAATTGTGTGGAGCTGAATATGTTGTTAATTCCGGAAGGCAAAAATATTGTTCGGACGAGTGCCAAAGAGAAGCGGTACTTGCATGGCAACGAGAACACAAAAAAGGATATGGCCAGGCATCTGGACAAGACATAAAAAAAGCAGAACGAAGAAAAGAGAAAAAGAAAATCTGCGTATATTGCGGACGTGTTTTTTCTTCTAATACAGCAACAAACACATGTTCCGATTATTGCCGAAAGAAAAATACGAAAATAATTGAGTACAGAGCGGAAATAAAACGTGGAATTAACGCAAATATCGAAAAACTGATAGAAGAAAGAAATGAATATAGAACAAAAATAAAAAAGGACGAGGAGGTATGAATTATGAAGGCAAACACAGGAATCGAAAGATTAAACAAATTAAAAGAACTTGGATGGGAAGTAGTAGCAGATGATCGCAAAAATGGAGTCGGAGAAGTGCGGTTAGAAACAACAGTGTTAAGAAAGAGCGAAGACCCTTTTGGAAATTCTACTGGCGAGGATTGGGAACAACTTATGCACTGCCAAATCTTCTTCTATGATGATGGAACATACGAAGAGACAAGAGGCTGATAGGAGTGAATGATACAATGAAAGAAGTTGAAAGAAACGTCATGTTCGCAAAAGCTGGTGGAAACGCAAGCAAGAACGCATACACTTGCAGAATCTCACTTCCGATGGATGCGATCAAGGCACTTGGAGTCACACCGGACGATAGATCGGTTACATTGACAATCGATGAAAATAGAGTAGTAATTACAAAAGCTACAGAGAGTTAATTCCAAGAAAACAGAGAAATAATTAAATATGGGTACAAAAAAAAGATTTTACATAGGTACAATGATATAAGAGACATTGTATCATGTGTGGAATCTTTTTTTATTTTGGAGGCAGAAAGGTGAATCTCAATGGAATATCCAAGAAGCTACAGAGAGCAATCTTGCAGACAGGCTTGATCATAAAGTACAGTCAGAGACAATTCTATTCAGCTGAACAGAACAGACTCATCAACATCTATATATTATCTACTCCGGCACTAGGAAGAGACAGGCATGGAGAGTGGAAAGAGAAAGATTTAGAACTGATCAGAACAACATCACAGCTTGAAATAGTGAATTGTCTGAAAGAAATATGGGACGAGGTGAAGCCTTGAGGATTGCAAACAGAGAGATAACAGATGAATGTACGTATTGTGGGAACATCTTACAGTGTGAACTATTCCGTCAAGGACATGGGATACATACGGAGAGGACAAATGTACTACAGATGATTAAGTGTCAAATGGAACACAGGGAGAAAAGAGACAGTAAAGAAAAGGGTGGTGGTTAAATGTGCCTAAGGATAAGCTAACACCTAAGCAGAAAAAGTTCTGTGATGAGTACCTGAAACTGGGGAACGCAACACAGGCAGCAAAGAATGCCGGATATAGTGAAAAGACAGCAATGAGCATGGGCGGTGAGAACCTTCGCAAACCACAGATTCTCGACTATATCAACGCTAGACAGGAGCAAATCGCAAGTAAGGACATAGCAGATATTGAGGAAATCATGAAGTATCTAACTGATGTCATGCGAGGGAAAATCAAAGATCAGTTCGACCTGGATGCATCACTCTCTGAACGAACCAAAGCAGCACAGGAACTTCTGAAACGTAACGTTGACGATAGGAAGATGAACCTTGAGCTTGCAAAACTGGAAGCGCAGTTCAAAGACAATGGATCTGATGAAGATGCAAAAGACAACTTCATGGATGCACTGAATTCCACAGCGAGTGAGGTGTGGACAGATGATGAATAACTTTGAGGAGAGATTAGCTTCTGTCCGGAAAGGAATCATGAAACGCGCTGCTGCCATGAAAGAGAAAGCTAAGAAACAAGGATTTGAGTTCAAGCCTTTCTCAAGAAAGCAGAAACAGGTGCTGACATGGTGGTGTCCTAGCAGTCCGGTAAAGGACAAAGATGGAATCATAGCGGACGGAGCAATCCGAAGTGGTAAGACACTATGCATGTCACTGTCCTACGTGCTGTGGGCAATGGAGAGTTTCAATCAACAGAATTTCGGTATGGCTGGAAAGACAATCGGATCATTCCGAAGAAATGTACTCTTCTGGCTGAAGCTGATGCTGAAAAGCCGAGGATATCAAGTTGTGGACCATAGATCAGACAATCTGATTGTAGTAAGCAAGGGAGATACACAGAACTTCTTCTACATCTTCGGTGGTAAGGACGAAAGGTCACAGGACTTGATTCAGGGTATCACTCTTGCCGGTATGTTCTTCGATGAGGTTGCTCTGATGCCAGAGTCATTCGTCAACCAGGCAACAGGACGATGCTCCGTCACCGGTTCTAAGTTCTGGTTCAACTGCAACCCGGACAACCCTCGGCACTGGTTTAAGGTCAACTGGATAGACAAGTGTGAAGAGAAGCACATCATTTATCTGCATTTTACGATGGATGACAACCTTTCACTGTCCGAGAAAATTAAAGAACGATACCGAAGTATGTATGTAGGTGTGTTCTTCAAGCGTTATATCTTAGGATTGTGGTGCGTGGCTGAAGGACTTGTCTATTCAATGTTCGATGAAGAAAAGCACGTTACCGATGAACACATGAGTGGCGCACTGGAATATGTCGTGTCAATCGACTACGGTACGGTCAATCCTTTCTCAGCCGGTTTGTGGGCATTCGATGGGAAACACTCACAGCGTGAAGCAGAACTGTACTACAACAGTAGAGAGGTCGGCAAGCGTGTAGACGATGAAGCTTATTATAAGATGCTAAAGGAACTGATCGGAGACAGAAAAGTATCATGTATCATCATAGATCCATCTGCAGCATCCTTCATTGAAGTTATCAAGAAGTACGGAGAGTACACAGTGAGGAAAGCTGACAATGATGTACTGGACGGAATCCGAGTGGTCACAACGATGCTGAATAAAGGACTTCTAAAGATATATAAGGATTGTACAAGCTGTATCAATGAGTTCGGTCTGTACTGTTGGGATGAGGAAAAGAACAATGATACGGTTATCAAAGAGAATGACCATGCGATGGACGATACAAGATATTATGTCTACACATTCTTGCGTAGGCGGTTGAGGTGGAAATACTAATGGGACTAATGCAAAAGATTAAGGCGGTATTTAATAGAATGTTTGGAGTAAACGAAGTAAGAGATATATTTGGAATTGAGGTAAGTCGTTCTTCTGAAATGCAGACTGCCTTAGATTTGTATAAGGGTATGAGGTCAGGAATTCCGACATGGTGCATGGACGGAACAATCAAACCGACAAGGTTCTCTAATGTCATTTGCCGGGAGATTGCAAACCTTACACTATTCAATGTCAATGTTGAGATTGATGGTAACGATGCGCTCAAGAAGAAATTTGATGAAGTGTTGAACGCGTTACAGGAGAAACAGGAAGAAGGCTGTTCTACTTGTGGAATAATGATTAAGTCAGACGGACAAGGAATTGAGTTCCTGGATCCGGACTACTTCATCATCACAGAAACCAACACCAACGGTGATGTACTTGCAGCTGTGTTCTTCTCATTCATCAAGCGAGGAAATAAGTACTACACGAAAGCGGAGTACCATAGATTCGAAGATGTAGGTGGAGAAAGAGTCTATAAGATTTCATCAAAAGCTTTCAAGAGTGAAAACAAAGACCACATCGGATCAGAGATGTCATTGGCTAAGGTTGATGAGTGGAAAGACATACTTCCGGAAGTGGAAGTAAGAGGATTGGAATATCCGCTGTTTGCGTATTGGAGAAATCCTTATGCGAATGCGATTGATAAGGAATCTCCTCTTACTGTGCCAGTGTTCGCCGAATGTATTGAAGAGTTAAGATGGCTTGACATCACGCTAAACAAGATGGGTGACGAACAGGAAGATAGTCAGCACATCACATTCGTGTCACAGTCAGCAATTCAGTATGCAAGCCAGAACGGAATCAAACTTCCTAGATTCGTCCGAGGAATTGAAATGGGAATTGATGCAGACAGCACGATTCAAGAACACGTACCGACAATGTTGGTAGCTGAAAGAACTGCTGCCATCAACTTCTATCTGTCTATCATCGGATACAAGTGTGGATTCTCTAATGGATACTTCTCATTTGATGAGTCAAGAGGGATTCAGACAGCAACACAGGTTGAATCAGACGATAGAAGAACGCTGCACACAATTGAGTCATTCCGTACAATCTTAGACGGAAAGAATCATGATGGAGTTATCCACAGAATCTTATATATCCTCTACGCTATAGGAACAGCGAACGGAACAATTCCGGCTTCCGGATATCAGACAGCTTGCGAGTTTGAAGACCTTGTGTACAACCTTGAAGATGATCGTGTACGTTGGTGGAATTATGTAGTACAGGGAAAAGTACCGGCATGGATGTACTTCGTGAAGTTTGAAGGGATGACAGAGCCAGAAGCGAAAGCTATGGTCGAAGAAGCCAGTGACAAAGGCGAAACTCTCTTTGATAAATTCCAAGATGAGTAAATTATGGGGACAATGAAAGCAAGCGAATACGGTACTATGTACTTGAGGACGAAAAGTTCATTCGTTTTTCATTCCTTGACAGTGCAATGTACAGCACTATAAATATTGCTACTAACCGTCAGATGGCGGTTAAGGCTTGTTCCTTAGTAGGACACAGACTCGGAGCATAACCGGGGCAAGCCTATTCCCGGTTTCTTGTCATCTCCCCGGGAACACCTAAAATAATGCATCGAGCGGTTTTTCTTGGTTCACGCTCGATGCTTAAGCTATCATAGCTCAAATGGTAGAGCGGTTGACTTTTAATCAACAGGTTTTCGGTTCGAATCCGAACGGTAGCTTTCTCCGAAACTCGGAGAGAAATCTTTTTCATAACAAATTTTTCCTTACTACAGTGTAGTTGGAAGCCGTATAGCTTAATTGGTAAAGCGCCAGCGCAAGAGCTGGAGATGGAGGTTCGAGTCCTCCTATTTTGTTTTTAAGAGAGGAGTAGCAATGGAAAAAGTAAACGTATTAGGAACTGAATATAAAATTATCCGTGAAGAGATGAAAGATGCAGAATATGACGGATACTGCGACTATACATCTAAAATCATCAAATTGAGAACTGATAACGTGAACAAGTTAGGTGATTTCGACTGTTTGATGAAGAAACAGTTACGTCACGAAATCATACATGCTTTTCTTTACGAAAGCGGATTAGGACCGAACTTTGAACATTACAAACAGTTTGGGCATGAGGAAACAATAGTGGACTGGTTTGCTATCCAGTATCCAAAGATAGAGGAAGCATTTAAGAGTGTAGGTGCATTGTAGAAGCAGAAAGAAAGGAGATAGGAAAGGAAGGAGACTGTAAGATGTTTACAATGCCGATATTCCCACGTTACAAGGAAGAAAAAAGAACAATAATCACTTCGATTACGCAGTATGTGGTATTTGAGATAAGATTGCCTGAAAAGCGTGTAATAATGCTTCCTAATATTTTGGTCAAGCCTTTTGGAACAAATATGGGAACAAATGCTGTTATTACATATTCAGAAAAATATATACCGGAAGAAGTTTATGCGTTAAAGTTGAAATCAAAAATAAGTGGAAATAAGTCACTTCACGGAGATGAACTGTATGCCAACGCAGAAAAGCAGAACCGAGAAGAAATAAACTTTTTTTATAGAGCAAGTCATCTATGAATACAAGAAAAAGCACAATATAATCGGGAATGTCCTTTACGAAGTTGAAAAATATGAACTAGTAATGGAACAAGAATACGAAAGTGAAGAAGTTGGATACATGGTAAAAGTAGCAAAATGAAAGGAGACACAACGATGACATTTAAAGAAGCATTAAAAGCAATGAAACGTGGAGCAAAGGTGAGACTCCCTGGTTGGTTATCTTATTATTGGTACTGGGATGAGGAAAAAGAGACGGTTATGACGCATAGTAAGCCGTTGCTCATCGGAGGCGAAGAAAATGAAACTGATATTAAAGACGAGAGAGTTGGAAGAGTTTTTGATGATATGTTAAGAGAGGACTGGATGATTGCAAACGAAGAAAATTGTCCGATAGTCTGTGACAAAGCAGTATTTTCATTTGGTGACGCTATCACATATCTGAAAAAAGGGCGTAAAGTGGCACGTAGAGGTTGGAATGGTAAGAAGCAGTACATTCAGCTTGCTACTGGTATTTCTTACAAGACAGCAGATGGAGAGATTGTAAACTGTGAACATGATGCTATAGGAAACATGGCTATTGCATTTGTCGGAACATCAGGGGTGCAGATGGGATGGCTCGCAAGTCAGGCAGATATGCTTGCTGAAGACTGGGTGTTTGCAGAGTAGGAGGACTAATCATGATTATCACAGGAATGGATCACTTTCAGAGTGTATGTAAAAAGAAACTTGTTGAATGGTATTAGAAGAATAGACCAGAGATACCTATTGATTTAAGTAATGTATTCATCGTTTGGTCATGCAAGACATTGCAGAATTATAAGTGCCTTGCTTCAACCGATATCAGTGGTGATGGTATCTATGCTGAGTATACATACAACGGGGACAAACAGGCGCTGTATGAAGATGTGTACGGAAAGATTACAAACACCTGTCATGCGGAGGAATAAGGGATGAAAAAGAAAATCTTTGCGGTTGTGGCAGCCATTGCAATTACAGTGACAGGTCTGACCGGATGTCAGTCGGTTACGAAAGACTTTGGTGGAAAGACAACGGTGAAACTTGAACCGAATCAAAAATTGGAAGAAATCACATGGAAAGATGATTCCCTGTGGTATCTTACAAGACCAATGACGGACGAGGATGTACCTGAGACTCATACATTCAGGCAACAGAAAGACTTCGGAGTCTTTGAAGGAACTGTTACCATCATTGAAACAAAGGAATAACAATAATGAAAAAGGGTGAGAAATAATGCTAACACCTGAATACTTACAGAGAATAACAGAAGGGGCGGAGGAGATATCTTCGTCCCTTCATCGCACTATTATGGACATGATCATCGAGAGAATCATGAAGAGACTCGGCAGAGGTGAGGACTATCTGTTGACACAGACAGACCGATGGCAGATACAAGTGCTTCAAGAGTCTGGTGAACTGCTAGAGGATATTCAGAAGGAAATAGCGGACAAGACAAAGTTACAGCAGAAAGAAATCAAGGGTGCTTTCATTGATGCTGGTATCACTTCGTTAAAATGGGATGATGCTGTGTATATTGCAGCCGGACTTACTCCAACAGCACTGATGCAATCTCCAACCATGCTCAGGATCCTTGAGAGAGATTACCTTGCTACTTCCGGAGAATGGAACAACTTCACACGGACCACAGCACTGGATGCGCAGAGGACTTTCATTAATCAGATGGACAATGCCTACCATCTTGTATCTACTGGTGCTGTATCGTACACACAAGCGGTCAGAGATGTAATTAACAATATCACAGAAGTAGGACTCAAAGTGAACTATCCTACAGGGTACAGAATGAGCATTGAGTCAGCAACGATGATGATCGTGAGGACAGGAGTGGGACAAGCTGCTGCCGATATCTCGTTAAAGCGAATGGAAGAGATGGAGTGGGATACAGTACTTGTGTCTGCGCATCTTGGAGCGCGTACCGGCAACGGTGGAATGAATCCAGGTAATCACTTGTGGTGGCAAGGACGATTCTACTCACGTACTGGAAAGGATAAGAGATTCCCGGACTTTGTTAAGACAACTGGGTTCGGAACTGGTGAAGGCTTATGCGGTTGGAACTGTAGGCACTCCTTTGGAAGTGGTGATGGAGTGAACAATCCTTATGAGGATAAGAAGATAACTCTTGCTGATAACCACAGAGTAGAGGAATTGCAGAAGAGACAGAGGACACAGGAGCGTAGGATCCGTGACACCAAGCGGAAGATACAGAACTTGCAGACAGCTGTTGATAACTGTAAGGATGATAAGGCAAGGTTTGAATTGCAGAATATGCTAGACCGCAAGGCTCACACGCTGAAGCTTCAGAACAAGCGGTACAGTGCATTTTGCGAAGAGAATGACCTAAGAGAGTATGCAGAACGATTGAAAGTCGCACAGTGGGACAGAAAGCAAGCTATGAAGAGCGCAGCTGCTGCCAGAAGATACGAAAGTGCGAAAAATAGTTAAAGATGGGTACAACGAAGTAATCAAAAACATTCATAATGGATATTGGGTGAAGATTATATCATATTTTTGCGCCTCCTTTTTAGAAAATAGCCTACTAGGGGAATCCTGTTAAGAGGTATCGCACATCTCGGTAGGCTTTGCTCCTAATGGAGCTGGGGACAGATGTGAATCTGCCTTTCTATAGCATCTGTTCTTGCGTGGTAATGGCTATGAGGGTTCGACTCCCTCAACCACGATTACCCTGACAGAGGTTTATCTGTCTGAATCCCTACCGTGGACGAAACGGTTAATAAAATACGTTGAGGAGGATATGAAACATGAAAAACATTATTCAGATTCTTTCCGATGCTGGTCTTGAGATTACAGATGAGCAGAAGAAAACAATCGAAACCAGTGTGAATGAGAATTACAAGACTCTTGCTGAATTTGAGAAACAGGGAAGAAAGCTTGATACAGTCACACAGGAAAGAGACAACATTAAAACACAGTATGACACAGCCAAGTCTACACTTGAAGGATTTGAGGGAAAAGACTTTGATGCTATCACAAAAGAACGTGATGAGTGGAAAACCAAAGCAGAGACCGCAGAGAAAGAGTGGCAGACAAAACTTGCGAACAGCGAGAAAGATTATGCAGCAAAGATTGAAGAGAGAGACTTCAATGATGCTCTGGTCAAAGCACTGGCAGGTGAGAAATTCACTTCTGACTTTGCACGAACAGGAATTATCAGCATGATCAAAGAGAAAGGGTTGAAACGTGAAGGTGAGAAAATCCTCGGACTTGATGATTACATGAACGAGCTGAGAGAGTCACAGAAAGATGCATTTGCACCGACAGATGCTCCGAAAGTGCCGACCTTCACAACACCTACAAACAAAGGTGGAGGAGATGGTAAGACTCCAGTGTACACACCACCGGCAGTATGGTAGTCATGCGATAGAACGTTTATCAATCAGAGATAATCGTTGACCTTAAAAAGTTAAAGGAGATTACGAACATGGCAGATACAAGAATTCAGTCATTAAACATGCTTCTCGATCCAACTGGAAAAATGTTCCTCGCTGAGGAGTACGGAAAAGTTATCGAGAACGTACAGAAACTTACAATTTCCGGAGCAATGAAGAACACAGAGCTTTCTGGTGATCCTCATGCCGGAACAGTAGAAGCAAAGAGATTTGCAAACGCAACACCGAAGAACTACGGAACAGCTAGAACAGCTGCAAAGGGTGACGGTGTTAAAGGTAAACCGGTAACAATTCCGATTGATCAGGACAGAGAGATCGTAGAAGAAGTAGAGCAGAAAGATGTTTCTCTTCTTGGAGTTGAAGGACTTATTGCTAAGAGAACAGCAAACCATGCGCTTAGAATGGCAGCAGAGCTTGATACAAAGTTCTTCGAAGTAGCTGGTACAGATGCTACAGAAGTAGATCTGACAGGAATCACAGCAATTGAAGAGATTGCAGAGAAAATGATTCAGCAGTGTGAGACAACAAAGAATGAGTACGTAGACGGAGTACCGAGATCTATGATGCACATGGTGCTTGATCCGGACTACTACGGAAAAATCAGAACATACCTTGACAAGGTAACAGTTCCTGGTGTTGGAGCAGCTGACGAAGAGTTCTACGCTTTCCACGGTGTTAAGACATACTCTTGCGTACATCTTCCAACAGACGTTAAGGCTCTTGTTATGGTTGACGGTGCAATCGCGCAGCCAGTAATGTCAGATCCTTACAATGCAGAGAAGATTCCACTGTCAAACGCTTACGGAATCGAACTGTTCTACCACTTCGGAACAAAATCTGTTACACCGGACCTTATCTTCAAGAATAAGAAAATTGGTGGTTAATTAAGATGAAGTTCTTGGACAAAGAAACTGGACTGTATCTGTCTACTGACAATGCCGAGAGTATTGCCAGTATGCAGAGCAATCCTAACAAATACGAAGAAGTAGCAGATAAGCCACAGAAGAAACAGCAGACAAGAAAAAAAGCTGAGTAAGGAGATTCACATGGCATACACAGACTATCAGTTCTATACAACTAAATATTTTGGAGATGCCGTGACAGAGGAAGAGTTTCCTAAGTATGCAGAGCGAGCAAGCGAGCGTGTGGACAGCATCACTTTTGACAGATTAGTCGATGGTCTTCCGGAGAACGAAAGAGCTAATACAAAGGTACAGAAGGCTGTCTGTGCGGTCGCAGAAGCACTGCATCAGATTGACTCGATCAGAAAAGCGTCAATGGATACGGTCGGAGTGGTAAAGCACGAAGACGGTACTGTGAGCAAGAAACAAGTAGCATCTATTACGTCAGGTGCTGAAAGTATAAGTTTCGTCACTGGGACTAGCGGAACAGCAGACAGCATCTATGCACGAGCGTCAATGGATAAGAAAGTGGAAGCTTTGCTGATCAGACAGGTGGCTTCTGAATATCTGCAAGGTGTTGCGGATAAGAAAGGAGTGTGCCTACTCTATGCTGGTATTTAGATGGCTTAAGCGGTTAACATGCCGACACGAAAAATTAACATATTCTTCAACTTTCCTTGATGAGGTCGGAGACCATGAGTACAAGACTCATCATGTGTGGAAGTGCAAGGAATGTGGAAAAGAATTCTACTAGGAGGGGATACTGATGTATGACAAGACTGTGACTGTATTCAACAAATACACTGACAAGAATGATGCCATATATTGGTATCCTCATGTTATATCTGGAGTCACACTTATAACGGACAAGGCAGCCAACATTGCCAAAACTGGCTTGGATACGGCTGATACAGCTAATCTTCATGTACCGTTTAAGGTACGTGAGGGAGAAAGGGTGGTATGCAATCTTTCCTATCTCACTCCGAAAGTGTGGAAAACTGCGGAAAACAAAGAGGGTTCAATCACATTCTCGACAGGTGACATCTTCATGGAAGGCGAATATCCGGAAACGGTAATTGCCGATGAAGACTATACGTCACGCACGAACAAAGGATTCTACGATTATCTGAATAAGAAGATGGATAACGTCTTCCTAATCACAAGTGTAGGCTCTTACACACTGATTCCTCATTTTGAGATTGGGGGAAAGTAATATGAGTAAGACATTTCATTTTCCGAGCTTTTCAATGGTAGCCGGGGACATCACAGTGAACATTAGCTTGAACAGATTTGAAAAGCAGTTCCAGGAAGCACAAAACTGGTTAGACGGTCAAGTGTTCACAGATATGGAAAAGTATATGCCTTTTCGTGATGGCAACATGAGAAACGTGTCTGCAATTATGAGCAGATCCATGCAAGGAACCGGTCGAGTGATTGCCGGTGTTCCACCTTATGGACGATTCCTCTATGAAGGAAAAGTTATGGTAGATCCTCTCACAGGTTCACCGTGGGCAAGAGCCGGAGCAAAGAAGGTAGTAACAGACAGAGACCTTGTATTTGATAAGATAGCACATCCTAGAGCAACAGACCACTGGTTTGATGCTGCAAAGACAGAGAATGTGAAGTCTTGGGTGAAAGGAGTGAAACGAATTGCCGGAGGAAAGTAAGAAACCGGTCAAGTACGATGTAGACGGTTACGATGCTGTAACTGATGCACTCGTTTCTCTTCTCAATAGTTTTCCGGGATTAGAGGAAGATGAAAAGATAAGATTCTCCACACTAGATGAAGATGGCGGTATTGCCTTCTATCCAGTGACAGGAGCGGTGATTGCACTGGAAAAGAAGAGCGTAACTGGCAAAGTAGACCAGTTGTGCAACTATCCTTTTTATGTGATCTACCGGTCTTCAATCGACTCTCCAAAGATTAAGGCCAGTATCAAAGAATTCCTTGACACTCTTGGAAAGTGGCTTGAACAGCAGACGGTTGTAATAAATGGAGAACAAGCAAAACTGGAAGAATATCCAGTGCTTACAGAAGAGAGAAAAATAGAGGAGATCATAAGACTTACACCGGCTCACTTAGATAATGTGAGTGGTGGTAATGTCCAAGATTGGGCAATCAGCATCTCCTTGAAATACAGAAACATATTCTACAAGAAATAACGGAGGATAACAAACATGAAATTAGAGCGTGAAGCGTTGATGCATTATCTTGATGCATCGTTTAAAAAGACACCGACAACAGCAGAGTGGGCGGTTCTCGGTGACGATATCGAGGAAATGTCCGTGGAGCTTAATCCAGACACGGAACAGAAGAGGACCATTCTTGGAAAAACTGTGACAACTGATAATGGATATGCACCTTCCATGTCAGCTGATCCATTCTACGCAGATCCAGCGTCCAAACTGTATCCGAAGATTAGAGAGATTGCGTTTAACCGTCTGAAAGGTGAAGCTTGTAAGACACTTATGCTTGAAGTAATCGTAGAGGACACGGCAGCCGAAAAGCATCTTGCTTATGTACAGGAAGTAATGGTTAAACCACAGAGCTATGGTGGAGACACTACTGGTGTTAATATTCCATTCGATGTAACAGACGATGGGGAGAGAACAAAAGGTTATGTCACAGCTGAATCTCTGAAATCAGGCAATCCAGTATTCGCAGCGGGTGAAATTGTAGCTGCTTGAACTGAAGAACTTTCGGTATACGATGAAGAGCATAATGAAGTATTTGGCTTAGAATAGGCAAGAAAGGACGATACAATGAGCAATAAATTAGCAAAACCAATGGCAAACAAGATTGTAGTAGATGATGGTAGCAAGGTCTACACGATTGAGAACAAAAGAGGAAAGGTGCTCGGCAAGTTCGAGTTCAGACCTACAGATACAAATATCGTGAAGAGATATGAGGAAGTGGTTGAATACTACAATTCATATCAGCTGCCGGAGAATCCAAGCGAAGCGGATATGAGAAAAGCAGAGGATGATATTACAGAGAGAATCTCTTATCTCATCGGAGAAGATGCAAAAGAGACATTCTTCTCTATCCTCGGAGCATTCTCACCACTGGCGAATGGAGAACTGTACATGGAGAATGTTCTGTCCTCTATCGCAAAAGTGATTGAAAAGGAAATGAATATCCGCACAAAGAAGGTACAGAGTCGCATGAATAAGTATGTGGCTAAGTACCATAATTAATGGATCCGTGGAAACTTCCCACATCTTTAGACGTTAATGGAAAAGAATATTCGATACGCTCTGATTTTAGAGTGATATTGGATATTCTTTCTGCTATGAATGATCCGGATATCTTCGAGCCCGGCATGACGGAAGAAGAGAAGGATCAGGAGAAAGTATTTACAATGCTTAGAATCCTCTATGCTGACTTTGATTCTATGCCACCTAAGGACTGGCAAGAAGCATCAAGAAAAGCGTGTGAATTCATCGACTGCGGTATTAAGAATGACGGTAAGCCTAGACCGAGGACAATGGACTGGGAACAGGATGCACCAATCATCATACCGGCTGTGAATAAGGTGAATAACGCTGAAGTGCGAGCTACAGACTATATGCACTGGTGGACGTTCTTCGGACTCTATATGGAGATTGGAGAAAGTACCTTCTCAACTGTAGTCAGCATCCGAGACAAGAAGAGAAAAGGTAAGAAGTTAGAGAAGTGGGAACAGGAATACTACAAAAATAATAAGTCTATTGTGGACTTGCACCAGAAGAATACACAGAGAAGTGATGCTGAGAAAGCTGAACTTCGTGAACTCTTCGGATTGAATAAATAACCGGATATCGAAAGAGATATTCGCTGACCGCAGATAATTAGCGGTGGAAAGGATTAGAAATGGCACAAGCCGACGGCTATATCATAATTGACACAGAGATTAACGCTGACGGCATGAAAGCCGGAAGCAAAGAAGTTGAAGCAGCTGTCAGAAGAATGGCGAATTCCGTTGATGATATGGGGAACAAAGCTAAGACAGCTCTCAACAAACAAGCGGATGCATTCGCTAAATTAAACAATGAATATGCTGCACAGGAGCAGAAAGTATCTGAACTGAAGAAAAAGATTGCTGAGTACGGTGAGCAGAAAGTACCAACAGATGAATACAGAGAGATACAAACACAGATTTCACAGGCTACTCAGAAACTGAATTCGCTGAAAGCTGCACAGGATAAATTTCTTTCTACTGGTGGAAAGCAGAGCAGTTCATCTTTCAAGAGGATGCAGTATGACATAGAAGAGCTTGAGAATGAAATCAAATATGCAAAAGCAGAATTAGCTGACTTAGAAGCGTCAGGTGGAGCGTTTACGCTTGACTCTAAGACACAAGAAGCAGCTGCCAGTATGCGCACATTGCAAGCAGAAGAGAGAAAACTTGCTGACATGAATAATCGTCTTCATACTTCTTACAATTCTGTAAAAGGAAGTATTGATGATTACAAACAGAAGTTGATGAGTGCGGCACCGGCACAGCAAAAAATGGCGAATGCAAGTGAGAAGGCTTCAAAGTCTATCACTAAAACTGGGAAAGCTGCAAACAGTGCGAGGTTCGGCATTGGAAGAATGCTTAAGATGTCCTTACTAATGAGCATAGCATTCAGAGCGTTTTCGGCTGCAATTAGTGCTATCAAGGATGGGTTCACAAACCTTGCACAGTACTCAAGTAGCACGAACAACAGTATATCAATGTTGTGGGGAAGTCTTGAGACGCTTAAGAACAGCCTTGCGACAGCGTTTGCACCGATTCTTAGTGTAGTAGCACCAATTCTTAGCAAATTCATTGACATGCTTTCAACAGCTGCAAGTTATGTAAGTATGTTCTTCTCATTCTTGTCCGGAAAGAGTACATACACGAAAGCTATCGCAGTACAGAAAGATTATGCCGGAAGCCTTAAGGATACGGCAAGCGGTGCGAAAGATGCAGCAGACGGAACAAAAGAAGCTGCGGAAGCTGCGGAAGAGTACTTATCACCACTTGATGATATCAACAAAATGGATAAGCAGGACTCGGGAAGTGATTCTGGTGGATCCGGTGGTGGTGGAGGTGGTGCCGGTGGCGGTAGTGGTTCCGGACCATTGTTCGAAGAAGTACCGATTGACAATAAGTTTGCATCCTTGCTTGATTCCGTATTGGACAAGCTGAAACAGATCAGAGACATCTTTATGGATGGTTTCTGGGATGGACTTGGAGATTACAAGCCAGTACTTGAAGAACTGAAGAAAGACCTTAAGTCTATCGGAGAACACATCAAAGATATCTTCACAGATAAAAATGTTCAGGAAGCAGCTAAGAGATTCGCTATATTGTTCATTTATAACATGGGCAAAACAGTAGGCTCATTTGTTTCGATTGGGTTAACAATAGCAGCAAATGTTGTTGGAGGTATTGAAAGCTACTTAGAAGAGAATACAGACAGAATCAAGAAGTGGCTTGTGAGGATGTTCGATTTAGGCTCAGAGATTTCCATAATTGTAGGAAATTTAAGTGCAACAATTGCAGAGATATTCCAACAGACATTCGGATCACAGACAGCACAGAACATTACTGGCAATATTATTGGCATATTTACCACAGCGTTCGGAGAAATTATTCTACTTGCCACAAGCTTTGCAAAAGATGTAATGGATGCGATTGCAACACCTATCATCGAGAACAAAGATAAGATTATTGAAGCTATCAATAACACGCTGAAACCAATAGAGGAGATTACTCAATCTATAGAAGACTTCGTACAGAAGTTAGCAGATAAGCTGACTGAACTGTATGATGAGCATATAGGACCGTTTATCAATGATGTTGGAAGTGGCTTATCAGAAATAGGTGGAACACTTCTTGATACCTATAACCAGTATATCGCACCGATTCTTGATCAGTGGGCGCAGAAGTTCGATGAAGTCTTAAACGGACCAGTGGGCGATGCAATTGACCACATCATTGACGAAATTGGAAGGCTGATTGATGGACTTAATTGGCTGTGGAATAACGTACTTATTCCTCTTATACAGTGGTTGATAGAGAACGTGATTCCAGTACTTGCACCTATAGTGGCATGGATTGGTGATACGCTTCTTTCCATTGTTGCCAGCGTAACTGGAATGGCAGATAGCGTTCTCAAACAGCTTGATGGAATCATCCAGTTTTTAACAGGAGTTTTCACTGGGGATTGGGCGCAAGCATTGAGTGGAATCCTGTTATACGTTGAAGGATTTAAGCAGAACATTAATATTATCTTCAATTTCATCAAGAATCAAATACTTGATCCGCTGTCAAAATGGCTTGACGGAGTATTCAAGGTGGATTGGGTAAAAGACTTTGGTGTAATTGGAGATTACATGAATGCATGGCTTGCGAATATTCAGAACATTGTTGCAGCTGTGAAACAGGCATTTAGCGGAATCGTTGATTTTGTAAATGGTGTCTTATCAGGAGATTGGCAACAGGCATGGGATGGTATCAAGAATATCTTCGGTGGTGCTTGGAATGGCATGTTAGCAATCATCAAATCTCCAATTAACGGAATCATCGGATTGATGAACGGACTCCTTAGAGCTGCACAGATCATGCAGAATGGCGTTGCTAATGCACTGAACAAAATGAACATATCAGTTCCATCATGGGTTACATCATTAACTGGAGTATCATCTATCGGATTCCATATATCAAAATGGAGTGCTCCACATATCCCTTACCTTGCACAGGGTGCTGTTATCCCACCGAACAAAGAGTTCATGGCGGTACTTGGTGACCAGAAAAGCGGTAACAACATTGAAGCACCTGAAAGCCTTATCCGTAAGATTGTAAGGGAAGAAACTGGTAACAGCTCACGCAAGATTGAAGTGCCGGTATATCTGAACCGTAGACAGATTGCGAAGGCTGTACTTGAAGAAGGAAAGAACATGAGAACACAGACGGGAAGAAATCCGTTTGAAATGGCTTAGGAGGTAGAATATGGCACAGAACTATTTAAAATTCGGCTCATTCACACCACCAGATGTGGATGAGGACGGATATCAAATTTCATTCGCTACTACCTCTACAGAAAACTCAGGAAGAACCATGAGGGGAAATATGAAAAACTCCCCTCTCTTCACAATAGAAGCTTATGAGCTGAAATGGAGTGACATTAAGGTAAGTGACGCAAGCAAAATTCTCAAGGAGGTTATGGGAAAGAGCGGATTCGACTTTTTCCACCTTAACATTTATGAGGATAAATGGGAAACCAAAAGGTTTTATGCAGCAAACTTTAATGCTCCATGTGTAAGTTTAGTAGAAGGCGAAGAGAAACTGGATGAGCTGAGTTTTCAAGTAACATCGGAAAATCCAGTGTTATAGATTTCACCGGATATCGTTAGAGATATTCGCTGACCTTAAATAGTTAGAGGTAGATTTAATGAAGAATGTAAGCAACGAATTCAAAAACATCATAAAGTCAGGCGGCCCGTTCTATGCTTACGCATCGATTACACTGAAAAACGGCGAGAAACTATATCTTGATTCTGAAAATGATTTTTTTATCAGTGGAAATGGATATTCAGAAGACGGAGGAGATGGATTCCCACTGGGATCCGCTCTCTCCAAGTCCGTTACACTTGTCATTGATAACATTGACGAGAGATTTTCCAAGTATGATTTTTACTACGCACAGATTTCACTCTTTACGGAAGCTGACATCGAAAATAGAAGCTACGATATATGGAGAGATGTAAAAGGCGAGGAAATACTTGATATCAATGGCAACATGATTATGCTGACGAAATCAAGAATCGAGAGACTGAACGAGGGCGCATTTACCGTGCTTGAGCCGACAGCAGTTGGAGATACGATAGAACTTGTAGGTTACGATTCAATGTACAAGGCAGATGCAGACTTCACATCTAAATTATCTTATCCAACAACAGCCGGACAGCTTTTGAGAGAAGCGTGTAGCACATGTAATATCATGCTTGGAAGTCCGAAGTTTAACAATGACGATTTCGTGATTGAACAAGCTCCGGATAAAGTGACTTGCCGAGAAGTTATCGGATATATCGCAATGCTTGCTGTTGGTAATGCAGTGATTCAGGACGGAACACTTGTTATTAAAAGTTATGACTTCTCTGCAATATCGAAGATTGCGAGTAGAGCGGACTTGGTGGAAGATGCTGGCTATAGCATTTTGATGGACTATCAGTCAGATCCGGACATTAGCACAGATCCTGTTGTAATCACTGGAATTGCGACCACAAAGAAAGTAGAAAACGAGAGTACAATCTTAATAAGAGGTACAGATGATTATGCACTTGAAATCACGAATCCTCTTATTGAAGGACATGAAGATGATGCAATCAATCTGATTGGAGATGTATTGATCGGAGTTAAACTGAGAGGTTTTAGTGGAGAATTCTTCCCTGATCCAACGATCGAATTCATGGATCTGGCTTGCGTGGTAGACCGGAAAGACAAGGTTTATCCAACGTTTATCACATCTCTTGAGTTTAATTATCTTGGCAGCAGTTCATTTTCTTGCGGAATCAAGGATCCGGAACGGCAGAAGAGCACTTATTACAGCGAAGCTACAAAAGTGTATGAGAAAGCCAAAAAGGAAATCAAGCAGAACAAGACAGAATTTGAAGCAGCTGTCGATAATCTGAATAAGACACTTGAGAATGCATCTGGAATGTATTCGACAGAATCACCACAGCCGGACGGAAGTATGATTACATATATCCATGATAAGCCGACAGTAGAAGAGTCCAAGAACGTAATAAAGGTCACATCTGAAGCTATCGGTATCTCAAGTGATGGCGGTAAGACGTATCCTTACGGATTATTCCTCACAGGAGACCTGATAACAAGAATCTTGTATGCTATCGGCATTAATGCTGATTATATCAACTCAGGTTCTCTCACTATAAAAGATAAGAATGGAAACATTACATTCTATGCTGATACGGAGACAGGACGAGTTACTATCAATGCAGAGTCAATATCCATCACCGGTAAGTCTGTGGAAGATATTTCGAATGGTATTGTAGATGATTTTGTAACTAACATTTACAAGACAGATATGGACGAGATTAAAAACTCCGTCCGAAATAAGATTGAAACATGGTATCAAGATAGTGATCCGTCTGTAAACTGGAAAGACAAAACCGAGCATGAAGGTGACTTGTGGAAAGACACAAGAGATAATAAAGAATACATTTATCGTTCCGGGCAATGGGTGGAAATGAATGTTCCGGACGAAGTCTTTGACGAGATTGACAGTAAGGCTCAAATCTTTATCAATGAACCGACAACTCCTTACAAAATTGGAGATTTGTGGTTTGATTCGGAAACAAAAGAACTGCTCACCTGTGTTAAGAGCAGAGCCACAGGCTCATGTGTAAAGGCTGATTGGGAAAAACGTACCAAGTATACCGATGATTCCACAGTAAACACGTTCATCACAAAGATTTACGAATCAGACATTGATGATATCCGCAACCAGATTGACCAAAAAATCGAGACATGGTATCAGAGCACAGATCCATCCGTAAACTGGGGTGGAACTGTTGAAATGGCATGGTGCGATGTCAATGGCGAATCAATCCTTGACGTAAACGGAAATGAAATCATTTTGCTGTATGAAGAGTCTAAGGCTGAACATGAAGGAGACTTGTGGAAAGACCTGTCTACGAACGATGAGTATATTTATCGTGGCGGTCAGTGGATGAAGATGCAAGTGCCGGACGAAGTCTTTGACGAGATTGATGGCAAGGCACAGATATTCATTAACACTCCTGTTCCACCGTATCGTGTTGGTGACTTATGGTTTGATGCAGATACACAGGAACTTCTCACTTGCGTGGAAAGCAGAGATAAAGGAAGCTGTGTAAAGTCCGACTGGCAGAAGAAAACCAAGTACACTGACGATAGCGGACTGAATACCTTCATTTCTGCGGTATATGATCCAAAGATTGCGGAATTACAGAGTCAGATTGATGGACAGCTTGAAACATGGTTCTATGATCACGAACCTAGCTTACAGAACGAACCGGCTGTGAATTGGACAACCAACGAGCAGAGAAAAAACCACGAAGGTGATCTCTTCTTCTGGAAGTCCACTGGATATTCCTACCGATTCTTACAGGACGGAGCGGTTTGGAAGTGGCAGATCGTACAGGATACAGATATTTCAAAAGCACTTGCAGCTGCGGAGAAAGCACAGGATACAGCAGATCATAAACGTAGAGTCTTTGTAGTGACTCCACAGCCACCTTACGACATAGGTGACCTTTGGGTACAGGGTGATGATGGTGACATCATGCGTTGCTGTGTTGCAAGAAGTGAATCGGCTTCTTTCTCGGCATCAGACTGGGAAAAGGCATCAAAGTACACGGACGATACAAGAGCCAATGAGGTACAGAAAGAGCTGGAAACAGTCAATAAGGACTTGCAGAATCAGATTGATGGCAAGATTGAGACATACAATCAATCTGCTGATCCGGCAGCTTCATGGACAACAGCTGAACTGAAAGCAAAGCATACTGGCGACTTATGGTACAACTCAAAAACCGAAGAAACAATGCGTTGGAACGGTTCAGCGTGGTCAAAGTTAAGTGATGCGGATGCGAAAGCTGCAAAGAACCTTGCTGTCACAAAGAAACGTGTATTCAGTGTAACTCCTTATCCACCTTATGATAAGGATGACTTGTGGGTACAAGGCACAAACGGAGATCTTATGCGATGCGTGACCTCGCGTCAGAGCGGAGATTATGTCGCATCCGATTGGGTTAAGGCTACCAAGTACACAGATGATTCCGCAATCAATAACTTTGTTAAGAATACTTATGCTGCCGACCTTGAGAATATCAAGAATCAGATTGATCAGAAGATAGAAACTTGGTTCCAACCTACTGACCCGTCACTTAATTGGACTGGAAAAGAAACACAGCCTCTTTGCGATATAAACGGGAATGAAATCTTAGATGTTAGTGGAAAAAATATCACAATCACTGTGGAAACCGAGAAAGCAACTCATGAGGGTGACTTGTGGAAGAATTCCAAAACTGGTGATGAATACATCTACAGAAGCGGAAATTGGGAAGAAATGCCAGTTCCAGACTCTGTATTCGATGAGATTGACGGTAAAGCGCAGATTTTCTCAACACAGCCAAAGCCACCGTATAGCGTGGATGATTTGTATTTCACTGGAAATGATATCCTTGTCTGCCTAAAGGACAGAGAAACTGGTGAGTATGTAGCAAGTGATTGGCAGAAGAAAGATAATTATACAGACGATTCTACAGTAACGGACTTCATCGAAAACATTTATGATCCGAAAATTGAAGATATCCAAAATCAGATTGATGGAAAGATTGATACGTACTATTACGATTATGAGCCTGCGAATTCAAACCATCCAGCATCTGAGTGGACTACAGCTTACGAAAGACAGAAGCATGTTGGTGACCTCTTCTTTTGGAAGAACAAAGGTTTCACTTACCGCTATATGAAAGTCGATACATCTTATCAGTGGGTGAGAGTGAAAGATGCAGACATCGTATCTGCGATGGAAACAGCATCAAAGGCGCAAGATACCGCAGACGGTAAGAGAAGAAACTTTATTACAACTCCTGTGCCACCTTATGATGTTGGCGACCTTTGGACGCAAGGAGACACTGGTGACTTGATGAGATGTAAAACCGCAAGAGCTAGCGGCAACTATGTTTCTTCTGATTGGACAAAAGCCACTAAGTATACTGACGATTCAGCTGTAGAAAAGCTAAACAAATCTCTGACTTCCGAAGAAGTGTTTAACAGACTTACTGATAACGGGAAGAAACAAGGGATATATATGCAAGGCGATCAGTTGTATATCAACTTCTCTTATGGCAAGGGCGGTACACTTACATTGGGAGGTGTAAACAATGAAAATGGCTCAATACAGATACTAGATGCCATAGGAGCGGAAGTTGGTAAATGGGATAAAGATGGACTGAACATCAAAAAAGGCTCGATTTATGGAAGCACGATATATTTAGATAAAGAAAAAGCGTCTGCGCTCATCGTTGGCCGTAACAATTCGAAAGAAATATTCACTATCGGAAGCATGGGGATGCATATTGATAATACTAATATGGGACTTCTCGCATCAGACAGTATGGTTGTTGACCTTATGGGCGGTTGGTTTCATGGTTTGAGAATGAAAGCATCTAATAATGGAAGGGGATACGGTTCTTCAATTTCCCCGGAATGCTTCTCTATTGGATGGGCTGAGGATTTACAAGGATGGTCTGATGCAATGTCAACAGTAAAATCGTACACATTCAGCATTAGCGAGAACTCAACAGGTTGCCTTTCAATTAGAATTAATGGAAGTAATTATATTAATGATTATGTAGATATAAGCCCAAGAGAAATAAAAACAACTGGAACTAAAAACCGTGTTGTTCCAACAGAGAATTATTCAAACAGACTTCAATATTGCTACGAAACAGCTTCGCCAATGTTTGGAGACATCGGTGAAGGAATTACTGATGAGAACGGTGAATGTATCGTTGAAATCGGAGATATCTTCACGGAAACCGTAACAACACGCATTGAGTATCAAGTGTTTTTGCAGAAAGAAGGAGAAGGAGATTTGTGGATTGAAAAGAAGGAAGAGAATTACTTCATTGTGCACGGAACTCCGAATCTGAAATTTGCATGGGAACTGAAAGCAAAACAGAAAGATTACGAATATGTAAATCTTGAGGAAGATGTTGACAGGGAAGAAGAATTACCTGAAAGCCCTGAGAACATATTAAACGCGGAACTAGAAACCTTGATTAAGGAACAGGAGGAACTTTTAAATGAAACAGCTTAGTGGTTTTTCAATTTTAAATGTAAATGGAATGGACAGAGCTACATTTACTTATGACGAGATTGACGAAAGCGGAAATCTTGTATCGCACAACAATAAGAAATCGTTCTATATCGTTGATGCTGAACTCAAAACTCATGTAGATGCGATTAGAAAATTTATCACAGTAAACAAGGTTGACGAGGCGTAAGGGCATGAATAATGCTCTTACCCTTTTAATAAATGATTCAATAAAGGAGAATTAATCATGGAATGGACAAAGTACACAACTAAAGAAGCACTGAAAGACAATGATGAGTTAATGATTCTCGACAAGGACGCAAATGCAAACAAGCGTACTTTGATGGACAAGATATGGGATTATGTTGTCGATAAGATGACTACGGCAGTTATCGCGAAGTTAGGAACAACTAACAAGACTTTGATCGGGGCAGTTAATGAATTAAATAGCAA
>UMFS01043435.1_pt1 | contig 36007 bp, 46 predicted proteins | sample 1965071 | NCBI WGS metagenome assembly UMFS01 (sample SAMEA4836052, study PRJEB28245) | human gut metagenome | biome: gut microbiome; material: fecal sample | place: Denmark | collected 2008
TTTGTTATATTGAATAACTCGTTATGACGAGTTATAATGATTTCATATTTTTTTATGAAAGGTATGATTTATATATGATTAGCATAGTTACTGCAATTATTACCGTATTAGGAACATATTTAATTAAAAAACTAACAAAAAGTAGTAGTGAAATTGATGAAAAAAGATTTGAAATATATAAACATTTAGATTTCGATTTTATAAGAAAATATAACGAAAAAGAGTACCTTTATTATGCTGATTGCTATTCTTTTCTTTGCGATAAGGTAGTGAATGACATAGAACTTATTTATCTATATGACAAAATATCTTTAGTTTATTTGAAAAGAATAAATTATTTTTATAGGAGTCTTTTAAAAAATGGTTCAACTAATTCAAAATTTATAAATAATATATTTATCAAATTGCTAAAAATATGTATAAATAAGTTTCATCATAATGTAGAAAAGCAATTAATTTCTATACTTAATAATCTTGGTTATCCTACATCTTCTTTAAAAGGAAAATTAGCTTATATATTTATATTTATTAGTGCAATGTTGGGATCGTTATGTATCTCTTATATTGATTTGTATAATTTATTTAATACTTTGAGTATTTTAGAATATATAAAAGTTGCGTACATAATAATATGGGTATTAACTCTTATTTCAGCAGTAATTACTATAAAATTATTTAATTATTTAATGTAGACAATAATAATATTAATTACATAGTGTATTATTGTTTTGAGTATAATAAATGTTATCAAAATCTTTATAGGAAACATTAAATTTGAATGTTCCATAAAATTATAAAATAAAGCAAATAACAGTGATAACAAAATAATTGTTATTATAATAATTAGCCCCCAAGATGAATTTATTTTCCATATTTGTTCAATAAGCAAAAGTACAATTACGAATAGAACATATAATTTTGTTTCATCATCCATCTAATCATCCTTTCTATATCCACATAATTCAGCAAATTCATGATCATTAAGATCAAGTGCTTTTGCTATAGTTAATAAATAATCAATGCGGGGATTCTTTGTTTTTTTGTTAAGTATTTTTCCTAAATTGGATTCATTAAGACCTGTCATTTTGCTTAGTTGATAGACAGTTATTCTTTTGCGTTTTAAATATTTAATTAGAAATAAAGTGTTCATTTGCTACTCCTTTTGATGAAATTATTAATATTGAATACTGTTATCTTTTACAGTATAATTAATTCGATTTTTTATGAAAGGTGGTTCATCATGGATAAAGTATTATTATTATCATTTATCGAAGACACTTATAGAACATTTAAAGGTTATAAAAGTTTATATTTATTTTAAGTATTTTAAGACAATCAAGAAAGTTAAACAAAATAACGTATCTTTGTAAGTGTTTTTTTTGAACACGATATAATTAATAAAAGCTATACAACTATATAATACCCATTGATAACAACTTAATTGAATAAAACATCGAATCCCATTTATTTTGAAAAATGGGATTAAAATTGTAAATAAAGACATTATACAGCTAAAAATTAAAAATCCCTGACATATATATATGGTAAAGTTTAAAATTTTTATGAAATATAGGAATAGTTTAGAAAATGTGCTATTATTAATTATTTTAATGATTTTTTTAGCTGTAGTTCTAAAAAAAGGCACATAATCAATAATATTTAATACAACAATATATATCAATACTAAAAAAGCAACGAATTCTATCTTATATTGATAATTAGGGAAAGTGAAATCTAGCAGTTGTATAAGATTTTTTTTAATATTCATTTTTTAATTTCCTTTCTAAAGATGGAACTTTTTCCTTCTTTTCTTTACTTTTTCATTCACTATAAGCTGCTCCATCTTCCTTGCTTATCTATACCTTCTATTTTTGAAAACAATTTATTTATAAATAAAGTATTTATGCAAAAGTAAAACATTTCTTTTACTTTTGTTATATCTTTATCAAACAAACATATATCAGACATTTGTCTTTCGAGATAAAACAAATTAGATATTAATTGTGCTAAACAAGTTATCTGATATGAATAACGTTCTCTTTCTTCAAAACTCATTTCAAGTTTTTCTTCTTTTAGCACCATGACAGCAAATTCATTTATTCTAGCAACATATTGAAAATATGCTTCATGTCCATTATTTATTGCATACCTTGATAAATTAAATGATGAAACTAAGCTTAATGGTAATAACAATTTGTCTCTTAAAACATCTAATTTTCTTTTTAATTCATGAGATAAATCTTTAAATGATTCAACACTTATGGCATCTGATAATTTTTCAAGAATTGCTTTAATTTCCATTAATGTAGTTTTACTGCATTCACTGATTATATTCATCAAATGCATACAAGAATATTCATGTGGATAATTTTGAAAATCTATATAACAATATTGTTCATCATAACAATTCTGCATCACTAAAACTCCTTCGTGTATCAATTTATCTAAATCATCATAATTTTTAATTAAATATATATTTTTCTTAAATATTAGATTTTCATTTTTATCAAACAAGTAATAGCTTTCAGGATCAGTTTTAACATCTATTGAATGACCGAAAATATTGATACAATAATTTTTTGGATCATTTAAATCAATTTCTTTTAATTCTAAGATAAGTTTAATTAAATCAATTTCATATGTTAAAAATAAAGTAGATTTCTTTGGTAAACTTAACATTTTTGCATAGCTTCGATTATATTTCGAAGGTATAAAGTTCTTTATTTTATCTTTTAAATTGCTCATTATTAATTCCCCTTTTTTCTTATTTGACTTTGACATTGTGTTAAATCCTTTATTTGATATTGTTTGATTTTTTGAAGTTACTTACTTCATTTTCAACTTTTTTTAGAAGTTTCTTTTCTTTTTCTAGATCTTTTTCATTTGCATCAGGTCTTTTTATATAAAACTGAAGTGCATGTTTTACAATTTGAATATCTTTATAATAAGTTGACATTTTATTCAATTCCTTTCTTATTCATAAAGTTGTATTTGCTTCCCATAGCAACACCCAATTCATACCCCTCATCGCTATTTCTTTTAAAATGAGATTTTTTTGCGTTGACGTTTTTATCTACATACTCTTTAACAACAGGGTGTAGATCAATAATAGAAACTTCAAACTTTTCCTCTTCTTTTAATTCTATGAATCCTTTATCTAATTGAGTTTTAATTCCTGAAGCAAATCCTTTACACCAATTTCGTTTAAATATTCTAAAATCCACATCACCTATATAACATTCTTTTAAATCTAATAAAGTGTCTTCCATATAATCAAGTATTGGTAATGCGATTTCTTTACACAGTATGATATCATCCTTAAAGCCTATAATTCCTAAATTCGCTTTTGAATTTAATTTTCCTATATAAAAAGCATGAGTTTGACAATATTTTGCTATATGAATTAACGTCCAACTTAAATAAGCTGTATATTTTTTTTCAAAACAATATTCTTCAACATTTTTAGAAGAATTATTTTTTTCAATAATATCTTTTCTATCAAGCTTATATTTAAACATTAGCTTTTCAGCACGATACGCTGCTAACTGAATTTCTTGATCAGAAGCTGATGGATCTTCAGCAATAGCTAATAGTTTCTTTATTTTTCTAACAACATCATTCAATTCCATAGTATCACCTCATTCTTATTTGTTATGTAAGTTGCTTTTTAACTGCTTTTTAGTTAATTTAGTTAATTCATTATCCATTTTGATTAGACTTTCATATAGATTAACTCTTTTATAGGTGTCATCTGTAATTTCTATTTCCCTTTTTATTTTCGTGATTTTATTTTCAAGACTTTTTATTTTTTTATTCAATTTTATTGAATCATTATACTTTTTTTCAACTTTCATAATTTCAATACAGTCATAAATTGAATAATCTTCATAGTTGATTTTTAAACAGATTTCAATGAGTTCATCTTTAGTGAATTTTTCTAACTTTTCAACTAACAATTCTTTTGTTATTGCTTTTGGCTTTAAATTACTATTTTTCTTTTGCATTTTATTTCAACTCCTGACTTTGATAAATGATGTAAAATTCTTTTATAGTGTGATATGACATAATCTTTTATTAACATCAATGTATGCGTTGTATTTTTCTGCATATTTAGTAATAAGATTTGTATATTCTTGATTGTCAGAAGCATTCTTTATTTTTAATGCTAATTCATCAAGTTCAACTCCAAGGGAATTAGATAATTTAATTAGTTTTTCTATTTCATTGTTGCTTTTTAAGGATTTATATTCTTCAATATAGATATGGAGTATTTCTTTTGATCTTGTTACTTTCAAACATATTTCAATGATTTCATCTTTTTTTAATTTTTTTAATTCTTTAGTTAGTTCTTTTTGCGTATACATTTTTAGTCACCTCTTTTTTACAAATATGAGAAGGGGATGTAATAATTTTTAACAAGTATATAAGTAGTCCCATAGAAGAAATAACTTTAGCGATTTTCTTTAATTTTTTATTTAACCTTTTTAAAACAAATCTAAAAATAAAATTGTTATTACAGAAATTATAATTTTTAATGCTTGCTCAAAAATATCTGTTTCATTATTACTATTGAAAACAATTCTAATGTAACCAGCTAAATTTATAGGAAATTCTAAAATTATGATTGCTTTGATAATAAACATTATTATGGAATTAAGTGGTAAAAGACTTTTTATGAATATGCCTAAACAAATTAGTAAAACATTAATATATAATAATTCGCCTTTAGAAATTTTCATTACTATTACTCCATTTTTATAAGATTAAAATAATCAATAATATTATTATAATTGCTAACAGATAGTTAGTTACTGTTCTGTTGTTTGACTTCATTCCTATGTTTTTCTTAATTTTTTGCCATTGTGAATCTCCTTTTAGAATTATATTTTTGGTTTAGAATGTTAAATTTGAAAATTCCAGCTTTTAAATCCACCACCAGTGGCATATTTATCTTGCCATTCTTGTTCAGAAAGCGTTATTTCTAATTCTTTTTCCATTTCTTCTTTTGTTTCATAAACTTCAAATTGCTCCTCCACGTATTCATACCAATTTACAGTATCATCGATTTCGACATTTCCTTTATTACAGAGAATATGTTGTTGGAATTGTGTTCCGTCTTCTTTTGAATACACTTCCATAACAACATCATACAGTTTGCAAGCTTCCCATAAGGTTAAGCATTGTATTTCTTTTTCTTTTTTCATATCGTTAGCAGCAATAACTAATGCGTTTTCGATTGTCCAAGAAACCCAACCATCTATGATAGCACTTTGTTTTCGTCATATCTGATATTGGTATCTCCCGCTCCACGTCCTATCCAAATATCGTCTTTTTGGATAAGTGCTTCATAAAATTTTTGCATATTTTCAAAACTACCCACGATTTTCATTTCAAATTCACATATATTTGCCATTGTTAATTTCTCTCCATGAGTTAGACGCCATCATTAATTTTTAGTTCTTTTTCTTTTTTAGCTTTTGCAATTTTAATTTTTGAAATATCAATTGGATCCAATCCTAGTATTTCTTTTAATTGTTGAATGAACTCTCTATCAAAGTTGCTGTTTGTAAACCTCAACGCGATGATTTTACCATCTAAGATAGCGAAGTAATCATTTAAATCACTTATTCTTTTTCGTGGTTTAGGAACTGCATTTATTTGAAATTTATTATTTTTTTTATTTTTCATTAGTTCTTTTACAAATTCTTTTTTATTAACAGTAATTATATTTTTTTCTTTATTAGTTGACATTTTAATCAATTCCTTTCATATCTTTTTCTTTTATTTTTACTTTTTCAACAAAATTGGCTATTCTTATATTGATATTTAATTTTTAAAATAGACAAAGCGATTATGTTTGTATAACCAGTAATCTTTTATGGTATTCATAATAAGCATTATAATTTGTTTAATGAATTCTAATATTGCATAATACTTTGATATATTAAATGACGTTTCAATATCAAAAGTTGGTGTTTTTATACATAAACAACATACCATGTACAAAATTATTAGATGAAATAGAAATACCATGTATTTGAACATTACTTTTTTTCCTAACCCAAATTCTTGAAACATTCCAATAGACATAATAAATACAGCATAAATAGCTATTGCTTTAAGAAAAAAAGATGTGATGAAAACGTCAGAAAGATAAACTTGATAAGTACCTGTTATCATAATGTTCATACCATAGACAGCCATTAATAGAATGTACATCATTACAAAGTGTAATGGTATTTTCAGTGATTTCCTTATAAAACTTATTAAATTATTGCAAAATAATAGCAGACTACTAACCTGACAAGTCTGTAGTTTTAATGTGATTTCAGGAGATAAATTCTTTCCATAGCCTAAATCATATTTTGTTCCATTAGATTCAATATAACTGCACTGAGTAATTTTCTTATCTTTTAACTTCATTTTCTTCATCCTTTCTTATTGTGTGTGTTTTTTTAAAAATTTGGTAATTGTTTATTTCTTTAGTATCAAATTTTTCTTTTTTGAATAAATATTTTCTTTTTTCATTAGTTCTTTCAAAACATTTGTATTCATAAAATTTCTCCTTTTTAAATGATTTCTATTCATCTTACCTTCGTCTCTTTTTAGAACAACAAGTCTACCAAATCGTTAATCTGTCAAATCTTTATCTATTCATATTAATACCTTCATTTATTATTCCGGACAAATGTCCGGAATGTCTTGCAGTTTTATTTCTTTTTTATAAAATCTGTCATTTTCAAATGGAATCTTATCATCGTAAACCATTCCATTATCTTTCTTGAAAATATGAGCATAGAAATAACTCTCTTGCTTGTTGATTGGTACTATCCAGCAATTCAGTTTTGCATCGTAAACAGGGGTATATTCTACAATTTCATTTTCTTCAAGTGGAAAGAATTGATTAACATAGTTTGTTGCTGAACTGATAACATTTGCTAAAGCGTCTATATTTTTATCACAGGGTGTTCCATCATCATCCAAAAAATTAAAGATTAAATCAATATCTTTAGTAAAATTTTTAACTGCATCTATTGAAGCTACGGCCTCTCTTATTTCTTTGTTTAGATAATTTTTCATTGATACTATTCCTCTTTTCATATTAAACTTTGTACTATTTCATATATATAGCTACCTAAAAATCCAAAACTTGCCATAACGCAAATAAAACAAAATATTGCTGATCTTGTATAATTTTTACGTAAAGCATCATTAAGAAAAATACAACTAGTAATGGAAGCTCCTAGGTTAATACCGAACATAATATATTTCATCATGATTAGATTTCTCCTTTCTAATAGATACTAAAGTCACGAGCATATTGATGGCATATTACATTATTCCTCACTTTCTTTTGTTTGCGTTTATAAATGAAAATATGATTTTCATTAAGTATTGCTCTTCATTTCATTGAATTGTTTTCTAATATAGCTGATTTGATCTGTATTCAGCCCGTTCCAACGTCCATGATCATCTAATGCTACAAAACATACTGTTCCAACGATCGTTTTCTTTTCAATACCGCCAAAATATATTTCAAAATTGAAATCTTCCTGATTTAATTTTCCTTCTTCATCAGCCAGCAGAAGAATTTTTTCTTTTTGGAAAATAGGTATGTTTAAAACTTCAATGTTATTGCAATTCATTAATTTATATAATTCATTCATATCAAGATTATTCATGTTATGAACAACCGTTGCTGAAGACGGCTTTTTTATTAAAATATTCATAGAAAATATCTCCTTGTTTAAAATTTAATTTGTTTCCATGATATAAGCTGCTTTTTCATCTTCATCATAGACTAGAATGTATGAATCATTAATTTTTGCATAAATATCTTTATTTGAATCAAATCCATAGTCACCATAAATTCCTCTAAGTATATCAAGCTCGATCATAGGAATTTCAACAGATGGTTCTTTATTTGAAAAAATTGATTTAATGAAAGATACCTTTGTTGTGACATCTTCATAGGCTCTTTTGAAATCTGGTAAACTTTTTAAAAAATCAACCAATAAATCATCAATATATTTTTCTTCTCTTTCATCTTCTTCATAAAGATCATTGAATCTACGATATATTTCTTCTTCTAGAGGGGATTCTAGATTTTCTATAACGATTCCAATGTGATTATCCTTGTTGTCCCAAAACCATACTGTTGTTTTGATATTTCCTTCAAATTCTCTTGCTTCGCTTCCGCCTTCCTCGATTTCATGTTCTTTAATAAATTGTTTGATTTGTTCGTTTGTCATAGTAGTCTCCTTTTTTAATTGTTGGTTAATAATGTGTAATAGTTTTTTGCCTTTTGTTCATCAGAAAAAATATAGGCCTGGTTGGTGTCTCTTGAACCTAGAATCCATGTAGAATTCAATCCAAAATTGTTGAATATATTTGTTTCTTCGGAAAGCCATATATTTTTGTTGAATCTTCTTTGGATTTCTTGGATTTGTTGTGATATCACATTTTTTACTGCTGTAAAACTATGTAGATTACTAAAATCATGAATAAGTGAAATCTTAATTAATCTTTCATATTCAATACCGCAAGCTGTCAAGACATCAATTGCTCCATCTTGATATGGATAAAAACTTTCATCAAACCAGTTGTGTATCATTTCAATGAGTATTCCTTCAAGTTCAGCTAGATTTTCTCTATATTTAATAAAGCTTTGATGCAAAGAAAGATTGATATTTTTGTTATTAAATGGATTTATAAATTCGTTGCATCTTAGAGCATTTTCTATTTGATTGATCATACGATAATAGGATTTTCGTAATAGATAATTGTCTCTATCAAATGTCTTATCAAACCCCATCCGGCTGATAGAAGTATCAAAATATTGTGATGGAACATTATACATTTCAGTATTGATAGTTTTGATCAGCTGATTTTTAAGAGATATTTTTTTCTTAGATAAAACTGTTAATTTTTTTGGTGTTGTAATATAAGAGAAAAATCTTCTTTTGTTGTAACTGTTTAGAAGGATACGTTTAACATACTCAACACATTTTTTCAGCATCTTCAGGAACCTGCTGAAAGATGTATATTTAAACAGTTCCTTTTCTATTGGGGAACAGACATATTCCTGGTATATTTTGTTTCCATCTTTATCGAGCTTGGGTTCACCTTTCTTATGCAAGCGTACTGCGTTTGGATTATTCATAGTACATCTTCTTTTATTTACTTCATCAAAATAATAATCACTGTTATATGTCAGTAATCTCTTTTGCTTTTTTTTGTATATTTTTCTTGTAAAACAAAGTATCTGAACATAATTTCCGTTGCCCTCAGATATAAATTTGTAGCAATACAGATAGTGTTTGGTTGAATAACAGTAATCTAAAGATTTCATGTATTCTTCAACAAATTGTTTTTTCTTTTCTATAGATAAACCTAATGGAATCATGATTGTCAGTTCATGACCATAGATATTTCTATAGACCTTTGTATTAGGATTTCTAGTATAGTCTCTTTTGATGGAATCCTTGAAAGTACATAAATTCTCGATAATACTTTCATAGTTTTCTAGATTGCTGAAAATAGTGTTTTCATCGTGCAACCAGGCTTTGATTTCTTCCCTGGATTGTAGTTTTTCATAGGCAACATATTCACCAAATGTGATCATGTGCAGGCTCCTCTCTGTAAATACACATTAAAGCTCTGCTTTAATGTTTTTTTTTATATTTGACTGAATTCGATGCCCCGTGGCGCTGGTGTGGTACATCGCTTCAGCATACTCGTTTTCATCTATGAATGAAATATTATAAGCGATTGAATAAGTCGCTCTTAATAGTTTCCTTCGCTCGTATCTTGTAAAGTTCTTATCTCCTAAATAGAAATGTATGAGATCATCAACAGTGATATTATTTTCATTAGAAAGAAGTGTTGTTACATATTCTTTATGTTGTTTGATAAATGTATAGACAGTTTTCTTTATAACTGATATTTGCTTCAATCCTCTTTCTATGTAGTATTCTTTTAGATCATCAATAGTAAAATCTATTTCTGGATCAAGAACAGCGATTATGTGTAGAGAATCAGCGATAATGCGCTGAACGGTTCTTGTAGACATATTCATGACTATTGCTAGTTCTTCAATTGTAAGAGAGTCTTCAATATATCCAAGTTTCATTATTTCTTTTGCATCATTATCAAGCTGTTCGATAATACATGTATAAGAGTTAACTAATTCTTCCTGTTCTTCTTCATCTTTAATAGCCTGCAATATTCTGTCATCACTTTTAGAAAAGCTTTTATCGGAGTTTACGGTTATGAGTGATGTGGAATAGCTACTGATCCTATTCCATACAGATGCAGTTCCGTTGTTTAATAAACATCTACATTGTCTAAGTTTTTGCTTGACGATTCGTATTTGCTTTTCCTTTAAGTCCAAAACCTCCACCTCGCAATCAAATAAAAAAACTCATAAGTTGCTGACAACCTATGAGTTTTAGATTTGATTGTGAGATTTTGAGGGCAGTTCCTGTCGCCCGCACCAAATGTAAGAGACATCGAGTAATCGATGTTTTTTTGTTTTATATAGAATATCTATATTATAATCAAATAAATGGGTAGGTGAAACTATGAAACAATATATAACATTTAAAATCAAAAAGCTTTACCTTCATATCTTCTTATTTTTTTAATATTAATTATCTGTGGGTTTGGTTATTATAAGTGGTGTGCCAATCATCCTGAAATCAATATTCAAGTAAGTGAAGGTACAGCAGGAAACAATTTAAAAATAGAAGTCCCACAAATAATTTATACCACACGACATGGTATTGAAATAGATCCTAAAATAGAATTACAAATTGTAGAAATTCAGCTACAACACGAAGGAACTAGCTCACTTTTAAAAAATGCTTATCAAATCAGTGATATTAAGCTTGATTTATCCGTAAAAAATGGGAAAACAATTATGCATTATTACGGAAAAGCTACGACATTTGCGGGGAAAGAAGAAAATTATGATACTGAAGCAAAATTTGATTTTGCAATAGATGGCAAGATTATTAAAATCAAATAATAGTAAAAAAGCTCTTTGTAATGAGTACATTACAGAGAGTTTTTTTTACTTTTCTAATTGACTTGTACAGTGTGGGCAACGAGTTGCTTGAATAGAAATTTCGCTTTGACAATAAGGACATATTTTTTTAGTTGTTTTTTCTTCAACTGGTTTTTCTGTTTTTTCTCTTAATTTATTCATAGCTTTCACAATCATAAAAATCACAAAAGCCATGATGATGAAGTTTAATAAACCAGTTACAAATAAACCGTAATTGATTGTAGATGCACCTGCTTTTTGTGCTTGAGCAAGTGTTTTATATGTATTTCCGTCCAAAGCGATAAATAAGTTAGAAAAATCAATCTTACCTGTAACTAAACTTAAAATAGGCATGATGATATTTTCAACAAATGATGTTACAAGTGAATTAAAAGCACCCCCAATGATAACCCCTACAGCTAAGTCAATCATGTTCCCTTTTAAGGCAAACTCTTTAAACTCTTTTAACATTTTTTTCTATCTCCTTTAGGTATTGTTATATGTAAAACAAAAAAGACATCAAGATGCCTTTTCAATATTCTTATTTGGGAGAATAAGAATATGTAGAAAGTAAATAGAGGGAATATGAATAGTAAAATCTATCTCTTTCCACATTTATTAATATAAATATAAAAATTAGAGAAAAAAAGGCACAAATGTCAAAAAATATGTGATTTATAAAACAAAAAATATCTATCAACAAGAAGAAAGATTTAGTGTATAATGTTGTAGAATAGAGGAGAATAGCATGAAAAATTTATTTTATCGTTTATTAATATATCTAGATAGTGCCAATGAAGCAGATACAAATTATAATATTGCTTGGTATATGGCACATCATATTTCTGAAGTGGCACACATGGGAATTTCTAAACTAGCAAGTGAATGTTTTGTATCACCAGCAACGATTTCTCGTTTTTGTCGAACATTAGGTTATGAAAACTATGCGCATTTAAAACAAGAATGTGCTTGGTTTAGTTCGACATCAAGAAAGTTTAATAATTTAATCAATGTTCCATTAGATATGATGAAAGATCATCCTGAAGAAAGTACAGCTTATTATACTCAACAAATTTGTGCTTCTTTAAGTCAACTTTCTTCTTATTTAGATTGGAAGGTCATTGATCAAGTCATTCAATTGATTCATGATAGTGATAATGTAGCTTTTTTTGGAACACAGTTTTCTCATTCGGTCGCATTACATTTTCAGACAGATTTATTGATGTTAGAAAAGTTTACCATGGCTTATATGGAACAAACGAATCAACTTCAATGTGCAAAAGAGTTAGATGAAAATAGTGTTGCTATTATTTTAACTGTAAGTGGACATATTTTTAATGGAAATCAAAAGATGATTTCATACATAAAAAAATCAAATGCGAAAGTTGTTATTATTACTAATGATCAAGATTTTGATTTTGGTTTTGAACCAGATTATGTTATTGGAATAGGAGATCCTAAATATAAAAGAACAGGGAAACATAATCTACTTACAACGATGGAATTAATGGCTTTACGTTATTATTCTATCTATTATCCAGATGTTAAAGACAATATTATTGAATAGAGGGAACTGATATGAAAGAAATAACATGTCAAGAAATTACAGAAACATTAAAAACAATGTGTATTGAAGCAGCAACAAATCTACCTAAAGATGTTTATCAACAACTTCATCAAAAACATGATGAAGAAGATAGTTTACTTGCTAAGAAAACATTACAAGTTCTTATTGATAATGCTAATCTTGCAAGAGAAAAACAAATGCCAATTTGTCAAGATACAGGAATGGCTTTTGTTTATGTGACAATGGGACAAGAAGTTCATATTACGGGTGGTAGTTTAAAAGAAGCAATTCAAGAAGGAATACGTCAAGGATATATAGAAGGATATTTAAGAAAATCGGTTGTCAAAGATCCATTATTTGAACGTACAAATACCAAAGATAATACACCTGCCATCATCTATTATGATATTGTAGAGGGTGATACCTTTCATATTACTTTAGCACCTAAAGGATTTGGTTCAGAAAATATGAGTCAAATTAAGATGTTAAAACCAAGTGATGGTTTACAAGGAGTCAAAGACTTTGTCATGAAAGTTGTCAATGATGCAGGACCAAATGCCTGTCCACCAATGGTTATTGGTGTTGGTATTGGGGGTTCTTTTGATAAAGTAACCATGCTTGCTAAAAAAGCAATGATTCGTGAGATTGGTAGTCATCATCCAGATCAAAGATATGCTTCTTTAGAAGATGAGCTTTTAAAGATGATCAATGAAACAGGAATAGGACCTGCGGGTTATGGCGGAAAGACAACAGCCTTATCTTTAAATATTGAAACATTTCCAACACATATTGCGGGAATGCCGGTTGCTGTAAGTATTTGTTGTCATGTATCACGTCATAAGGAGGTTTCGTTATGATTTATTTAGAAACACCGTTAACAGTTGATAAAATTAAACAACTTCATGCAGGAGATGAAGTGTATTTAAGTGGAACGATTTATACAGGTAGAGATGCTGCTCATAAAAGATTAATTCAATTATTGGATGAAGGAAAAAAACTTCCTTTTGATATTCAAAATCAAACCATCTTCTATGTTGGACCAACTCCTTCCAAACCAGGACAAGTTTTTGGTAGTGGAGGACCAACAACTTCAGGAAGAATGGATGCTTATTCACCAAGATTGATTGGACTTGGTTTACATGCGATGATTGGTAAAGGCTATCGTAATGAAGCTGTCAAAAAAGCTATTGTTGATCATTGTGGTGTTTATTTTGGCGCAATTGGTGGTGCTGGAGCGATGATGTCATCTTGTATTGAAGAATGCGAAATTATTGCCTTTGATGACTTAGGACCTGAAGCAATTCGTAAGCTCAAAGTTAAAAATATGCCACTTGTTGTCGTGATAGATCAATTAGGAAATGATCTTTATGAAATTGGTAGAAAAAACTATTTAAAAAATGATTGTCAATAGATAGGTTATTTTCTATAATAGCTATCGTTGATAGAGGTGAGAAAATGGGATTATTTAGAAAGAAAAAAATGGACTATGGATATTATAGTTCTTATAGTTCAAAAAGAAGAAGATTAAGAGTTGATCGTGCAGCCCTTGCGGTAATTGCAGGAATTCTGCTTGTTGTCGGAATTGTTGTTTATTTTAATTTTAATCGTATTCAATTTTTAGTAAAAGGTTATTCTTGGTCAACTACAAGTGAACTTGTACGTTCATTTGATAATGATGAAGAAAAAGAATTGTTATCTCATGATAAAATGACACATATTTTAAAATGGATCGATAATTCAAATAAAGTAACTCTTTATGATGAATACGAACGTTTTTATGCATTACATAAAGAATTAGCTTATGATGATCTTGTAGAAGTGGCTGATTATATTTTTGAAAACCAAGTACCTACATTACATCAATTAGGTTATAAAGATTCTACTATTTGGAAAATGTTGGAAGATGGTGCTGGAAAAAGTGATCTTCAATATCTTGTAGATAACAAACTTTCAAATAGTCAAACAGCTCCTTTTAGAAAAGTAAAAGGATATAATTTAAAGAAAATCAATGATTATATTGAAAAATATAAAGAAGTAAAAGATTACAATTACGCAGTCAATATTGTTAATTATCCATTTATTGTATCAAGTAATGGAGATACAAAAGAAAAATATGACATTACAAATCCAGATGACTTATTAACACTTGTTAAAAAAGGATTCTATTTAAATGATTATGAACCAAAAGATTTAGTCAATGTAGATAGTGAGTATGTGGCTCCAACATGTGATCATCCACAACTTCGTAAAGTGGCTGCTAATGCTTTAATTAAAATGATTAAAGATGCTGAAAAAGAAGATATGCACTTATTATTAAACAGTGGGTATCGTTCTTATGAAGAACAAACAAAAATCTATGATGAAACACAACAAAAATACGGTGAAGTTTACGCTAAAGAATACGTTGCTACACCAGGAGCAAGTGAACACCAAACAGGACTTGGAATTGATATGACTTCACAAAGTGTTGTTGATAAACAAAGACTTGTTTTTGGAGATACGGTTGAATATAAATGGGTCGTTAAAAACTGTGCAAAATATGGTTTCATCATTCGTTTTACTGAAGGAACAGATGGTATTACTGGTATTTCTCATGAACCTTGGCATTTACGTTATGTTGGTAAAGATGTGGCTAAAGAAATTATGAACAAAAACTGGACATTAGAAGAATATTGTCTTTATAAAAATGCGATTCCAAAATATAAGAAAGATTAAAATCTAGAGTTTTCTCTAGATTTTTAAATAGATAGATATGAAAACATTAATTACAACGCTCAATTCAAAATTTATCCATAAATCATTATCACTTCGTTTACTTTATGTTGCTTGTAAAGAAAGACATGATATTGATTTTAAAGAATATACCATTAAAGATGATTTAAATCATATTGTTGATGATTTAATTCAACAAAACTTAGATGTCCTTTGTCTAAGTGTTTATATTTGGAATGTAGATCTTATTCAAGAACTATGTCATCTTTTAAAACAAAAACAACCAAATTTAATCATTGTTATTGGTGGACCAGAAGTCATGTATGACATCGATCACTTCTTAGATACCTTTGAAATTGATTATATTATGGCGGGTGAAGGAGAAATTGCTTTAGATAAACTACTTACCTGTTTAGAAAACAAAGAAGAGGTTTGTATTCAAGGAGTATCTACAAAAGAAAAAAGAGATGACCGTCTTATTCCACCAGTGGATTTAAGTTATTTAGAAACATTGGATTCTCCCTATTTATTAGAAAGAGATAAAAAGGATATGAAGAATCGTATCTTGTATTTTGAAACAAGTCGAGGGTGTCCTTATCAATGTCAATATTGTTTATCTTCTTTAGAAAAAGGATTACGTTTCTTTTCAATGGGTTATTTAAAACAACAATTAGGTTTACTTTTAGAAACTGATGTAAAAGTAATTAAATTACTTGATCGTTCATTTAACGCTAAAACAGAACATGCATTAGAAATCCTTGATTTTGTTTTTAAACATGCTCGTCCAGGGGTTCAACTACAATTTGAAATCAACGGAGATGTTTTGGATCAAAGAATTATTGACTTTATTAATGAAGAAGCACCAGATGGTTTACTTCGTTTTGAAATTGGCATTCAATCAACTTATGAACCAACTAATAAAGTAGTACGACGTTATCAAAATTTTGAACGTTTATGTGACGTCATCAAACAGCTCCAACAAAATCATAAGATTGATTTTCATTTGGATCTTATTGCAGGACTTCCTTTAGAAAATCTTCAACGTTTTTCTAAATCCTTTGATGATGTCTTTAGACTTTATCCAAAAGAATTACAACTTGGTTTTTTAAAACTTTTAAGAGGGACAAGTTTAAGAAACGAAGCTAATAAATATGGTTATGTGTATCAACAAGAAGCACCTTATGAACTTATTGAAAGTCATGATTTATCAAAAGAAGATATTGAAAAGATTCATTTAGCAGAAGATATGTTACAAAAATATTGGAATTCAGGAAGAATGCCAATAACAATGAATAAGGTATTAAGAGCTTGTGCTTCACCGTTTTATTTCTTTTTGGATCTTGGTGAATTTTATCAAGCAAATGATTTTAAATTCTTTGGTTTCCAATTAGATGAATTATTCCAATATCTTAATCTTTATTTAAAAGGAAGATATGAAGATGAACTTATTGAAGATTATTTAAGATTATCAAAGGTAAAACCTAAAAAATGGTGGAAACCAAGAATAGAAAATGAAAAAGAAACTAAACATCTATTAATAGATACCTATCATTTAAATAAAGAAGATGTCTTTAGATATGGAATTGTTGAAAAATTAAAAGAAGAATATATTCTTGTTCTTTATAAGAATTATCAAGTTACCGTTGAAAAATATCATATCTAATGAAATAACTTAAAATATTCGTTATACTAATAGTAGGAGTGATACTATGATTAAAAATGTAAGAAAAAGAGATGGAAGACTTGTTGAATTTGAAGTAGATAAAATTGCAGGAGCGCTCTATAAAGCTTTTGGGGCATGTTATGATAAAGTAGATTTAAAAAAAGTATATGCCATTGCTCGTGATGTCGAAAAACGTTTAGAAGATAATGAAAGTACTTTTCCTACGGTAGAACTTGTACAAGATACGGTAGAAGAAATTCTTATTGAAGAAGGGTATGTACGAGTGGCGAAAGCATATATTCTTTATCGTGATAAAAGAAGTCGTTCACGTGATATGAAATCTATTTTATTAGAAAGCATTGAAAATCAATCAAGTGATGATATTAATTTGTTTGAAATATTTGAAAACTTGATGAATGATGCTATGGATAAAGCGCGTAAAGAGGATCTTAAAAAGATAGTGGCTCTTTTAAAAGAACTCAATATTGATGAAAAGACAATTATAGAAAAAGTCACAACAACTTTTTCTATAACAGCAGATAGTTTAGAAAAAATATGCAAATAAAAAAAGAATGAAAGTTCTTTTTTTATTGCCATACTTCTTCTGCAATTTCTTTAACAAGTTTGATCTTATTCCATTGTTCCTCTTTGGTAAGTAAGTTTCCTTCTTCAGTAGAAGCAAAACCACATTGAGGAGATAAAGCAAGTTGATTTAATGGCACGTATTTTTCAGCTTCATGAATACGTTTAATAATTTCTTCTTTATTTTCAAGTTTTGCATCTTTAGAAGTTACAAGACCTAAGATAACTTTTTGATTTTGGATATAACGAAGTGGTTCAAAACCACCAGCACGTTCACTATCGTATTCTAAGAAGAATCCATCTACTTTACAGTTACCAAATAATGTTTTAGCAACAGGTTCATATCCTCCTGAAGTAAACCATGTTGATCTAAAGTTACCACGGCAAATGTGCATTGTAATAACCATATCATTTGGCTTTGCTTCTAAAGCAAGATTAATCATATCAACATATTTTTTAGCAAGTTCATCTACATCAATTCCTCTTGCTTTATAAGCTTCTCTTTTTTCTTTTGAACAAAACTCTCCCCATGAAGTATCATCTAATTGAAGATAACGGCATCCAGCATTATAAAAAGCTTTGATTGCTTTTTGATAAGCATAGGCGATATCTTTTAATAAAACATCATTATCTTGATATCTTTCAATAGGTTGATAGTTTTCTTCTCTAATACAACAAATTAAATGAAGCATTGAAGGAGAAGGGATACATTGTTTAACTTCTGTTTCTCCAGATACTCTTTGCATGAATTTAAAATGTTTTAAAAAAGGATGATCTTCGGGGAAATCGATTTTATCCACAATTTCTAAAGTTTGACTTTTTGGTTGATGTCCTTTAAAGGCAATTGAAAAATGTTCGACGGCTACTTTTTCTACGCCTTTTAAATCCCATAGAAAATCTAAATGCCAAAAAGCTCTTCGAAATTCACCATCAGTAACAGCTTTTAAACCAACAGCTTTTTCTTCATTAACAAGATTTTCAATTGATTTATTTTCAATTTCTTCTAATTGACTTTGATTGATTTTTCCTAAGGCAAAATCTTCTCTTGCTTGTTTAATTTCTTTATCTCTTAAAAAACTTCCTACAATATCATATTTATAAGGTGCGCTCATTTTTATTCCTCCTTGAAACTTTATCTAAAGTATAAAAAGGAATGAAATTATTGTAAAATACATATTAGTTTATGTTTGATATAGTTTTAAACTATATAAAGAATAAAAAATAACAAGATTTCTCTTGCTATTTAATGAATAAATTATTTAAGTACCAATCTTTTTCTTCTTGTGTTAAATAATCTTTAAGACGATCATAAGTATATTGTTGGTAATCATTAATTGTTTGAATTTCATGATTTGATAAATAATTTAAATCTAAACCTTCAATATCAAATGGAACATAAGTGATCGGTTCAAATTTTAAGAAAGTACCATATTCATTTTCTGTGTGTTTAACACATAAAAGTTCATTTTCATGACGAATACCATGACTGCCTTCTTTGTAAACACCTGGTTCATCGGTTGTAATCATATCTGGAACGATGCATGATTCATGACCATAAAGACTCTTTGGACGAAGTCCATTAGGTCCTTCATGAACATTTAAGAAATGACCAACACCATGCCCTGTGCCACAACGATAATCTAAATCATAGTCATAAATCACACCACGAGCAAGGATGTCTAGGTTTGCTCCTGTTGTAACATCTTGGATAAAATGAGCATTTTGTAATCTGAACATTGCTTTTAAAGCAATTGTGAAGTCTTTTCTTTCTTCTTGCGTCATTTCACCTAAAACAAAGGTTCTTGTGATATCTGTTGTTCCTGTAAGATATTGTCCACCACTATCAATTAATAATAAATGAGAAGCATTCACTTTAGAATATTGTTTTTCTGTTGGATGATAATGCATTAAAGCAGCATTTTCACGATAAGCACAGATTGTTGTAAAGGAAATATCTTTGAAATTTGGTTGTTGTTTGCGATATTCTAAAAGTTTATTCGAAATAGAAAGTTCATCCATTTCCATCTTTCCTATATTTGTTTTTAACCAATACATAAATTTAGTAACGGCAATACCATCATGTAAATGAGCATCTTTTGTCGCTTTGATTTCTGTTTCGTTTTTAATTGATTTAAGTAATTGACTTGGATTTGTTTGATCGATGACATCATCTATATTAATAGAATTAACTAATGTATAGTTTACTGATTTTGTATCTAAAAGAACTTTACCATTGATATTTTTAATATCTTCATAAATATCAAAATAATCTTTAACTTCAATTTGGTCTTTTAATAATTCATCAATGAGTTCTTGACTTACAGCTTCTTTTCTTAAATAAAGGTTTGCTTTTTCTTTTTCAATTAAAGCATAAGCTAAAGCAACAGGGTTGCATAAAACATCATTACCGCGAATATTAAAGATCCAAGCAATATCATCTAAAGTTGTCACTAAATGATATTTCGCATCTTTCATTTCTTCTCTAATGATTTCTAATTTTTCTTTTCTAGAAACACCACAATATTTTGTATCATATAAATAAACTTCTTCATGGGAAAGTTCAGGACGCTCTTGCCAAATAAGATCTACAAGATCTTCATTGGCTTGAATGGTATTTGTGAAAAGACATTGATTATAAGGCATAACACGCCCGTCAAAACCAATGGTTGCTTCTGGATATTTTTCAATATATTCTTTAATAGTAGGAACACCCGGTGTACGCATTTTCATTAATTGAATACAACTACCGGCAAGTTCTTTTTCTGCTTGAATAAAATAACGACCGTCTGTCCATAAATAAGCTTCATCTTGTCTTACGATAAGAGTTCCAGCTGAACCGCTAAATCCAGACATATAATGACGAGCTTCAAAGTAACTTCCTACGTATTCACTTTGATGAAAATCACTGGTTGGAATGATATAAAGATCGATTCCTCTTTCTTTCATAAGTTGTCTTAATTTTGTAATTCTTTGATTTATCATAATGACCTCCTAAGTTCTTTCATTTTAACATTTACCTTCAAGAATGAAAAGGCTTAGAGATGAATAAAAAATTAGGAATGAATCTTGCTAAAAGTGGCATGACGCTAAGGTTTTGGCGGATTTATGCAAATGTGAAAATTTGTCTATTGACAAATATTGAAAAGTGGGAGTAGAATAACGTGCGAAATAAAGAATAAGCTATGTATTGCAAGCGCCACATCTCTAAGAAGTGACATGAACAACACAAAAATAGGGGAGGTGCTTTTGTTTTTACATATATTCTTTAAAGAGGATTTTTGATAAATTCTTATAAATTCGTCATAAATTTATCATAAAGAGTGCTTTTGAAAGCTATATCTGTTGAATTTTAAAAGAATGAGAGTACAATAATCCTCGACAAGAAGAAGGGGGAAAATAAGATGGATGATATTATTCAAAAGTTGATAGAATTCGATCGCCAATGCGTAGAAAAAGTAGAACTTGCGAAAAAGAAAAAAGCAGAAGCTCAATCAAGTATGATGTCGCAAAAATCTACAATTTATAGTGAGTATATTGATAGTCAACAAGATCAAGTTGAAAAGCATAAACAAGATCTATTGAATAAGAATAAAGAAGAAGCACAATTACAAGAAAATGAATTTCATAAATCAATGAAAAATATGGAAGATTTATTTACTCAAAATAAAGATAAATGGGTAGATGAAATCTTTACAAGATGTACTAAATAGAAGGTGTAAAGATGTCTTTATCTTCAAATGCCTTATGTGCAAAAGCTAAAGCAATGTATGGTGGGCGTTTAAATAAGAATGTTTATCTTGATTTAACAAGAAAACAAACAATTGGAGAAGTTGTTTCTTATTTAAAATCTCAAACAAGTTATGCAGATGCTTTAAAAGATATTAATATTAGACATGTTCATCGTGGTCAAATAGAAGATTGTTTAAATCAAGAATATTATCATCGTTGTGCGAAGTTGATGAAATATTCACCCAAATCTGATGAAGATTTTTATCTATTTGAAATTATAGGAGTAGAAATTAATTTAATTATGGATAAACTTGTTTCTTTACAAGCAAAGGAACAATATAGTTTTAATTTATCAATTCCTACTTATTTAGCGAAAAAGACAAGTTTTAATATTGATGGATTAGTAAACATTGAATCATTCAAAGATCTTTTACAATATCTTTCAAAAACAAGATATTATAAAGTTCTTAAAGAAATTGATTTCTCTGTCCCATTTGATGTTAAAGAAGTTCATATGTGCTTACAATCACTTTATTATGAAAACATTGTTGAAACAATTAAAAAACACTTCAAAGGAAGTGTTCAAAAAGATTTATTAAATATTCTCTATACTTCTATTGAATTAAAGAATATTTCAAAAATCTATCGTTATAAACAATATTTCCATGAATCAGAAGATTCAATCAGAAGTTCACTCTTTTTACAATATTCAAGATTGCCAAAAGATATGATGAATCGTTTAATTAGTGCAAGCGGTCCTAAAGAAGTATTATCTTTATTATCAACTTCTAAATATAACTTCTATATGGATGATAAAGAATTTGCCTATATCGAATATTATGCAGATAGTATTCAATATAATATCGCAAAAAGATACATGCGTTTTTCAAACAGTGCACCACTTGTTTATATGACTTATAGTATTTTACAAAGAATTGAAATAGATAATTTGAAACATATTGTTGAAGGTATTCGTTATAATCAACCTGTTTCAAAAATTGAAAATACATTGATCTATGCATAGGAGGGGAAAAAATGATTAAGAATACACATTTATATAACATTGTTTTCTCTAGAGATGATTATATGGAAGTTTTGATGAAACTTGAAAATCATCAAGATTCTATTTATCCAGTTAAAGCGAAGAAAGTGATTTCTAATTTAGACCATGCAACTTCTATGGAAGATAGAAATCCATATAACGAGGTATTAGACGAACTTTATAATGTGATGGATGTCTTACATATTGAAAGAGTAGATAGACCCGTTCAAAGTGCATTTTTAAATGTTCGTGAAATTTTAGATTATATTTCAGAAATTCATCAAAAGTTAGATGATATTAATGAAATTAAAAGAGGAATTAAAAAAGATTATTATGAAAATCAGGAAGCAATTGAATTGATTTCATGTTTAAATCGTGATCGTATTTCTATCGATGATATTCATGAATTAAAATATGTTGCTTTAAGATTTGGTAAATTACCATTATCACAAATTGAAAAAATCAAATATTTTGGTAGTTATCCATTTGTTTATCAAGAATTATCACATACAGATCGATTCGCTTGGATTGTTTATGGTGGCGTTGAACATAGTATTGGTGAAATTGATAACATTTTCTCTTCAATGAACTTTGAAGAAGTAAAACTTCCAAAATTTGCCCATGGTAAAATGGAAGAAGCGATTGCTGAATTAAAAGCAGAAAATAAAACAATGGAAGCGTATCTTCGAGAACTTGATCAACGTATTGAAAAAGTGAAAGAAGAAAATGAAGAACAATTACTTGGTGACTTTTGGAAAACATATCGTTTGAAAGAGTTATACAAGAAAGGTAAATATGTAGTTGATTTAAAAACTAAAGCTGCAGTTTATGCATTTAGTTCATTTAATAAAGATGAATTAGAAGCTATTGTAAATGTTCCTGGAATTACTATTCATGAACTTCCTATTGATACGTATCAAGATCAAGGAGTTGAAGGTCCTGTTTATGTTGAAAACAACGCATTTTTCCAACCATTTGAATGCTTATTCACATTTAAACCTGGTGAAAAATTTGATCCAACAGTGATTGCTGGTGTGGTTATGATGCTTTCAGCACTTGTTTTACTTGGTGATTTAGGAGTAGGTGTTTTAGCTATTCTATTATCATTTATTGTTAAGGGTAACATCAGTAAGTTACTACAACGTGTAGGAGCTGCTGTTACAATAGGAGGACTATTAAGTGGAACAGTCTTCTATAGTATGTCACTTTATAATTCAATCTTTGTTGTAGGTACAAACTATGCAATGCAAATTGGATTATTCTTTGTTATAAACATTGTGCTATTATTAGTTTGTAGCTTAGTGAAAAAAGTGACAAAAAGATCAATAAAGAGTAAAGGGGGACTGTCATGGCAATAGCGAAATTAAACTTGGTTAGCCTTGATTTTGATAAAGACAATTGTAATGATGTGTTACTTGAGCTTTATCAAAGAGATGATTTTCATCCCGAGCTAGCAAGCAAGTTTACGGATAGTGTTGCTGGTCTTTCAGCTTACAACAATGACAATCTTTATGAAGAATTGTTATCAAGAATTGAAGAAATGAAAACAAAATATCATTTTGAAGTTCATGAAGTTGAAACAGATTCGCAACTTAATGTATTTAGAGCTAAAGAATTTTTAGATGATTTATTTTTAGATATTGACCGTATTGATGCTGTTAAAAAAGAATTGACAAAGATGATTGAAGAAAATGATGAAGCCATCATTACTTTGAATCATGTTGAAGGTTCTAATATTGATTTTGATCAATTATTTGGAACACAATATTTAAAAATAAGATTCGGTAAACTTCCTCTCAATAATGAAGGAAAGTTAGAGTATTATGAAACATTACCATTTGTTTATAAAGCATTTCAAAGAGATGATAAATATGTATGGTGTATGTATATGACGACACCTACAGATGCTCCTGAAGTGGATAATGTTTTTACATCACTTTATTTTGAAAAAATTCATATTCCTGAATTCGTTCATGGTTCATGTGAATTAGCTGAAAAAGAAATTCAAAATGAATCTGATTCAGCTAAACAATACAGCCAAGATTTACAAAATAGAATTGATAAAACAATTTCAGAAAATATGGAAGAATTAACACGTATTTATAGTATTGCTAAAAAATTAAATTCAGTTTATGCAATGCAAAAATATATTGTTAAATTAGGTGATAAATTAAATGTTCATGGATTTGTCCCTAAGAGAGATTTAGATAACTTCAAAAACACTTTTGAAAGTATCGATGGTGTTAAACTTGAAGTTTTACCTGCTACATCAGATGTACGTCTAGAACCACCAACAAGACTTAAAAATTCATGGTTTGCAAGACCATTTAGAATGTTCGTCGAAATGTATGGTGTACCTCGTTACAATGATGTAGATCCAACATTATTAGTTGCTATTTCATATACTTTATTATTTGGTATTATGTTTGGTGACTTAGGACAAGGTATTATTCTTTCTTTAGTAGGCCTTGTTGCTGAAAAAAAATTTAATTTAAAATTAGGTGGCGTGGGAGTTCGTTTAGGTATTTCCAGTGCAATCTTCGGTGTATTCTTTGGTTCATTCTTTGGAAATGAAGAAATCTTATCTGAATATTTCAAAGGTTTCTCATTCTTTAATGCAATGTCACCAGAAAATACAATGACATTATTAATGGCTGCCATTGGACTTGGTATTGTCTTAATTCTTATTTCAATGACATTCAATATTGTTTTGAACTTTAAAAAGAAAAATATTGGTGAAGCGATTTTAAGTCAAAATGGTTTATGTGGGGTTACATTCTATGTTGCTGTTATTGGTGCAGCTCTTGGAATGCTTACAGGTATGCATTTTGTAAATATTTTCTATATTTTAATTTTAATTGTTTTACCACTAATCTTAATGTTCTTAAAAGAACCATTAATTAGAAAATTAGAAGAACATGGTGAAATGTTCCCAAATGGTTTTGGAGCATTCTTTGTTGAAGGATTCTTCGAATTATTTGAAGTAGTCTTATCATTTATTACAAACACAATGTCATTCTTGCGTGTTGGGGGATTCGTTTTATCACATGCTGGTATGATGCTTGTTGTTTATACTCTTGCCGAAATGGTAGGGGGATTTGGTGAAATCATTGTCTTGATTTTAGGAAACGTTTTCGTAATGTGTCTTGAAGGATTGATCGTTGGTATTCAAGTATTACGTCTTGAATTCTACGAAATGTTTTCACGTTATTATGAAGGAAATGGAATTCCATTTAAAACTATTAAGGAAGATTAAATTCAAGGAGGAAATTTATTATGACAGTATTAGAAATTTTATTACCATTATTTGCAGTAGTTTTATTAACATTACCATTAATTAAAGTATTTACAGGAAAAGTATCAGCTCAAAGCGCTAAAAGAAGATTAGGTGTTCATATCAGTGGTTTCGCTGGTGCCGTTGTTTTATGTTTATTAGTTGCTATGTCAAATTCAAGTGTATTTGCAGCAGGTGAAGTTGCTACAATCACTGGAACAATTGCTCAAGGTTTAGGATTCTTAGCAGCATCTTTATCAACTGGATTCTCTGCTTTAGGTGCAGGTATTGCCGTTGCTGCAGCAGCTCCAGCAGCTATCGGAGCTTTCTCTGAAAATGAAAAGAACTTTGGTAAATCATTAATCTTCGTTGCCTTAGGTGAAGGGGTTGCAATCTATGGTTTATTAATCTCTATCTTAATTATCAACAAAATCTAATTTAGAGAGTGATTTTTTATGAAATTTTATTTAATAAGTGACAATGTCGATACTGAAATGGGTTTAAGACTTGTTGGTATTGAAGGAGAAGTTGTTCATAAAAGACGTGATTTTCTTGAAGTTTTGGAAACAAAAATGAAAGATAGATCCATAGGTGTGATTTTAATTACAACGAAATTAATTGAATTAGCTCCTGATGTTATTTCTGAAATAAAATTAAAACAACAAAAACCATTGCTTGTAGAAATTCCTGATAGACATGGAAATTCTAAAATTGGTGAAACGATTGATAGATATGTTTCAGAAGCAATTGGAGTTAAGTTATAGGAGAAAGTGCTATGCAAAAAAAAGATCAAGTCTTTCTTTATATCAAAGATGAAATTGAAAAAATTTCATCAGCTGAAGAAAAAGAAATTTTAGATGAAGCCAAAGCAATTGAACAAGAAGCTTATAACCAATTAAGAGGTGAAGCCGAAATTGATGCCAAACATCAATTAGATAAAGAATTAGCAGAAATTTCTTCTAAAGCAAGTATTGAAGCTTCAGCTCAACTCGAAGAAAGATTAAAAAAATTAGTTGAAAAAAGAGAAGAATATGTTCAAACAATTTTTACAGAAGTAAAAAATAAACTTGTTGAATTTGTAAATGGTAAAGATTATAAAGATTATTTACTAACACATGTAAAAGCTGTTAGTGATGAATATCAAATGACAGATTGTGTTTTATATGTAAGAAAAGATGATTTAAAATATGCAGATGATTTAAAGAAAGCATATGCTTTACCAATTGAAGTTGAAGAAGGTCAACAAATTCAATTAGGTGGATTCATTATTGAAAATAAAGCAACAAATGTTGTTGTAGATGAATCATTAGACTCAAATTTAGAAGCTCAAAAAGATTGGTTCTATAAGACTTCTGGATTAATGATTAAATAGGGGGATTAAAGATGAGTGGAAATGTAATTTATTCTATTAATGGTCCCGTTGTTAAAGTAAAAAATGCCAAAGACTTTTCAATGTTAGAAATGGTTTATGTTGGTCATGCAAAATTAATGGGGGAAGTTATTTCTATTTCTAAAGATTTAACAACTATCCAAGTATATGAAACAACAACTGGTTTAAAACCAGGAGAACCTGTTATTTCAACAGGATCACCAATTTGTGTTACATTAGGTCCTGGTATTTTAAGAAATATCTTTGATGGGATTGAACGTCCTTTACAAGCGATTGCTGAACAATCTGGTGCTTTTATTGAAGCCGGAAGCGATGTTGATTCACTTGATGTTGAAAAATTATGGGACGTTACAATGAAAGTAAAAGTAGGAGATGTTTTAAAAGGTGGAGATATCTATGCAACATGTCCTGAAACAGATTTAATTGAACACAGATGTATGCTTTCACCACTTTTAGGTGGTAAAGTTGTAGAAGTAAAAGAAAATGGTCAATATAAAATCAATGATGTCGTTATGAAAATTGAAGATGAACATGGTCAAATTCACGAATGTACATTATGTCAAAAATGGCCAATCAAACAAGCACGTCCTACTTTAGAACGTTTACCAATTTCTATTCCTTTAGTAACAGGACAACGTGTTATCGATACATTATTCCCAATCGCTAAAGGTGGAACTGCTGCTATTCCAGGTGGTTTCGGTACTGGTAAAACAATGACACAACACCAAATTGCTAAATGGTGTGATGCCGATATTATCATTTATGTTGGTTGTGGAGAACGTGGAAACGAAATGACTCAAGTTCTTGAAGAATTTAGTGAGTTAATTGATCCTAAGAGTGGTAAACCATTAACTGATAGAACTGTTTTAATTGCTAATACTTCAAACATGCCAGTTGCCGCTCGTGAAGCAAGTATTTATACAGGAATTACTTTAGCTGAATATTATCGTGATATGGGATATCACTGTGCAATCATGGCCGATTCGACTTCACGTTGGGCAGAAGCGTTACGTGAAATCTCTGGTCGTCTAGAAGAAATGCCAGCTGAAGAAGGATTCCCAGCTTACTTACCATCACGTTTATCACAATTCTATGAACGTGCTGGATACATGAAAACTTTAAATGGACAAGAAGGTTCTGTTTCAATCATCGGTGCCGTATCACCACAAGGGGCAGACTTCTCAGAACCAGTTACACAAAATACAAAACGTTTCGTAAGATGTTTCTGGGCTTTAGATAAAGCCTTGGCTTATGCTCGTCATTATTTCGCAATTAACTGGACACAATCTTATAGTGATTATGTTTATGATCTTGAAAAATGGTATGACCAAAATGTTGGTTCTGATTTCGTCAGTGATCGTCAACAACTTTCATTCATTCTTGCTGAAGAATCAAGATTAAATGAAATTGTTAACTTAATGGGACCTGATGTATTACCAGAAGATCAAAAATTAGTTATGGAAATTGCGAAAGTGGTTCGTGTTGGTTATTTACAACAAAATGCCTTCCATAAGGATGATACATACGTACCACTTGCTAAACAATTAAAGATGATGGATGTTATCTTATATTTAAATAAAAAATGTCAAGAAGCTGTTGCTCAAGGTAAAGTTGTTCGTGCAATTAGTGAAACTGGTATTTTTGAACAATTAATTAAAATGAAATATGATATTCCAAATGATCATATTGAAAAATTAGATACTTATTATCAAGATATTGATAATGCATTAAAATCTGTAGCGTAGGAGGAAAAGAAAATGGCACTACAATATGTAGGATTAAATGAAATCAATGGATCATTAGTCGTTTTAGATCACGTAAAAGGTGCCTCTTACGACGAAATGGTTGAAATTCAATTAAAAAATGGTACAACACGTTCTGGACGTGTTGTCCAAATTGAAGGTGAAAAAATCGTTGTTCAAGTATTTGAAGGAACAAATGACTTATCACTAGAAAATACAAAAACTAAATTATTAGGTAGACCAATGGAATTACCTGTTTCTAAAGAAATTTTAGGACGTGTATTCAATGGTGCTGGTCGCCCAATTGATGGGTTAGGTGAAATCTATGCTGAAGAAATGATGGATATCAATGGTTTACCATTAAATCCAGTAAGCCGTGTTTATCCACGTAACTATATCAATACAGGTATTTCATCAATTGACTGTCTTGCTACATTAATTCGTGGACAAAAATTACCAATCTTCTCTGGTTCAGGTTTACCACATGACCGTTTAGCTGTACAAATCGTTAAACAAGCCAAAGTTGCTGACGAATCAGGAAAAGGTTTCGCGATTGTTTTTGCCGCAATGGGTGTTACAAATGACGTTGCAAACTACTTTACACGTAGCTTTAAAGAAGCGGGTGTTATGGAAAGAGTTGTTATGTTCTTAAACTTATCAAACGATCCAATCATCGAACGTACATTAACACCACGCTGTGCTTTAACTGCAGCTGAATATTTAGCTTATAAACAAAATATGCACGTATTAGTTATCTATACAGATATCACTTCATATTGTGAAGCGTTACGTGAATTCTCTTCAAGTAAAGGAGAAATTCCTGGACGTAAAGGTTATCCAGGTTACTTATATTCTGACTTAGCTTCTTTATATGAAAGAGCTGGTATTATTAAAGGGGCAGAAGGTTCTGTAACACAAATCCCTATTTTAACAATGCCTAACAATGATATTACTCACCCAGTTCCTGACTTAACTGGATATATCACTGAAGGACAAATTACTTTGTCACCTGAATTAAACTCAGCAGGTATTTATCCACCAGTTGATGTTTTACCATCACTTTCACGTTTAATGAAAGATGGTATCGGTGAAGGGTATACACGTGGCGATCATCAAGACATTGCCAACCAATTATTTGCATGTTACGCTCACGTCCAAGATGTTAAATCATTAACATCAGTTATCGGTGAAGATGAATTATCTCCATTAGATAAACAATATTTATCATTTGGTAAACTATTTGAACAACATTTCTTAAATCAAGGTTTCGATGTTAATAGATCAATTGAAGAAACATTAGATTTAGGATGGGATTTAGTTTCTGTTTTACCAAGAGAAGCACTTGATCGTCTAGATAACAAATTATTAGATGAACATTATGATCATGATCGTGCTGTAAAACGTTTCCATATTAAAGAAAAATCAATCATCAAAGAATTACAAGAAGCAGGTGATTAATTATGGCTTTAAAAGTTGTTCCAACAAAAGGAAATTTAATTTCTACAAAGAAACAATTACAATTAGCTGTTCTTGGATATGATCTATTAGATAAAAAAAGAAACGTTCTTATTAAAGAAATGATGTCTTTATTAGATGACGTTAAAATGGTCAGAGATGAAATTACGGAAGCTTATCAAAATGCTTATGATGCTTTACAAGAAGCAAATATCTCTTTAGGATTAATTAGTGACCTCGTTACTGCAACTCCTATTGATTATGGAATTAGTATTGCTTATCGAAGTGTTATGGGTGTGGAAATTCCTAAAATTACATATCATAAACAACCTATGGTGTGTAGTTATAACATGGACCGTTCTAATTCAAAAGTGGATTATGCTTATGAATGTTTCTATCGTGTTAAAGAATTAACAGTTGTCTTAGCGGAAGTAGAAAACTCAGTTTATCGATTAGCTAATACAATTAGAAAAACACAAAAACGTGCCAATGCCTTGAAGAATATTTCAATTCCACGTTTTGAAGAAACAATTAAATTTATTAGTGAATCGCTTGAAGAAAAAGAACGTGAAGAATTCTCAAGACAAAAAGTTATAAAGAATCAAAAGCATTAATTAAATTTAATGCTTTTTTTTGCAAATTATAAAAAAATTAACATTATGATAAAAAAATATGATATTATTATGCTGTTGAATTTTAAATAATCAAAGAAGGTGTAATTATGAGTATTAATGTCAAAGATATCACAATAGGGGAAGGATTACCTAAAGTATGTGTTCCTATTGTTGAAGATAATGATGAAGCAATCTTAGATAAATTAAAAGAGTTTGATCAATTAGATGTTGATATCATTGAATTAAGAATTGATTTTTATAAAAATATTTTACAATTTGATGCATTAAAGAATTTATTTTTAAATATTGCTGCTTTACAAATTAAAAAGCCAATCATTCTAACAATTCGTACAGCAGCAGAAGGTGGAGAGATTGAAATCGATCCAAAGGATTATTTCCATGTTTATGAATTAGGGATTGAATCAAAGGCATTCGATATTTATGATGTTGAATTAGCTTTAGGAACAAATATGGCAATTGAACTTCGTACACTTATTCATGATGCGAATAAATATATGTTAATGTCAGCCCATCATTTCAATCGTACCCCAGAAGTAGATTCATTAATGCAAAAATTTAAATCCATGGATTCATTAGAAGCAGATATTATGAAAATTGCGGTCATGCCAGAAGATTACCATGATGTTTTAAACCTTTTGACATTCACATTAGAAGCTAAACACGAATACAGCAATAAACCAATTGTGACAATGTCAATGTCTCCATTAGGACTTACAACACGTCTTGTAGGAGAACAATTTGGTAGCGCCATTACTTTTGGTTGTGTAGGAAAATCAAGTGCTCCTGGACAAATCAATTATCAAGAATTAAATCAAATTTTACAATTAATTCATAAAAATGTTCAAGAAGCCTAGGCTTCTTGATTTTTTATACATAGAATAAAAGTGGTGATATTATGAAAATAGATGCGATAGCATTACAAAAGCTTGTATGGATCATTTATAAACGCTTTTTTATGGAAAAAGGAAGGCTTAAAGATGTTCAAATTAAAATTGGTGAATATCTTCATGTGTTACTTGTTTTAGATTATAAAGGAATTGAAACACGTATTACTTTACAAGGTGATCTTTATATTGATCATGATCTTGTACTTGATACAAAAGGAACAATACGATATGGTTTTTTAAAACTTAATTATGAAAAATTATTAAAAGATTGGACAAAGGATATTCCTGAAATTCAAGTTCAAGGAAAACAAATAAGAATAAAAAATGAATATCTAAAAGATATTCATCTACAAAATAATGAAATAGAATTAGAACTTCTTTAGAGTTCTAATTCTACATGATAAATTTTACCCCAAACATAGATTTGATAGAAGTAAGCAAGAAGTTGTGGTCCCATCATTAATTGTCCAAACCAAGGGACTTCAATGGTTTCACTATTTTCAATGAAATGTTTGAGTTTTTTTATATCAAAGAGTTGATAGAGTATATTGTTTTTATCATTGAGGGTCTCTAATAAAAGGCGCTTAATATAGGTAAGGAAAAAAGGAGAATGGGTTTTAGGATAAGGATTTTTTTTACGGTTGTAAATATCCTTAGGAAGGAAATCTTTGAAAGCATCACGGAGGACACTTTTTTCTTGTTGATCTTTATACATATAAGACCAAGGAACATTATACATATATTCGATAAGGTCTTTGGATGCAAAGGGAACACGTAGCTCAACAGCGCTATACATCGATTGACTATCACTACGAGTTAGAAGGGTTTGCATAAACCATTCAATGTTAAGATAAATCATTTTTCTTTTATTGGTATCATAGAAGCTTTGATCAAGATAATCGATTTCCTGTAAAGTTTGATAATATTGATTTTGAACATAATCTTTGATGTTCAATTTTTTTATATTTTCATTTAATAAATCAAGTCTTTGATCAATATCTCTAATCCATGGGAAAGTATCTAAACTATAGAGCTCCTTTTTATAAAACCATGGATAGCCACCAAAGATTTCATCAGCACATTCACCCGATAAAACAACTTTATGATGTCTTTTGATTTCTTTACAAAACAAAAGAAAACTTGAATCAATATCTGCCATACCCGGTGCATCACGAGCAATCATACTTTGTTTTAAAAAGATAATGAGGTTCTTTTGTGAAAGTACCACATTATTATGATGACTATGATAACGCTCGACCATTTCATCAATATAATCACTATCACGGGTCAATTGATAATCATAGGGTTTAAAGTATTTTTCTTGATCTAAGTAGTCAATACTATAGGTTGATATGTTATTGACATATTGGCTACTTAAGGCCGTAATAATACTTGAATCTAAACCACCTGATAACATACAAGAAATGGGCACATCACTTAAAAGTTGTCTTTGAATACTTTGATTTACCAAATAACGTACATCTTGTACTGTTTCTTCATAGCTTTTAAGATGAGGTTTTTTTTGTAAGCCCCAGTAACGGTCAATGATACAGTCATTTCCATCATAAAATAAATAATGAGCTGGTCTTAAACTTGAAATATCTTTATAGAGCGTTTTTCCTGGAGATAAACTAGGACCTAATCCTAATAGTTCTTTAATACCTGTTTTATCAACCACGCACTTTCCTAAATACATTAAAATCGCTTTAATTTCACTAGCGATAATGAGATCATTTTCTTTTAAATAATAATACAAAGGTTTTACCCCTAAATGATCACGACAAGCAAAGATTTGATCATCATAATAAATAACAAAAGAAAAAATACCATCTAACATATTTAAACATTTTTCACGGTAAGCAATAAAACAAACAAGCAAAACTTCACTATCACTTTGACTTGAAAAATGAAATCCTAAATCAATAAGATGTTTTTTCAATTCGTTCATATTATAGATTTCACCATTAAAAATAATACGATATATTTTACCTTGATACGTATATTCAAAAGGTTGTTTACCACCCTTTAAATCAATAATTGATAAGCGACAATGACCTAATAAAACATGACTATCAAAATAAGTTCTTGAATCATCAGGACCACGATGTTCCAATAAATGAAGCATTTGATTGAACTTTCCACAATCCTCTAAAACATTTCTTTGTTTATTGTATAAACATAAAATACCACACATAGTTTTTCACCCTATACACTATATGAGACAAAAAAAAGAATATGAAAAAACAGTCCAAAGACTGTTTTTCTATTTGTTATCTTTTTTTTCTGTAACAACTTCTTTTAAGGTTGTAGCAAGACCAGCAATTCCTTGTAATTCACTTGGAATAATGATCTTAGTGGCATCACCCTTAGATAAGTTTTCTAAAGCTTTGAAACCTTGTAAAGTGACATAAGCTTGATCTGGATGTGCATCGTTGATATAAGTAATACCTTTTGCTTGTGCTTCGTAAACTAAACGTAATGCTTCTGCTTGACCTTCAGCTTTAGCGATGGCTGCTTCTTTTTCAGCTTCTGCTCTTAAGATTGTTGATTGTTTATCCCCTTCAGCATTTAAGATAGCTGCTGTCTTTTTACCTTCAGCTTGTAAGATAGCTTCACGTCTTTCACGTTCAGCACGCATTTGTTTTTCCATTGCTTCTTGAATATCGCGAGGTGGAATAATGTTTTTAACTTCTACACGGTGAACTTTGATTCCCCATGGGTCTGTTGCTTCATCAAGAATACTTCTCATACGTGAATTAATAATATCACGAGATGTTAAAGTTTCATCTAATTCAAGATCCCCAATAATATTACGAAGAGTAGTTGCTGTTAAGTTTTCAATAGCGTTAATTGGACGATCAACTCCATATGTGAATAAACGTGGATCGGTAATTTGATAATAAACAACAGTATCAATTTGCATTGTAACGTTATCTTTTGTGATAACAGGTTGAGGTGCGAAATCAACAACTTGTTCTTTTAAAGAAACTTTGTTGGCAACACGATCTAAAAATGGAACAAGAATATGAAGACCAACACCGCATGTACGGTTATATGCTCCAATTCTTTCAACAACATATGCTTTTGATTGAGGAACAATACGAATCGCAAAAGCAATAACACTTACGACAATAAGTGCAACAATAATGATTAAAACTAAAGTAATAATACTCATTTTCTTTCTCCTTTATTTATTAATTTTTTTAACCACAAGATGGGCACCTTCTACGGCAAGTATTTCACAATAATCACCAACTTCTAAAGTAGAATTATCTAAACTCGAAGCAGACCACTGTGTAGAAAGCACTTTGACTTCGCCTCTTGTGTCAGCGTCAATTCTTTTTAACACTAAACCATGTTGACCAATGACACGATCATAGTTGGTACTTACTGTTTGTGTTTTTAAATACTTTTTCGCAAGAGGTCGACTTGCAAAAATACAAATAATACTCAAGATGACAAAGACAACAATTTGTATTGTTTGACTTAGTCCAAGAGCATACGCAATTAATGCGCCAATTCCCCCAATAGTAAACCAGATACTTACTAAGTCGATCGTGATTAATTCAATCGCGGCAGCAATAATTGTAATACCTAGCCATATCCACAACATCATATCTATACCTCCCTTATAGATGAACTGTTAAAATCTGATGAACAACATCAAAGTTTGCAGGATACTTAATTCCTTGCTTATCACTTAAATCTAAATGATAATCTCTTGCGAGGGTTTCAATAAAGTTTTTATTAGAAACGCGCCCATAACTTTTACCTATTGAAATACGATGTAATTGATCTTTAGGATAAAGACCTTCATCAATTGCTGTTTTATCAACAGGTTTAATTCCTAATAAATTATTTTCTTTATCAACACCTAATAAAACATATTGAACATTTTCAAAATTTTTACATGCAGCGGTGTTTAAAGTAAGATTTGTACTATAAATAGTCACTGTTTTCTTTGAAATTTCATTTGTTGACCATACAAATGCCATAGCTATCATCCTTTCTACTTGTATTATATTATATTTATTATTTTTGTTCAATATTAATTATTATTAATATTATTTATCTTCATCACAATTCTTTTCATTGAAAAATAAATGCGGTATAATCATTGAAACAGGAGAAGAAGATGAAAAAAATATTAATTCTATTTTTACTTTTATTATCGGTAGGATGTCACAGTAACAAGTATGAAGATACGTATTATTTAACCTATTTTTATGTAGAGGATTGTTTGAATTGTCAACATTTTAAAAAGAATGTTCTACCAGCAATT
>UMFS01046094.1_pt1 | contig 35214 bp, 33 predicted proteins | sample 1965071 | NCBI WGS metagenome assembly UMFS01 (sample SAMEA4836052, study PRJEB28245) | human gut metagenome | biome: gut microbiome; material: fecal sample | place: Denmark | collected 2008
AGCGAAAAGAAGTGGTAACGCGGAATATCCCGCCTTCTCAGTATGAGAAGGCGGTTTTTTTGTATAGGTAGGAAATTGCATTTCCTACCTATACAAAAAGCCACCGGCAGGATGTGAAAAAAATTATCATTAAATAATGAAAAATTAAGATTATAGAAGGAGAGAAGAATATGTGTGAGAAATGCAACAAAGAAAAGTATTATATTACTACAGCGATTGCTTATGCATCAGGCAAACCGCATATTGGTAATACTTATGAGGTCGTTCTTGCAGATGCAATTGCAAGATACAAAAGAAGTCAGGGATACGATGTATTTTTCCAGACAGGAACTGACGAACATGGTCAGAAAATTGAACTGAAAGCGGACGAGGCAGGTATTACACCAAAACAGTTCGTTGACAATGCAGCGGAAGAGATTAAGAAGATCTGGGATTTAATGAATACTTCCTATGATAAATTTATCCGTACGACTGATGAGGATCATGAAGCACAGGTCAAGAAAATTTTCAAAAGACTGTACGATCAGGGAGACATTTATAAGAGTTCATACGAGGGAATGTACTGTACTCCTTGTGAGTCCTTTTGGACAGAGTCTCAGTTAGTAGACGGAAAATGTCCGGATTGTGGACGCGAATGTAAACCAGCGAAGGAAGAAGCATATTTCTTCAGAATGAGCAAATACGCTGACCGTCTGATCGATTATATCAACACGCATCCGGAATTTATTCAGCCTGTATCTCGTAAAAATGAGATGATGAACAATTTCCTTCTTCCAGGTCTTCAGGATCTGTGCGTGTCCAGAACATCCTTCACATGGGGAATTCCGGTTGACTTTGATCCAAAGCATGTTGTGTATGTATGGCTGGATGCCTTGACAAACTACATCACAGGAATCGGATACGATTGTGATGGAAATAGCACAGAGCAGTTCAAGAAAAACTGGCCTGCAGATTTACATTTGATCGGAAAGGATATTATCCGTTTCCACACTATTTACTGGCCAATCTTCCTGATGGCACTGGATCTTCCACTTCCAAAACAAGTATTTGGACATCCATGGCTTCTGCAGGGCGATGGTAAGATGAGTAAATCCAAGGGAAATGTATTGTATGCTGATGAATTGGTAGATTTCTTCGGAGTTGACGCAGTACGTTACTTCGTACTTCATGAGATGCCATTTGAGAATGACGGAGTTATTTCCTGGGAGCTTATGGTAGAGCGTATGAATTCCGATCTGGCAAATACACTTGGAAATCTGGTCAACAGAACCATTTCTATGACAAATAAATACTTTGGCGGAACGGTGACGAATAAAGGTGTTGCTGAGACAGAAGAAGACAAAGCAGTTGATGCGGATCTGAAAGCAATCACAGAGGATACGCCAAAAAGAGTGGAAGCTAAGATGGACGAGCTGCGTGTGGCAGATGCGATCACAGAGATTTTCGTACTCTTCAAACGCTGCAACAAATACATCGACGAGACAATGCCGTGGGCACTTGCAAAAGAAGAGGCTAAGAAAGACCGTCTGGAGACAGTGCTCTATAATCTGATCGAGAGCATCAAAACAGGCGCAAGACTTCTGGAGTCCTTCATGCCAGAAACATCTGAGAAGATTCTTGCACAACTTGGTGACGGAAAAGTGACAGAAAAGCCGGAAATTCTTTTCGCAAGATTAGACGTAGAAGAAGTAATGAAGAAAGTAGAAGAACTTCACCCACAGATGACAGCAGAAGAGAAAGAGAATCAGGCAGATGGTGAAGAAGAGACAGTAATCGATATTGATGCAAAACCAGAAATTACATTTGACGACTTCGGAAAAATGCAGTTTCAGGTAGGTGAGATCATCTCATGCGAGGCAGTCCCGAAATCTAAGAAATTACTGTGCTCACAGGTAAAAATCGGAAGTCAGGTAAAACAGATTGTATCCGGAATCCGCAAACACTATACACCAGAAGAAATGGTCGGCAAGAAAGTTATGGTACTTGTGAACCTGAAGCCGGCAAAACTTGCAGGAGTACTTTCAGAAGGAATGCTTCTGTGCGCAGAAGATGCAGAAGGAAATCTGGCCCTGATGACACCGGAAAAAGCAATGCCGGCAGGAGCAGAGATTTGCTAATATACAGAGCTTAAAAATTTTGTGTACGGTGAAGCACAATTCAAAAAGGGACAGGTTAACAATCGCTGTAAGAAGCGGAAAAAGGCAGTTTAAATAATTACACAATTTAATTGGGGACGGGGTTTTTTTGAAAAAACCCCGTCCCCAAAGGAGGAAATATGAGTAAGATTAGAATTGGTATTGTAGGTTATGGTAATATTGGCCGTGGCGTTGAGCAGGCAATTAAGAGAAATGAGGACATGGAGTTGGCGGCAGTTTTTACAAGAAGAGATCCTGCGTCTGTCAAAGTTGCGACTGAGGGTGCGAAAGTAGTGCACATGGATGATATGTTATCTATGAAGGGTGACGTGGATGTAATGGTTCTGTGCGGTGGTTCTGCAACGGATCTTCCGGTCATGGGTCCAGAGATTGCAGCAAATTTTAACACAATTGACAGTTTTGATACACATGCCAAGATCCCAGAGTATTTTGCAAATGTGGACAAAGCTGCAAAAGAGGGAAATAATATCAGTATTATTTCTGTTGGCTGGGATCCGGGAATGTTCTCTTTGAACCGTCTCTATGCGGAGTCTATTCTTGTCCAGGGAAGCACATATACATTCTGGGGCAAGGGTGTAAGCCAGGGACATTCTGATGCTATCCGCCGTATCCCGGGTGTGAAGAATGCGATCCAGTATACAGTTCCTGTTGACGAGGCTGTTGATCAGGTGAGAAGTGGAAGTGAGCCAAAGCTGACTACAAGAGACAAACATACGCGTGAGTGCTATGTCGTAGCGCAAGAGGGTGCCAACAAAGCTGAGATTGAAAATGCGATCAAGACTATGCCGAATTATTTTGATGAATACAACACGACCGTTCATTTTATTTCTGAGGAAGAGCTGAAGAGAGACCACAGCAAGATGTCTCATGGTGGATTCGTGATCCGCACAGGTGAAACTGGAGAAGAGGGAAACAAGCATGTGATTGAGTATTCTCTGAAGCTGGATTCTAATCCAGAGTTCACAGCGAGCGTTCTGATTGCTTATGCAAGAGCAGCTTACCGCCTGAATCAGAAGGGCGAGAACGGAGCAAGAAGTGTATTTGATATTGCGCCTGCATTGTTATCTATGAAGACACCAGAGCAGCTCAGAAAAGAGATTCTGTAATATGATTATCGATACACATGGACATTACGATGACGAACAGTTCGATGTGGACCGGGAAATGTTGCTGACGAATCTAAAGGAACGTGGGCTGAAAGCAATTGTGACGGTGGGTGCTTCTATGCAGACAAGTGAAAATGCACTTGCACTGGCACATCAGTATCCGGCAGTTTATGCGGCTGTCGGTGTCCATCCGGACGAGGTCGGCGAGTTGAACGATGATGCGCTGGCGCGTCTGGAAGAAATGTGTCACGATCCGAAGGTGGTTGCTGTCGGTGAGATTGGTCTTGATTACCACTGGGATGTGGAGCCGAGAGAGGTTCAACAGAAGTGGTTCATCAGACAGCTTGATCTGGCGAGAAAGGTCGGGCTTCCGGTAAATATCCACAGTCGTGATGCGTCGGAAGATACATTTCTTATTATAAAGGAGCACGCATCGGATCTGACCGGAATTATCCACTGTTTTTCCGGTTCAAAAGAGCTGGCGGCTGAGTATGTGAAACTGGGATATTATATCGGAGTCGGTGGTGTCGTCACTTTTAAAAATGGAAAGAAACTAAAAAGTGTCGTGGAAGCAATACCACTGACATCGATTGTACTGGAAACGGATTGCCCGTACCTGGCACCGGAGCCGAACCGCGGCAAGCGAAATGAATCTGCATATATCCAGTATGTGGCAGAGGAGATCGCCCGGCTGAAAGGAATTTCTGTGGAGGAGGTTCTTACACAGACCGAGATAAATGCGAAGCAGGTATATCAGCTGCGGGCAGTATCATAAATTAAAAATATGTGAAGTGATATGTCGGAAATTTCATACAATCTTAATAACATTTTTTATCGACATAGTGTATAATATCTTTAATGGCAACAGTGCCGGTACGAGGAGGACAATCCTTCCAGTACCGGCACTTGAGCCAAATGAACATAAATTGCTGTTTGTTCATCTGGCTTATGGTTTGATGGAATGAAGGAGTAATAGAAAGAAGTATGAGTAAACCAACACTTGGAAATCCACAAAATACAATTGAAATATTGCAAAAGTATCATTTTAATTTTCAGAAGAAATTCGGACAGAATTTCCTGATTGACACGCATGTGCTTGAGAAGATCATCAGTGCGGCCGGAATTACAAAAGATGACATGGTTCTGGAGATTGGACCGGGAATCGGTACCATGACCCAATATCTGGCTGAGGCGGCAGGAAAGGTAGCTGCCGTGGAGATTGATAAGAATCTGATCCCGATTTTGGAAGATACCCTCAGCGAGTATGACAATGTCATGGTGATCAATGATGATGTTCTGAAAGTAGATATCCGTGGTCTTGTGGAGAAGGAGAACGGCGGACGTCCGGTGAAGGTGGTTGCGAATCTTCCATATTACATTACGACTCCGATCATTATGGGGCTGTTCGAAGGAAATGTTCCGGTTGAAAGTATTACGGTCATGGTGCAGAAGGAAGTTGCAGACCGTATGCAGACCGGACCGGGAAACAAGGATTACGGAGCATTGTCACTGGCTGTCCAGTACTATGCAGATCCGTATATAGTGGCAAATGTACCTCCGAACTGCTTTATGCCAAGACCGAAGGTTGGTTCCGCAGTCATTCGTCTTACAAGACATGCGGCTCCTCCGGTGAAAGTGGACAATGAGAAGTGGATGTTTGATATTATCCGAGCATCCTTCAACCAGAGAAGAAAGACACTGGCAAATGGATTGTCTAATTCTGACAAGATTGATTTGCCGAAAGATGTGATTACAGAAGCAATCGCAAAGCTTGGCAAAGGAGAAAGTGTTCGCGGTGAATCATTATCGCTGGAAGAATTTGCTGCGCTTAGCAACGACTTGTGGGAAAAGAAAGGGAGATGATTTATGGTAGGAAAGACAGTGAATAAAAGCGTAGACCGTGCATTATTTGAGATTACTCCGGAGATTCAGCATTTTGCAGGATTGTGTGAGAAGAATAATGCCATTGATAAAGAGCTGTATACTAAGTACGAAGTAAAAAGAGGGCTCCGTGACCTGAACGGAAAAGGTGTGCTTGCAGGACTGACCAATATTTCCGATGTTTGTGCCAAGAAGATTGTGAATGGCGAAGAAGTTCCATGTGCCGGCAATCTTTATTACAGGGGTTACAATATCAAAGATCTGGTTGGCGGTTTCTTGAAAGAAGATCATTTTGGATTCGAAGAGATTGCTTATCTGCTTTTATTTGGTGAACTTCCGAGTAGTTCTGAACTTGAGATGTTCCATGAAACTCTGGTGGAGAGAAGAACGCTTCCGCCGAACTTTGTGCGTGACGTTATCATGAAGGCTCCGAGCGGCGACATGATGAACAGTCTGTCCAGAGAAATCCTGAATCTCTATTCCTACGATGATAAAGCAGACGATACGACCATCTCGAACGTACTGAGACAGTGTCTGAACCTGATCAGCCAGTTTCCGATGCTGATGGTCTATAGTTATCATGCATATAATTTCCGCATGGGAGAAGATTTGTACATTTATGCACCACAGCCGAATCTGTCCACAGCTGAGAACATTCTGATGATGCTCCGCGAGGATAAGAAATATACGAAGCTTGAGGCAAGGATCCTGGACATGGCACTGGTGCTCCACATGGATCACGGCGGTGGTAATAACTCAACATTTACCACTCACGTAGTTACGTCCTCAGGAACAGATACGTACTCTACAATGTCCGCAGCGATGGCATCTCTTAAGGGACCGAAGCATGGCGGTGCCAATATCAAAGTAACGCAGATGTTCGCAGACATGAAGGAAAAAATTTCCGACTGGACGGACGAAGACGAAGTACATCAGTATCTGGAAGACCTTTTGGATAAGAAAGCATTTGACCAGAAAGGGCTGATTTATGGCATGGGTCATGCGATTTATTCTGTATCCGATCCGCGTGCGGAGATTTTCAAGCAATTCGTAGAGCAGCTTGCGAAAGAAAAAGGACGGGAAGAAGAGTACGCACTGTATGCCATGGTAGAGCGCATGGCTCCACAGGTCATCGGCGAAAAGCGTAAAATTTATAAAGGTGTAAATGCAAATGTGGACTTTTACAGTGGTCTTGTGTATAGTATGCTGGATCTTCCGGCATCTCTTTACACTCCGATTTTTGCGGCGGCCCGTATTGTAGGCTGGAGCGCCCACAGACTGGAAGAGCTCAAGAATGTAGATAAGATTATCCGACCGGCTTATAAGCCGTTGTCTCCATACCGTGAGTATGTGAAGATGGAAGATCGTTAGTCTCCGGTAAAAAAATAAAACCCTGCAGCGGCCCGAAGCTTGCGGGGTTTTACTTTGTTTTTGATAATAAAATTCCGTTTCTTTTACTTAGGATCATACAGCCTGAAGAACTGATTTGTTACGGCTTAGATAGGCGACAAGGATGTCGAAAAATTCACCGGCCGTTGGACGGACATGTAATGGCCGGAACGAGTAGGACTGAAGCTGATCGTAACCATTTTCCCAACAGACTCTTATAACAGTGCGGATATCACGTTCAACACTTCCGACTGTCGTCTTATACTTTCTGGCAATCTCCGGATAAAGCTGTTTACTGATGGCAAGCAGATATTCCTCGTCTGTCAGACATAATTCAATCCCATAACTTAGATAGCGATACCCCCTATATGTAGCACCTACTCCAAGGGTACGGATTACATAGTCAATGTCGTGAGTGTACATAGAAAACTCCCCCTTTACAAACTAGAAATTATGAAGTCTAAGTAAGTTTTATCTTTTGGTATTTTATCAAAATTTGTTGAAAATAAAGGGTCTTAGATTTCGTTTACATTATTTTAGACATTTTTCGACGTTATTCTTGAAAATATTCATCATTTCTTAAGAAATCCATTCCTATGTCTTAAATTTTATTTGCTAATCTTGTATAGTAGATATGAGAGGTGAAATGAGATGGCAAAAATATTAGTATGTGATGATGATAAAGAGATTGTAGAGGCGATCGAGATATATCTGACCCAGGATGGACATCAGGTTCTGGAAGCTTATGATGGAATCGAGGCAGTGGAGATCTTGAAAAAAGAAAGTGTAGATCTTCTGATCATGGATATCATGATGCCGAGAATGGATGGAATCAGGGCAACTTTAAAAATTCGCGAGAAGCACAATATTCCGATTATTATTCTGTCTGCGAAATCCGAGGATGCGGACAAGATATTGGGACTTAATATCGGAGCTGATGATTATATAACGAAACCATTTAATCCGCTGGAGCTGGTTGCCCGTGTGAAATCACATTTGCGCAGATATATGCAGCTTGGAAGCACGGCGATAAAGGAGAGCGAGGCAATCTATACAGTCGGCGGACTGGCGATCAACGATGATCTGAAAGAAGTGACAGTAGATGGCGAGCCGGTGAAGCTTACCCCGATCGAGTACAACATTTTGCTGCTGCTTGTAAAGCATCAGGGCAAAGTATTTTCTATTGACCAGATATATGAAAATATCTGGAATGAAAATGCGGTGGGTGTTGATAATACAGTGGCAGTGCATATTCGTCATATCCGTGAGAAGATTGAGATCAACCCGAAAGAACCAAGATATCTGAAAGTCGTGTGGGGCGTAGGGTATAAGATCGAGAAGCAGTAAAAGCAGGTCGGGGTAAGACCAGCAAGAAAAAGCTAACAGAAGGGAGACGTTATGGAAAAGATATGGCATAAGAAAAAAAAGACCAGAATTTTGTTGATCATAATTGCAAATGTTATGGTTATTTCGATGATGTTCGGCGTTATGGGCATCATGTCTTACGCAGAACTTTTCGATGACCTTATAACAGGAAAACTTACGCAGAGCTATGAAGATTCCTATGACTTTGATACAGAGCTTATGAATAGTGCGTATCAAGTGATGTCCGGCATTGACAGTGAGCAGATGTTTGAGACAGATGGAAAGATTGACGAGGATAAGCTGGTCGATATTCAGGTATATAACAATAGTGAGACGATCAGTGGTCAGAATGAAAGCGGTCTTTCATATCAATTGGGAGATTTGTTGAATTGGTATCAGAAATTGATCTACAGTGAGAGTACCAGTTATGTCGGAGATACAAACACGGATTCAGCAGAATTAGAAGGCGACGACGCAGAAGATCTGAAGGCTCCGATCGTTTGTAAATTATCAGATGGAAGTTATCATTACTATAGCCAGGATGATTTTAATGAAAAGGTGTTAAATGGTGAATTAAAATTTGTAATGACAGATGGAATAGGTGCGGAGACATCGGAGCAGATCTTAGATGAGCTGGAAAATGTGGATATATCAGATAGAAATGAAATGACGGAAGAGGAAAAGAATTTTCGGGGAATCGAAGATGCAGAGGGAACTATGCTCTATGTAGATTGCTGGAAATATGATGGAGTGTTATTCCGTGAGGAGGCAGCTCCACTGGAAGCAGAAAATCTCTTGCAGATAGTTAACGAGAATTCCAACTGGAATGGCAGGCTCAATGAAGCTTATAATATGCTGGAAAGCTGTATTTATCAGATTGGAGAGCGCTATGCAAATTATGAGAGCCTGACAGAGCAGTATAAAGAAGGAGATAGTAATTTTTTCTATTATTATTTAGATTTAAAGAGTGGAAAAGTCGTCACAAATCGGGAGGAGCTGGGGCAGGAAAATAATATTAATGATGTTGCTAAAAGTGTTCGTAAGATGGGGAAATATGTCATAGTAAAATCAAAACTGTCAGAGTTTGAGACGAATATTCAGGAAGCAGATGCAGAACTATGGCAGTCACAGACCGTTTATCTGAGTAATGCAGATAAAGGAGAGTTTGTGTTTATGACAGGTGTGGATACGAAGTATCCTGTAAAAGATAGTTATTATAAAAATGCACATTTTTATGAAAAGTATAGTCCGTTTGTCCGAGGAGTCAGTGCAGGAATGATTTTGGCGTTTTTAATATTTTTTGCCAGTGTAGTATGGCTTGTTGTAATCGCAGGTCGAACGGAAAGAGATGGAGAACTGCATCTATATAAATTTGACAGATGTAAGACAGAAATCGGAGCTGCAACAGTTATATTTGCATGGTTCGTACCGTCACTATTGACTGTGCTTTTCATGGGAGCTGCAGGAATTATCTCCCAGAAAACATTTGCAGTAGGAAATGGTATTCTTTCTTACGAAACATTTTTTGGAATGATTGGATTCGGAGGACTTGCAGTCTATACATGTAATATGTTTCTCGTTGGTATTTTGAGTCTGGCCAGAAGAATAAAAGCAGGAATTGCATGGAAGAACAGTTTTCTGTACAGTGTCGTAGAGTTTGTGAAATTATTGATTCGAAATGCCAGACACATAGCAAAAATAATTGTTTTATATCTTGCGTATGCAGCAGTACATTGGGTGGCATATCTGGCATCAGGCTGGCCAAGTGCATTTTGGTCATTCGTGATTTTCATTGTGCAGACAGCAGGATTTGTAATCCTTGTCAACTGGGCAGTCGGACGACAGAAAATTAAAGAAGGTATTGAGAAAATCAGTGAAGGAGAGCTGGATTACAAGATTGATTTCGAAGATATACATGGAGAACAACGCAAGATTGCAGAACAAGTCAATTCTATCGGAAGCGGACTTGATGCGGCAGTCGAGAAGAATATGAAAAGTGAGCGGTTAAAGACAGATCTGATTACAAATGTATCTCACGATATCAAGACACCGCTGACCTCCATTATTAATTATGTAAATCTCTTGAAACAAGAAAAATTTGATGATCCGAAGATTCAAAGATATATTGAAGTTCTGGAAGAAAAATCTCAGAGACTGAAGACTTTGACAGAAGATGTTGTAGAAGCATCGAAAGTCAGCTCAGGTAATATTTCTCTCGAGTTTATGAATATCAATATGATAGAACTCATCCAGCAGACGAGCGGAGAATTTGAAGAAAAATTCCAGGCCAGAAATCTGACACAAATTATGAACCTCCCGGAAGAAGATGCGATTGTTCGGGTAGACGGAAGAAGAATGTGGCGCGTGCTTGCAAATATTTATAATAATGCTGCAAAATATGCTATGGAAGGAACACGCATCTATGCAGATCTGCAGACACTGGACGGAAAAGTAATCTTCAGTCTGAAAAACATATCTGAGCAGCCACTTAACATTTCCTCGGCAGAAGAACTGACTGAACGATTTATCCGCGGCGACCTGTCACGAAGTACCGAAGGAAGCGGACTTGGATTGTCTATTGCGAAGACATTGACCACAATGATGGGTGGAACATTTGATTTGTATCTGGACGGTGATCTATTCAAAGTCGTGATTATATTTGATAAAATAGATTGATAAATTTTTAGTTAGGGACGTAGCATTTCGCCAAAGTACTACGTCCCTAACTTTAATTTGCCTTGTCCCCAATCAACTTTTACCCTGTCCCAAATTGACTTTTTCCCGTACCGCTAGTACAATATTACTACTATGAATGAATTAAAAAATATATTAGAACAAAATTTAAATGACAATTTTATATCGGCGGTTTTGAGTAATCCGAGAGATGAGAAGCTCTCGGCAAAGGTTAAGGTGCGCCCGGTGCTCATGAAAGATACAAGAGTCTATCAGATGGAGACGTTTCGTGGGAATCAGGCATTTCATGAGAATTTAAGTGCGGATGAGGCGTGCGAAAAGATGCTGGAGGCTATGGAGAATATGAAGCAGATGCAGCTTGTGACGGCAGATGCGGAATTTTCTGTGCTTATCAGCAAGAAGGGAAAGGTTACAATTAAGAAGAAGCAGAAGAAAGCAAAGATGCGCCCGCTGGATCTGAATCATAACCGGAAGAAACAATATATCCTGCAGGAAGGTGTACCGGTTCCGTTTTTACAGGATCTTGGTGTTATGACGGAGGAAGGAAAGATTGTGCATGCAAGGTTCGACAAGTTCCGGCAGATCAACCGGTTCCTGGAATTTATCGAGGATATTTTACCACAGCTTGATTCTGGAAGAGAGCTTACAATTCTGGATTTTGGCTGTGGAAAGTCTTATCTTACATTTGCTATGTATTATTATCTTCATGAGCTGAAATCTTATGACATCCGGATCATCGGTCTGGATCTGAAGACGGATGTAATCCGGAAATGTAACGAGCTGGCGAAGAAGTATCAGTATGATAAGCTGACGTTTCTGGAGGGAAATATTGCAGACTATACGGGCGCGGAGGAAGTAGATATGGTTGTGACACTTCATGCCTGTGATACAGCAACGGATTTTGCGCTGGCAAAAGCAATTGGCTGGAATGCGAAGGTTATTTTATCGGTGCCTTGCTGCCAGCATGAACTGAACCGGCAGATGAAGAACGATGTGCTTTCGCCGATCATGAATTATGGACTTTTGAAAGAGCGTATGGCGGCGCTTGTGACAGATGGATTACGTGCGGAGTATCTAAAGAGGGAGGGATACGACGTGCAGGTTCTGGAATTTATTGATATGGAACATACACCGAAAAATATTCTGCTTCGTGCGGTGAAAACAGGTCGTCGGGCAGACAATGAAGAGAGCATCCGCGCATGCGAGACATTTCTTCGCGTGACACCGACACTGGGGAGACTGCTAGACGAAAAAGGGGAGCTTTAAATGAAATGGAAAAATCGCGTGATCCACGCAGGGGTACTGGTTCTGGTATTTCTTGCTGCGGTGGTCATATTTGGCTATGTGACAAATAAAAAGAACAGTAACATGACGACAGATATGGGGGCAGCAACACGTCCTCAGATTGCGTTTTCTTATAACGGTTATTCGCTCAATGACCTGCCCGGATATAAGAATGAGATGGATTTGACAGGCGTACGTGATTCCATCACACCGGTCAGCAATGGCCAGCTTCAGGTCACCATTAAAGCTTATGAAAATGTGATCGACAGCCTGGACTATACGGTTTATTCGATCGATGGCAAAGAAAAGCTGTTGGAACAAAAGGTGAAGAAGCCAGGAGAGAATGCAACGCTGGAAGTAGGAAATGTCGATGGTGAAAATATTTTGTCTGAGGAGCGTATGCTTCAGATCACGCTGCATATGGACAATCACGACATGTATTATTATACGAGAATCGTGGACGGAGCCAAGTTAAATGCGGCGCCAAGCCTGGATTATGTACAAAGTTTCCATGAAAATGCACTGGCGAAAGCGGAAGGTGTTGGAATTGGAACGGCGATTGAGCCCAGTGATGAAGGAGACAACACGACATTACAGCATGTGACGATCCACTCAGATTACACGCATGTAACATGGGGAGATCTGGCCCCGAAGGTTGATGGAAGTGAGCGTTGGACGATTAAAGAGTTGAACAGCACATATATGGCAGTGGAGCTGGAATATCGTGTGAACTGTACTGGTGAGGAAAATGAGCAAGACGAATACCAGGTGCGGGAATATTTCCGTGTGCGTTACATTTCCGGAAGCCAGAAGACATATCTGTTAGATTATGACCGGACGATGGACCAGATATTTGATGCGACGAAGAAGGTGTTGAATGAAAAAGGTGTACTTCTTGGCATCACAGACAAGAATCCGGTCTACATGGTAAATAAAAACGGAACCGTTGTGTCATTTGTTCAGGCGGGAGAACTATGGAATTATAATCGTGACCGAGATGAAGTTTCTCTTGTGTTCAGCTTTGCAGATGCGGAGAATACGGATATCCGGAATATGCTGATGCAGCATGATATTAAGATTTTAAATGTAGACGAAAAGGGAAATACAACATTTGCCGTATGCGGATACATGAACCGGGGCAGCCATGAAGGCGAGACTGGATCAGCAGTCTACTATTATAATATTGAACAGAATTCTGTTGAGGAAAAATTATTCGTATCCAGTGACAAGGCTTATGACCGTGCCCAGGAAGAAGTGGGCGGACTGGTCTACTATAATGTAGAAAATGGCTGTCTGTATACGATTGCAGATGACGTACTCTACAAAATGGATATGAATAAAGGTACGAAAAAGGAGCTTGCGACAGGACTGAATGAAGATCAGTATGTTGCAAGCGAAGATGGACATCTGGTAGCTTATGAGAAAGAAGATCCTTCGAAGTCCAAGTCTGTGACAGTTATGAATCTGGAGACTGATCAAGAATATGAAGTGACTTGCAAAGATGGCGAGTGTATCAAACCACTTGGCTTCATGGATGGTGATTTTGTCTACGGTGTTGCAAAAACGGAAGAAGTCGGAACAACACTGTCAGGAGCCCAGGTTATTCCGATGTATAAAGTGGAGATTACAAGTAGTAAAGATAAGGTGATCAAAACTTATGAACAGTCAGGAATCTATATGTTAAGTGCTACATTTGAGGATAATATGATCACCCTTGACCGTGCGGTAAAAGACGGCGATACTTACACCGGAACAGCACAGGATTATATTACAAGCAGCGAAGAGGCGAAAGAAAGCAATATTTATGTGCAGACATATAAAACAGATCTGAAAGAGACACAGGTTCGCCTGACGTATGATGATGGAATTTCTGACAAGGAGCCGAAGCTATTAAAACCGAAACAGGTGGTACTTGAAAATATTCCACAGGTCAGTCTGGACCGCAAAAAAGAAACAGACGCATTTTATGTGTATGGTCATGGAAGGCTTCAGGGAACTTATAATACTGCAGGAAAAGCGATTCAGAAAGCCAATGACTGTGGCGGAGTCGTGGTTGATGCTGATCAGAATTACATCTGGGAGCGTGGAAACCGCGATCTGAAATATTCGATTGACACGGAAGATGCAGGTACAGAACAGCTCAGACAGACACTCGCAGGTGGAAAATCTGCGGTCGATGCAATTACAGAAGTTTATGGAAGCGTGATGGATTTAAGTGGCTGTACGATAGACGAACTGCTTTACAATGTTAATCAGGGACGACCGTTAATTGCCGTCTTAGATGCGCAAACAACGCTGATGATTGTTGGTTATAGTGACGGAATAGTCAGCTGTGAAGATATCGGAAGCGGTGCACGCAGCAATCATGCACAAAGTGACTTTGCAAATGTCAGTGTATATCTGGCAGCAAAATAGAAGTGAAATATTTGTTTTGGCATTACGAAGAGCCAGAACCGGCAACTGTCGGTTCTGGCTCTTCTCGATTACAGATTCATTTTGCTCTCGTGCAATAATCAGAATGACAGATAAAAAAGTTCAAATATAGCCAGAGTGCAGAGACAAATGCCGCAGCGCACACAGCGGTGGAAAAGGCTGAGAAAGAAGCCCAAGAAGCGCGTCAGGCGTTGAAAACGCAGCAACAGGCAGTAGACCAGGCACAGAACGAGCTGAATCTTGTACAGGCTTCCCAGGAAGAAAAACAAAAAAATTACGATTATGCATTTGCAAAGGTAAAAGCACTTGGCGGAAACACAAGTGCCACGGCGGAATCTGCAGCCACACACCAGACGCAGGCAGAAGCGGCACTTGCACAGGCGAAGGCAGAGAAAATTGCAGCAGAGAATGAAGTGAATCAGAAACAGACACTTTTAAATCAGGCACAGGTGGAATCAGATGCGGCAGACGAAAATGTCAAGGCAAAAGAGAATGCACTGGAAAAAGCAGAAAATGCACTGAAACAATTGGAAGCTGAAACCAACAGCAGTATTGTAAAGAAACGTGCGGATGTTGATGAAAAGCAGAATGCACTGGATATTGCAGAAAAAGAATTAGAGGAGAAAAATGTGTCCATATCTGATGCCGTGGAACAGAAAAACAAAGCAGAACAGGCACTGGAAGAACAGGAGGCAGAATTGTCTGTGCTACAGAGAGAGCTGGCAGCACAGACAGAAGATGCTGCAGCAGCGCAGATAGAAGTGGATAAAAAGCAGGCAGCATATGACGAAATAAAGGCAATGATTATGCAGCTTCTTCATGCACAGGCAGATTATAATCAGAAACAGCAGGAAGAGGTGACGGCAAAAACGGAGTATAAAAATGCCCAAAATATAGTGAATACACTGGAAGCAGCTCTGGCAGATGCGAAAGACACTCAGGCAGAAGCCCAGTCAAAGGAAGAAAGGGCAAAGGCATTGTCTTATGATGCTGCATTTCTAAATCAGATTATAAATCCGGATTTCACGTATTTAAATGATGAGATTTCGAAAGTAAAAGATGCCCAAAGCAGAGAAGCCCTGTTGCAGAAAGCTTATGACGCGGCAAAGCAGAAAGCGGCGGAAAGTGAAGAAGCATATGGACAGGCAAAACTGGAAAATGTGAGAACACTTGCAGAACTGGCAGTTGCCCAGACAACTTATGATAAGTATCTGGCGGAACAGAAAGCGCAGGAAGCAGCTGCCCAGGCAAAAGCTGATGAAGAATCGAGAAAAGAGACAGAAAAAATACGACAGGTATTCGAGCAGAAAGATGCCGCAGATAAGTACGATAACAGCAAAATCTCTCAGAAAGCTATGTCGGTTAAGAACGGAGACAAAGCAAATGCAGGAGGAATGCTGGCAGTTGCAGGTGTTGCCGGAATGATAGCGGCTCTGGCGCAGAAAATAAAAAGAAGAGAGCAGGATTAAACCGTTACGCTCTCTTCTTGGAGGAGTTCGGAACATTACTTTAGATAAGTTCCGGACTCTGATAAAAAATTATCTTTGAAATATATGTTTCGATAAAATTGTCAGTGATTGATATTTTACTGTGCAAATAATGTCTTTGCGTATTTTTTAAGTGCAAAGTAAAGAACCATTCCGAGTACTGCACAGGAAATAATCTCTCCGATACCAACTGTGCACATCATAAATGGAATTGGAAGTGCAACTCCGTATCCGTAACGCAGAACGAACGGAACGATCAGGATATTTGCAATAATCGGTGGAACCGGGGCAAGGTAAGGACTCTTTTCGCGAAGCTTCCATGTAAAGAATGCTCCAATTAATGTTGCGATACTTCCAAAGATAATGTCAGGGAGTATTGCGCCTCCGAGGATATTACCTATCAGGCAGCCGATAAATAATCCTGGAATTGCTGCTGGTGTGAATACCGGAAGAATGGTCAGAGCCTCTGAAATACGAACCTGTACCTCTCCGAATGAAAATGGTGCGAATACATAAGTGAGCACCACATAGATAGCTGCAATCATAGCAGCCTGTGTCATGAAACTGATGTTTTTGTTCTTCATTTTAAAATCTCCTTTAGTTTTGTTTTACGTGTGGAAGGTCACGAACACACGATTCATTTTACGCCGGAAATCGGCGAAACCCTTGTAAGACCTTGGTTTTTCGGGTTTTACATCGGGTGATAGTATAGCATGAAAAGATAAGAAAAGCAAGGGCATACCCACTTTGTGCCCACTTTTAGAAATAAAAAATCCCAGAACTAAGAAAGGAAAGTTCTGGGATTTTTGCTAATTACAAAAAGTTTTGATTTGTCGATTCTTTACGCTTGAAATCGACAGAGATAGAATAGCATAAGAATGAGAATAGCGCAAGTTACATTATTTATCTGGAATATCTTCCAAAAGTTTTTCTAATAGATAAGAAAAAAGATTGTCGTCAATAATTTGTTGTGTTTTTATGTTACAAATTTCTAAAAATCTATGTAAAAAATTATTTATAGCATAAGCAGTCATATTTTGCGTGGTGATAGTGCCTACACCATCTATTTCCCGAAAACAATCATATTTAGATCCGTGATGAGTTCCTTCTTTAAATTCAATGATGTACCGTGGTATAGAATCACTTTCATAATACTTTTCATTTTCTTCATATGTGCCTGTTTTATGATTAAAAGGTATATATGAGTCAAAGACTTCTTCTTCATTGAATATAAGCCCATATTCTCCATTGATATAAGCTTCTGCAATGTCTTTACAGAGTTTCCTGGGAGTAAGGATATTTTTTTTGTTGTTGATTGAATTGAGTCCGACAAGCTCATCAATAGACAAGCCAAGAGTATAGCATATTTTATATACCTGCTCAAATGTAAAAAAATCAGAATTATTTTCATTAAGGCAGGTTGATATACGTCCTTGAGATATTCCAGTGATTTCTGAAAGTCGTGTTTGCGTTATCTTGCCATCTATTGCATCTTTTAATTTCTTTTTTACAGAAATATAATCCAACTGTATTTCTTTATCTTCTGTATTAATTCCTATATCTATTTTATGCATATTAAAATCTCCATAATAAATAATTATCTATTACAAATATAATTATACAATATTTGAATATCAACTTCAACTACTATTACAATTACAACAGGTGATAATGATAACATTTCGTTTTAAATACCACAATAATGACGTACTTCCGATTGATGAGGTTTCGGCTATTATTGTGCTGTACATGAAGATAAATTTTTTTCCACAGCCCCTAAGGCGCCAAAGTGCGTGGAAAAATATACTATCATTGCAATGTTGAAGGAACATGAAAATAAGGCAAAAGTTATTTTTATCACCTGTACAATAAAAGAAAGGAGGGAGAAAGGAATGAATACTATTGGAACTAAAAATGTTAATGGAGAGCTTATTAATCTTAACCAGGCGTGCGAAATTACTAATTTAGGAGCAAATACAATTAGAAATTTGGCAGCAGAAGCGGGAGCAGTACGTAAGATTGGAAAATCATACCGAATTAAAAAAGAAATATTGCTCAATTACATTGACAAAAATTTTAAAGTTGAATAGCAGAAAGCAGGCATACAATGGCAAAAAGAACTACAAAAACTTTTAAGCCGGACTATAACGCCTGCATTGGTAAAGAAAAACATGAGAATTTCGGAACGGTTTATGAAAGTATGGTGAAATCAGATCGATTCAAAGCTTTAAGTAATCCAGCAAAATTATTATATATGTATTGTAGGATTCAACAGAAAAGCAGTGAGGGAACAGCCTGCCTGCATAAACACGGGAAAGAAGAGGGGATAAAATATCCAGATTCATGTTTTGTATTTCCGGCTAAACAACAGCAAACATACGGATTACAAAGAACGAATTCTCACAGATACTTTAATGAGCTGATAGAAAAAGGCTTTATTGAAAAGTATGAATCGAATGAACATAGAAAGAAAGTAAATGTTTATAGATTTGTAAGTAACTGGAAAAATAGCAGTTAAAGTATTTTACTGTTATATGTCTGATAACAAGGTGTTATACAGCATATAACAAAATGTAACAGTTAAATGATTTTGTTATACACCATATAACAAAACACCTTAATTTACGGATATGTGTGTTATACGGTGTATACACATTATCTATATATACCATACGGTATGCAACTTTTAGGGGGTTGGTGATGGATAAAAGTACATACAAGCGTTATTTGCATACGCAACAGTGGCAGAAACTCAGATTTGAGGTACTAAAGCGTGCCGACGGAAAGTGTGAGAGATGTGGTTATACACCTTGGAAGCGAGGAGTGTTACAAGTGCATCATTTGAATTATGACAATGTAGGACATGAGACGGCAGATGATTTGATTTGTGTATGTGCGCGTTGCCATATGGAGTTACATGGGATTACTGGAAAGCGTAAGGCACAGGATAACAAGCCTAAAGAATGATTATAAGTATTATAAGAAAAGAGTAGAGAACAATACAGTATAGTATTTGATCTACTGGAAGAGTAACCAATGTAGACTGCAAGACGATAAAAAAGAGTAACCTACAGAGACACTCCAGCACGGTAAAAAAGAAGAGGTTGAAATAGTATCGTTCGAGGTAGTAAAAAAAGACATGTTGAACATGCTTCGTCTGATATAGATAAAAAACGGATGAAATATACATGCTTTGGAAGTATAACGATGTACATTGTATACATGCTAAAAACGGTTTGCAAGTGCTGGAATGGGTAAAACGGTGGGTACAATCTTGCGAAGTGCTTGGAAAATCCAGTAAAATCAAGGGATTCAAGTCTTATACACGTAAATATAGTATATAGTTGTTGCGAAATCAGACGTAGCAGAGTGCTAAAATGATGCTCCGGGTGGGGGTCTGGTGAGAAAGTCCCCCCCGGTAGTAACCTGAGGTGCTCAAACAAAGAAAAAATAAAAAAGGGCTCCACCAAATTGGTGAGCGGTAAAGGAGAATAAAATGAGAAAATTTACATGTGAAAGCGAATTTTTAAACGAATCTAAGAAACTTTATGGTAAGTACATTGAAAGTGAGAGACAGTTAAAAACATTGATCAAGGATACAAATGCAAATCGTGATATTTCGCACGAAGCAAAAACAAGAGATACAATGAAAATGCAGGAAGATATTGGCGCTAAACGTGCCGGAATGAAAACTAAGATGGCTGAACTGGAAAAGGAATTTACGGATTGGGCGTTTGATTTTGCAGATTTGCAGGGCGTTGGATTGTCTAAAAATCTTGTACAGGCTCTTTCTTCTGGAATTTCTTACACTCCGCAGGAACTTCTTTACCTTGCTAAACAAGCTGGAAACGATCAAGCCGATCTACGATTGATTTCTGATTATGCGAAAAAGCAAGGTTTTGAAATGAATTGTTATCGCTCACCAGAGCAGAAAATTAAAGATTTCCATACTATGAATGAAATTTTTGGAAAATCCGCAGATGATGAAGATTGTAAAAATTGGGTTCGACTTCCAGACAATGAAGTAGATGATTTTGTGAATAAGCGTTTAAATACAATCTGTATTCGACCGGATGATTTCACAATTAAAGAAATTCCAAAAACTATAGATGAGTTGATTGAGCAGGATATTATTGAAAACCGAAAGAAAGAAGCTGAAAAACGTGATAAAAACGGTGAGTTTTTAAAAGGATTCGGGCAGGAAGAGCCAAAAGTAGACACAGCTTTTTATGAATCGGGAGAAGTTGAAGAAAATGAATAATTTAAAAGAGAATGAAGAAGATGAAAAAATGCAGGTGCAAAACATCGGAAGTGCTGGAAATACAGAGAATGCACAACGATGTGAGAACGTTGAGAGAGTTGAAAGAGCGTGAATTGATAGGAAAGGCAAAGCAGGGCGACAAGTCCGCCCTGCTAGCCTTATATGAACAGTATACGCCATTATTAAAAAAACTATGCCGTAATAGGGCTGATTATTCTAATGTTTTGGAAACTGATGATTTACTGCAAGAATGCTTTATAGCCTTAAAACTAGCCGTAAAGCGATATAATTTTGATGCAGAATCAAGTTTTAAGACATATTTATTTAATTGTATTAAATGGCATCTGTACCGGGTGACTGCACAGCTTGCATTTGTGCCGGAATATCAATTGCAAATGATAATTAAAATTAAGAAATTCCGTGAGGATTACGAAAAGAAGTATGGACATATGCCGGATAACGGTATTGTAATGCATGAATTTTATATATCTGGTGACTGTTTGCGTGAACTGGATGTATTGAAAGATTTAAAAGTTACTTCGCTTGACGTTCCAATTGATGAAGATGGAGAAAGTACACTTGCGGATTTATTGCCAGGTGTGAACAATCTGGAAGAAAATACGGTGAAAAAGCTGTCAATAACTCAATTTTGGGAATTGCTTAATGATATCCTGCTGCCTGCTGAAAGTGAAATCATTAAATTATTTTATCTGGATGGGCTGACAGTGCCACAAATTGCAGAACATACAGGAGATACAGAAAAGCAGGTCCGGCAATTGCAACAGAGAGCACTTAAAAAACTGCGAATGAGACAGAAAATCAAAGAAATTATTTGAAGAAAGAGGTATTAACATGAGTGATAATTGTTATTTTGGAATGAACGAAGTTGAAGCAAATCTTGATAATATGATGAATTCTTTAGAATTTGCTAATTATCAGATCGCCACTGGAAATATCTTTTCAGCAGACGAACCGAGGGATAAAGAATCTATCGAAAAAATCAACGCTTTGTCAACTGATATTTCTAAACAGCTTTGTGACGTTATGTATAATTTGCGTGAGATTCAGAAAATTATCAATGGTTCTGCAGAAGTGTTTCCAGAAGAAAATGAAGCCGAAGACCTTACAGAGATGGAAGAAGTTGACTATGCAGATGCTATCCCGTCTTTATACGGTGCAAAAGTTACAAATATTGAAAATATAAAGATTGAGGGCGAAAACGGTGTATTGATTGAATTTGATACCGTAGATGGCAGCAGGGCAAGGCTGATTTATGTTATGGGTTCACTTTATCATGTTAATGGGGGCGAAATATAATGGCGAAGATTACACCAATGAAAGCGATACGTTTTAAATGTCTGGAATGTTGTGCCGGGCAACGTTTAGAGGTTCGGGAGTGTCTTGTAGTAACTTGCCCTTTATACTGCTATAGAATGGGACATAGACCGAAATGCGAACAATTTACCATTGAAGATGATGAAATAAAAAACTAGCTACCTAGCTATGGAGTTATTAGCACAGAATAGAAAACAGATATTAATAATGGCAGGGAAATGCGACTCCCTGCCTTAATGTTATCTTTTTGCCTTATCTTCGTTGACATAAGATTGCAAAATGATGTTAATTAGATTGTTCAAACTTCTGTTTTCGCGTTTGGAGATTTCTTCCAGATCTGTTTTTAATTCTTCTGGAATTCTAACTGTTGTAGGAATTGTATTTCCCATGCAATCAACTCCCTTCTGCAAAAAATAATAGCACAAATCTAATATGAATACAATAGTATTCATATTGACATCAAAATAAAACGATGGTAAAATGAATACAAACGAATACAAATAACACCAAAAAGGAGACGATAAAATGGAAAAAGATTTTAAAGTAAAAGTGGCAGATTTAAACGAAGCAATTTTTGAAACACAGGTAGAACTTGAAGATTTAATGATGACACTGATTGATATTTTAGAGCGATATGATAGTGGGTACGATTTTGAGACTAAAGATGTTCTTGATTATGAACAAGGAAATATGGGTAATAAAAAGGGAGAAGCAGCATTTACTTTTCTTCATGAGTATAAGCGTATTATGTGGCTTGTCCGTACTGCAAAAATGTATTGTGAACAGGCTCAGAAAATCTGTGAAAGTACAAAAATATAGTGAAAGGGGAATAACAATGGCTAAATTAGATGTATTAAAGACAATTGAAAAGACAAGAGGACATGTAGCGGATAGATATGACGTATATCCGGAAGATTTAATGAAAATTATGGAAAAATATGTTCATCCATACAGTATTGCATCAGCAGCGTTTACTTTAGGTTATGCGCAGGGAGTAAAGGCAAGCGAGGCAAAACAGAAGAAAGATATGAGAAAATGAAACAGATTACATTGTCAGATAAAGAGGCAAAATAAATTGATATTTATTTAGAGTTGACCGCTGGCCGTATCTCTGAAGAATTATCAATCTGGAAGAATTTACAAGGTAAAAATCCAGTGGCTGAAAAGAATATTAATTTTTGGAGTGAAACAGCCGTAGCAGTAAGCAAATTAAGAAAACAGTTGAGATAGTAAGGTGATATTATGGCACTGGACGCAAACGGAAAGAAATTACCAACAGGAATACGCTTGAAGAAAAAAGGCGAAACGAGAAAACAAGATTTATTTGAAATCCGTGTGAAACGGAATAATAAAAGTTATTCTGTTTATGCTCATGGAATTACAGAGGCTAAAAAAGCCAAAACAGAGTTGGAATATAAGCTAGAACACGGAACATTCATTGAAAAAACAAAAATTACTTTCGGAGAATGGTTTGACATTTGGCTGAGTGAGTATAAAAAGAACCGGGTGAAAAATAGCACTCTCAATGAATATCAGAAATATTACAATGGATGCTTGAAAAAACGGCTAGGAGATAGAAAACTTGCAGATATAAGAGGTGAGCATATACAAAAGCTATACAATGAGTTGATAGAAGAAAATTATGCTACTTCTACGATAAAAATTATAGCTACTGTCATAAATGGCTGTTTTCGGCAGGCGTTTAAAAATGGACTGATTGAACGTAATCCAGTAGAACTTGCAGAATTGCCAAGAGCAACAGGAGAAAGAAAAGGAAGAACAGCAATGACAAAAGAACAACAAAATCTGTTCATGGAATATGCAAAGGAAAGCTATTTATATAATTTTTTCGCTGTTATGTTAAGAACTGGGATGCGTAGCGGAGAAATACGAGGATTAAAATACACAGATATCGATAAAAAGAACAGCGTACTTCATGTACAGAGAACATTGAAATATATCGAGGGTGTTGGATACTTGGAAGATACCCCAAAAACACTGACATCTAAACGGGATATACCATTAACAAGTGAAGTGCTTGGATTGCTGGAAGATCAGAAAAAGTATTGGGGATTTAAAATTGAACATTTAGATCGATACTTATTTTGTAATGAAAAAGGTGAACCATTGAGCCGGGAGCGTGTACAAGGAGAAATTAACAGAACCATAAAACAGATAAGAAAGGACGGGCACGACTTTCCAAGAATTACAAGTCACGTGTTCCGGCATACATTTGCAACTAGAGCAATCGAAAGCGGTATGCAACCACAAGTATTAAAAACCATTCTTGGACATAGTTCTTTAGCAATGACAATGGATTTATATAGTCATGTCCTGCCGGATACAAAAGCAGAAGAAATGGAAAAAATAGCGAATGCATTTTAAAGTTATAAGTGCTGGAATGCTACCCACTTTTGCGCCCACTTCTAAACGGACAGTGACGGACAATGATAAACGAAAGCCCTAGAAAAAAATTGATTTCTAGGGCTTTTTAAACGTCTACGGATATAGATAAACGCTAAGTTTATATAGTTTTGTTTTACGTGTGGAAGGTCACGAACACACGATTCATTTTCGCGTAGCAATGAGTCAGGTGGGCATGCTTGCATGGACATCTGACGAATGCTGCGGAGGCATATATGTTGATATATGACCTACGCCGGAAATCGGCGAAACCCTTGTAAGACCTTGGTTTTTCGGGTTTTATATCGGGTGATAGTATAGCATGGAAGTTCTGAAAAATCAAGGGAAGTACAAAAAAATGGCCAAAATGGGAAAAGAGGGATTTTCAAGGATATAGGGGAAAAACCTTAGAAATAGAGAAAAAATTATTGATAATGCGAAATCTGGAAATATAAAAATATACTAATAGAATCAATCTGGTTGTCTGTTCGTTAATGCTATGTTATGATACAGATAGGGAAACCAAAGCCAGGCGGCTACCCTTCTTTTACGGAGGGATAAAACACCCTCCTAACGAAAGAAAGGAGGGCGATGCGATGGTCACATATTCTGATATGATTCAGTTTTGTATATTCATTGTTGCCCTTGTAGGTCTTTGCTATGAGATTTTCAAGGGCAAACGAAGATAGCCGCCACTACCGCAAATAGTGACGGCTATTGTACAATAGCTTAATATTATAACTAAGGTAGCCGCTTGCGGTTTCCCTCTTTGTATCTTAAATATAGCATATCCGGTAGTGGGACGCAAGAGCATCAAGAAAATTACTGATGTTCCAAATGAAAAATTTTCTAATGAAAAAATTTGTAAAAAAAGAAAAAAGTGCTTGCATTTTCAGAAAGGCTATTATATAATAACACTTGTCGTTAAGAGATGCGACAGAAAAATAAGAGATGCGCGATTAGCTCAGTTGGTAGAGCACCTGACTCTTAATCAGGGTGTCCAGGGTTCGAACCCCTGATCGCGCACTATTAAATCACTGTTTTTAGAGGCTTAGAGCTCTGGGGACGGTGATTTTTTTGTGCCTGAAAATAGAGGCTTTAGGGGGGATAAAACGGAAATCACCAGGGAAAGCAAGGGTGAAGTGTCTTTGTCGCAGATTCTTAATCCGTTAAGATTTGCCAGAATGCTGGATTCGATGATTTATCATTGATAATCGTTGCATTATTCGCTACAATTATTATATCAGCTGGGAGATGACTCCCACCTCGCAGCAAGAATGCTGAGGCATTCTTGAAATAAAATAATAGGATGATATTATCCGTGATGGTGCAAATGTTTTGCAGATTGGAGACCAGATATGAGTAGAAAAAAGAATAGAAAAAAGAATTTTGTTAAGCAAATAGCAGTTGTAAACAAAACCCCTGTGAAACAGGAGGAACAGATGGTACAGCTGGATTTAGGACCGCGAAGAAGTGTTGCGTTCATCGGTTCGGAATGCTATCCATTTGTTAAGACTGGCGGACTGGGAGATGTTATGTCTGCGCTTCCAAAGACTCTGGCGAAGTTAAATCTGGATGTTAAGGTAATTCTTCCAAGATATAAATGTATTCCTCAGAAGTTTCAGGAAAAGATGGAGTACAGAGGTTCTTTTTATATGGATCTTTGTTCTGACGGGAAACAGTATTATGTAGGAATCATGGAATATCAGAAAGATGGAGTTGTCTATGATTTTATCGACAATGACGAGTTCTTTTCCTGGGGTAATCCGTATACGAACCTCATAGATGATATTCCGAAGTTCTGTTATTTTGCGAAGGCATCGCTTGCCGCACTCAATTATCTGGACTGGACACCTGACATCGTACATTGTCATGACTGGCAGGCAGCTTTAGTACCGCTTTATTTAAGAACCTGTTTTCAGAATACGAATGTTGGACGGGCAAATGCAGTACTTACGATACATAATCTGAGATTCCAGGGAATATATGACAGAAAAATGATTCAATACTGGTCAGGTCTTCCGGATTATGTATTCAATAAAGACTGCATGATTCAGAACTGGCTGGATGCCAATATGTTAAAGGGCGGTATCGCTTACTGTAATAAAATTACGACAGTTAGCAATACTTATGCGGGCGAGATTCAGACGGAAGAGTACGGTGAAGGTCTTGCGGAACATTTGAGATATCATAATAATAAAATCAGAGGAATTGTGAATGGAATTGATACAGATAACTGGAATCCTGCAACAGATAAACTGTTAACAGCTAATTATGATGCCGAGTCAGCAGTAGAAAATAAAAAGATAAACAAGAAAGCACTCCAGGAATCTTTGGGATTAGAAGTGGATGACCATAAGATGGTGATCGGACTTATTTCACGTCTTACCAACCAAAAAGGCCTTGATCTTGTAAATGCTGTAATTCCGGGGATTATGGATGGGAATACACAGGTGGTGGTCCTTGGTACCGGTGATGCCTGGTATGAAAATACATTCCGTTATTATGAATATAAATATAAAGGCAGTTTCTGCGCATACATTGATTACAATGAAAATGTCGCCCACGGTATTTATTCGGGCTGTGATGCGATCCTGGTTCCGTCAAGATTTGAACCATGCGGGCTTACACAGCTGATAGCTATGAGATATGGTGCGATTCCGATTGTCAGAGAAACAGGAGGACTTAAAGATACCGTTTCCCCTTATAATATGTACGACAATACAGGGAATGGTTTTACATTTGACCGGTATGAAAGCGGACTTCTTTACGATGCCATTAACAGGGCAAAGACGCTCTATTTTGAGAGCAGGAAGTATTGGGATGATATGGTGATCCGGGATATGAACAAAGATGTTTCCTGGGAAAAGAGTGCAAAACAATACAAAGATTTGTATGTAGAGCTGACACCGAGAAACTAAAAAAATATATGCAATAAAAAGTCCTTCTTGATAAACTTTTATTTATACATGGGAAAGCAAGAGACGATAGTGATTTAAAGAATTTGGATATAAGGATGCATTTTTGAGTCCTGAAGAGTTTGTTGCCTATAAGAAAGCGAACGCATAATACGAAAGGCAGGGGTTATTATGAGAGCATTTTGGATCGTACTGGACAGTGCAGGAATAGGAAATGCACCGGATGCAGAAGCATTTGGTGATGAGGGAAGCAATACATGGAAGACTTGTTATGATTCCGGAAAACTGCATATTCCGAATATGGAAAAATTGGGGATTTATAACATTGACGAGATGAATTATGGGGATAAGTCTTTAAGTCCAATTGGATGTTACGGAAGACTTCATGAAAAATCTATGGGAAAAGATACGACCATCGGGCATTGGGAGATGGCAGGTATGATATCTCCGAAACCATTTCCGGTATATCCGGACGGATTCCCGAAGGATGTGCTGGATGAATTCCGAAAGCAGACAGGACGGGAAGTGCTGTGTAATAAACCATATTCCGGAACAGAAATTATCAAGGATTATGGGCGTGAGCACATGGAAACAGGTGCGTTGATCGTATATACATCCGCTGACAGTGTGTTCCAGATTGCAGCTCATGAAGATGTTGTGCCGGTAGAAACTCTGTATGAATATTGCAAAATAGCAAGAAAGATTCTGATGGGCGCTCATGCAGTAGCAAGAGTCATTGCAAGACCATTTGTAGGACAATATCCGAACTTCGAAAGAACAGACCGTAGACATGACTTTTCGCTTGTGCCGCCAAAACAGACGGTGCTGGATGATTTGAAAGATGCCGGAAAAGATGTCATCGGTGTTGGCAAGATATATGATATATTTGCCGGGAAAGGAATCACAGAGACAACTGCGAACCATGGAAATAAAAAGAACATGGAGAAAGTATTTGAGTTGCAAAAGAAAGATTTTAATGGACTGTGCTACATTAATCTGGTTGATTTTGATATGATATATGGCCATCGAAGAGATATTTTAGGATATACAACTGCATTAAATGAATTTGACAAGGATCTTGAAATATTTCTTGCTAATATGCGCGGCGATGATGTGTTATTTATCACAGCTGATCATGGCTGTGATCCGGGATATAAAGGAACTGATCATACGCGTGAGTCTGTACCGCTTCTGGGTTACAGTAAATGCTGGAAACAGGGCGTGAATATCGGAACAAGAGATACTTACGCTGATATAGCGGCCACCCTTGCACAGATATTTGAAATCGAGTATCATGGTGATGGTACAGGATTTCTTGAAATGCTAAAATAAAGACTGAAAATGAATAGTAATTAAAGTAATGAATGGGGCAGAAGCGCCTGACGGGCGATTTTGCCCCTGTAACTGTCATAAGCGAAAATAGAAAGGATGATAGAAAACGAAATATGATAAAACATGTATTATTTGACTTGGATGGGACATTACTTCCTATGGATCAGAATGAATTTGTAAAGTATTATATGCCACTTCTGGCAAAACGATTTGTAAAATATGGAATGGAGCCGAAAGCGCTGATCGGGACGATCTGGAAAGGTGTGGAGGCAATGGTACTGAATGATGGAAGCACGACCAACGAGGATGCCTTCTGGAAATGTTTTGAAAAAATATCCGGGCTTTCCAAAGCAGAGGTAGAGCAGGAGACGTTGGATTTTTATGCAAATGAATTTAATGAGGCAATTGCATCTACAAAACCGAATCCGCGCGCAGACCAGGTTGTTAAACTGTTGAAAGAACATGGTGTGAAAGTGTACCTTGCGACCAATCCGATCTTCCCGCGTGTGGGAACTATGAACCGTATCCGCTGGGCAGGAATCGATGCAGAAGACTTTGAAGTTATTACGACCTATGAAACATATCATTACTGCAAGCCGAATCCGAAATATTTTCAGGAAGTTATGGAGGAGTTTGGACTTAATCCAAAAGAATGCCTCATGGTAGGAAATGATGTGCAGGAAGACCTGACGATCCGCTCCCTTGGCGTAAAGACATATTTATTAACAGATACACTGGAAAATAAAAAGAACATTCCATTAGAAGAAGTTGAGACAGAGTACAAAGGGACTATGGAAGAATTATATGAATGGTTTCAGTCATATTTTGTTCACAATTAGTTTTCATTTTAAACATAGTTTCATCACACTTTGTGTCTATACTATTAATTGTTCGAAAGAACAAAACAATTTTCTTTTTCATAACTTTTTCCTCAGGGCTGCAACCTCCCAAACATGCAGTCCTATTTTATTGTCTAAAATTAAATTTAAGGATATATACAGCACCAAATAGCTGCTCTACAATATGAGTTATTTTCTATAGTTGCTGCGCCACTTATATTTTGCTGATTATACAAACTCGCCCAAAAGCGGCTCAAACAGTGTATAATCAGCAAAGCTATGCTCGCAACTATGACGAAAATGACTCAATTATTGTAGAGCAGCTATTTGGTGCTTTGTATATAGCGTTAAATTTATGCGGGAGGAGAGGGAGCTCTTGCCTTTTTCGCTTCGCGTATGCGAAAGTTGTGAAGGTTAGGTTATTTTATATTTCATAAGAAGAAGGAGTAGTGGGAGTCGGCGGAAGTTTCAAGAATAGGAAAATTTCATGAAGGTCTGCTTGCGGTTCAGATAACTGCTTAGTGGCGGGAAGAAGATATAAATTGTAAATTCCCGGCTATAGAAATAGTAACCCCTGAATAAAATAATTGAGCAATTTGCGTTGTAGTTGCGAGCATAGCCTGTGTGATTATACACTGTTTGAGCCGTCTTTATGGCGAGTTTGTATAATCACACAGAGATAAGCGGCGCAGCAACTACAGAAAATTGTCTCACATTTTATTCAGGGGTTACTATTATATATAGGGTCAAAATTACAATTTATATTTTCGTTTACACCATCCGATCATGCTCTGTGAAAAATTCCGTTGTAGTCGGGTAGGTATAACTCTTACCAATTTCCTTGAGCAGCACGACATTTAATTTTCCACCCAGGTTTTTCTTGTCGAGGGCAATGGCTCCGATCAGGTCGTGGAGCATAAGGTCACACTTGTGTGGAAGTCCATAGATATTCAGGACTTTGCGTATATGTTCTGCTTCGCCGGGTTTCGTCAGTCCCATTTCCTCTGCAATCTTTGTAATCTGATACATTCCGATGGCAACTGCCTCACCGTGGCTTTCGCGTGTGTAGTGGTAATGCTGTTCGATTGTGTGTGCCAGAGTGTGACCAAAGTTCAGGAGCATGCGCTCGCCGGTGTCGAACTGATCGTGCTCAACAACGATTCGCTTGATATCTACACAGCGATAGATAACTTCGGTCAGATCTTTCTTCAAATCTTCAAATGAGGTGTGTGCCTCCAGATTTTTGAATAAATCAGCATCCCAGATGCAGCCGTATTTGATGACCTCGCCCATACCGTCGTTGATGTAACGCTCTGGCAGTGTATTTAATACAAGTGGGTCGATGAGCACAAGAGCCGGCTGATAAAAAGCACCGACCAGGTTCTTGCCTTCCGGCAGATCTACGGCGACTTTTCCACCGACGGAAGAATCGACCTGTGCCAGAAGTGAGGTCGGAATCTGGATAAACTTAATCCCGCGAAGGAAGCTTGCGGCTGCAAATCCTGCCAGATCTCCGATGACGCCGCCTCCGAGGGCAATGATCAGATCACTTCGTGAAAAACGGGCTTCCAAAAGTGCGGAATAGATTTTTGGAAGACTTTGAAAACTCTTGGTTGGCTCACCGTGTGGGAGAATAAGAGAATGAACCTCATATTCATCTTCCAGTGTTTTTACAATAGTATCTCCGTACAGAGGAAATACGTTGTCGTCTGAGATGATCATGATTTTTTCCCCGGAGTAAACTTTTTCGATATAGCTTCCGGTATCTTTCAAAATATTATTTTCAATATAAATGGAGTAGCTGTGTGCTCCGAGGTCTACATATAATTCCATGCTGATAATCCTCTTCTTTCTTTTACACCTGTGAAAACGTCAAGACTCGCGAACGGGTCTTGAATAGTTAAAATGTTTTTCCAACTACTTTTGCGATCTCAGCAACCTGTTTCAGCAGTGCATCATATTTCGCAGGTTTCAGAGACTGGGAACCGTCGCACAGTGCCATCTCAGGATTGTTATGAACCTCGATCATCAGACCGTTTGCTCCTGCAGCAACAGCAGCCTTAGCCATTGGTTCAACCAGCCACCATTTTCCGCCGGCATGGCTTGGATCAATGATGATCGGAAGATGTGAAAGCTTCTGGATAACCGGGATACTCTGGAGATCCAGTGTATTTCTTGTATAGGATTCAAATGTACGGACACCGCGCTCACATAAAATAACATTTTCATTACCGGATGCCATAATGTATTCTGCAGACATCAGCCACTCTTCGTAGGTAGCGTTTAGACCACGTTTCAGAAGAATCGGGCGGTCTACCTGTCCTAACTGTTTCAACAAATCGAAGTTCTGCATGTTTCTTGCACCAATCTGTATCAGGTCAACTTTTTCGTTGAATACATCCAGATATTCGGCGGACATCAATTCTGTAACGATTGGCAGTCCTGTTGCAGCTTTTGCTTCACAGAGGATATTCAGACCTTCAAGACCGAGTCCCTGGAATGAATATGGACTTGTACGAGGTTTGAAAGCACCACCGCGGAGCATGTTGGCTCCGGAAGCTTTCGCAGCTTTTGCAATCTCAAGAACCTGGTCTACAGACTCTACAGAACAAGGTCCGGCGATCAGCGCCAGATTATCTCCTCCAACCTTGACTCCGGACACATCGATGATGGAGTTGTCCGGGTGGAAAGCGCGGCTTGCTAATTTGTAAGGCTCCTGCACATGCATAACCTTTGTGACAGCAGGATCAACTTCGAAGAGTTTCGCGTCGATACGTGATGTGTCACCGATACAGCCGATGATCGTCATCTCTGCTCCTTCAATTACGTGAGTGTCCAGACCTCTTGCTTTGACCATATTTTCAACACGTTCAATATCTTCCTTTGGGGAAAGTGGTTTTAATACAATAATCATAATAGTAACTCCTTCTATACCTTTATATATGTAACATCTATAATATTCGCACTGTAAAATTTTAGTTGTTTAAAGTGTGAAACTAATACATATAGTACCCCGTTAGAATAGCATTTGTCAATGGGTTTTATGAAAATATCTCTCATTATGTTCCAGTTTAATTAAGTTGACTTGATACAGGGCATTTGATAAAATGAAAGAGGAAAAATAAGGGTTTATCTAGCAACAAAAAAGTTTACAAAGACAGAAAATTTTCAAGGGAGAGTAAGGGAAATTTAATAAGGAGGAAATGCGATGTTAGAGTTAACATTTGGGGAACAGGTCAAAATCGTTCTGAACCGTAAAGATATGACGATCAAGCAGCTTGCGGAGATGATTGAAGAACGAACAGGAAAGAAAATGTCCAGACAGAATCTGACGCAGAGACTGGCCAGAGATAATTTTCAGGAACAGGACATGCGTTTAATTGCATCTATATTAGAGTGCCCATTTCATCTGAGTATACTGGAAGAGAATGCGGATAGTGAATATACAACCCGTGAAAATATCAAAATCGATAAGCGAGCTGAAAATAATATTATTATAGATGAAGAACCACAACAGCTGACACTGAATCTGGAGTATGATGAACCAGAGCAGGTACAGGAAGAACAGCCGGTAAAAGCAAGGGAATTTGGCATATCTGGAGCAGAACGTGATATTACAATTGGAGAACTGGTAGATATCCATAAAGATTTAGATCAGATGGAAGAAACATCAGAATATGCAGACCAGACAGAATATGAAGAACCGGCAGAATATGAGGAGCCGGCAGAATATGAGGAGCCGGCAGAATATGAAGAACCGGCAGAATATGAAGAAGAGCCGCAGTCTTCGGAAGTTCCTGAGTATGACAAGCAGGAGGATGTGAAGGATATTCTGGAAGAAATGGCTGCGATAGAGGCTGAAGAGAAGAAGGCAAGAGAAGACAGAGAAGAAAGAGAAAGAGAAAGAGAGCGAGAAAAGGAACAGGAAAAAGAGCAGGAGAAGCCACGTGGCTGGAGGGCTTATTTCCCGCGCCGTAAGAAAAAGCAAGCAGAGGCGGTTCATGAGGACAAGCAGGAAGCTGCCACAGAACAGTTGGAGGCAGAATCTGCGATGAATCAGGCGCAGCCGGAAGACAAGACAGAAGAGGCTGTATCAGAAGAACCATATCAGGAGTCAGAAGAATATCAGGAGCCGAAAGAATATCAAGAAGCTGAAGAGCATCAGGAGCCGGAAGAATATCAGGAAGCTGAAGAGTATCAGGAGTCAGAACCGTACCAGGAAGAGGAGCAGGCATACGAAGAATATGTTGAGGAAAATCAACAGGATATGGAAGAAGAGTTTGCTGATACCGCACAGGATTGGGAAGCGCCGGAAGAAGAAAATGTGGGTGATATCAATCCATATACAGGCATGGAATATGAATCAAACAGTGTGAGAATGCATCCAAAGAGAATCGGTTATGTCCAGGTCTATGACAGAAGTGATCATCAGTGGACCGACATGACAGAGTGGGCATTCCTTGGATATCAGGAGCGCAAGAAAGCGCTTCTCGGCAAGGATTACGAGCCTCCGATTTATCTGGATTAAGTAATAGTAGATCATTTGTGAGGAGAAATAAGAAGATGAGATGGGAAGAACTTCTGTCGGCAAAGAGATGTCGTGGTGGACAGACGAGAGGGAGAAATGCTAAAAGTTCAGACTTGCGGAGTGAATTTGAAAAAGATTACCATCGAATTATTGGCAGTGCTTCATTTCGAAGACTTCAAGATAAGACACAGGTATTTCCACTGGATAAAAGTGATTTTATCCGGACAAGACTAACTCATTCTCTGGAGGTTTCTTCTTTTGCAAAATCTCTTGGACAGAACATCGGAGAAAACATTTTAGTTTACAAAAAAGATTCTGAGTTTACACCACAGATGAAAGAAGATATATGTAATATTTTGCAATGCGCAGGGCTGATTCACGATATCGGGAATCCGCCCTTTGGGCATTTTGGAGAAGATGTGATCCGGGAGTGGTTCGAACGGAAGCTGCCACTTATGACATATCATGGAAAGCCGATGGAACAAGTGATGAGCCGGCAGATGGTAGAGGATCTGTATCATTTTGAAGGAAATGCACAGGCGTTCCGGCTTGTGACGAAACTGCATTTTCTGGTGGATGAGCGAGGTATGAACCTGACGTATGCGCTTCTGAGCACCATTGTAAAATATCCGGTGCCGTCCACAGGAATCGACTTGGATTCCGGGGATATTAAGACGCGCAAGATGGGATATTATCTGGCAGATGAGAAAATGTTCCGTGAGATCGAGAGGGAGACTGGAACGAATGGCTGTCGGCATCCGTTGACGTTTATATTAGAGGCGGCAGATGACATTGCATATAAGACTGCGGATATCGAGGATGCATTTGTAAAAGGGTACTTAAGTTATCATACATTGCTGGAGGAACTTAAGGAACTGCAAATGATGTATCATCAGGAAACGAATATATTTCGCCCGGCGGATAAGCTGGAAGAGTTATATTTTCGGGGGAAAGAGATGCATGTGGCAAATCCAGAGGAGTATGCAGTAAAGAACTGGATCATCCGTGTGCAGGGATTTGTGATCAACTGCGCAACTTATGGGTTTACATCGAATTATGATGCAATTATGAAGGGTGAATATAAGTATGATCTGTTTCACGGTACTTACTGTGAGAGGCTGATGCAGCTTCTTGGTGACATGGCATACAGAGAAGTCTTTACATCGGAACCTATTTATCGAATGGAAGTGACAGAATCTGTCATGCTGAGTGATCTTTTGGATAAGTTTATGACAGCAATCATCAAATATGATGACCCATCGCAGAAATTAAATTCCATGGATCTTAGGATTGTGTCATTTATTTCTGATAACTATAAGCGGGCATATCATTGTCAGGCAGAGGGCAAGACGGAGGCGGAAAAACTGTATTTGAGGATTCTGCTTGTGACAGATTATATATGTGGAATGACGGACAGCTATGCAATGCGTCTTTATCAGGAAATGCGAGGAATGTTTTTGAGTGGAACAGAATAGACTGTGGTAAATGATACAAGTCAGGACGGATAGGATTGAAGAGGTTTATTCGATATCTGTATGAATATGAAGGGAATCAGAAAAAAAGAAATGTCGGGTTTGTAAAAGTCGAACAAGATGGGAAAGAAACAACGATTTCTGTACATGGGAAAGGGCTGTGTGGAAAAAGCAATGAAAACATTTCCTGTTATCTTATAAAATTGGATTCTGAGATGGGAAATATACTTTTCGTTCCGGCAGGAGAGATACAGATTGGAATGATTTCCTGCGGGGGATGTTTTTGCTATACAGAAGAACTGATAAGAGCTGGCTATGGAAAGACAGAGCA
>UMFS01056316.1_pt1 | contig 33849 bp, 28 predicted proteins | sample 1965071 | NCBI WGS metagenome assembly UMFS01 (sample SAMEA4836052, study PRJEB28245) | human gut metagenome | biome: gut microbiome; material: fecal sample | place: Denmark | collected 2008
GTATCTCGATCGGATTGAGCCCTATGGGATGTGGATTGTTCTCGCGCTCTGCCTTGTGGGCGGTGCGGGATTCTTCACGGGGCCGCTGGTGGCGTTTGGCCGTGCGGTCGTGAATTTCTTCATCGGTCTCTGATGACGCGGTTCGGAAAGGAGCATTTCGCAGCATGACGACGGCAAAAAACGGATCACTCCCTTCGGTTTCTTCCTGGGTTACCCGCTTTCTTCCCGCGATTCCGCGGGACGGCGGCCGGGTGCTGGATGCCGCGTGCGGTCTCGGGCGGCACTCGGTGCTCGCGGCGCTCTATGGCTACCCGGTGCTCGCGGTGGACCGGGATGATGACTTCGCGCTCCGCGCGTCGGGGTTCCCCGAGATTGAGTTCCGGAAGACGGATCTTGAGACGGGCGTGTGGCCTCTTGGGGATGAGCTCTTCTCCGGCATCATCGTGGTGAATTACCTGAACCGTCCGCTTTTCCCGGAACTCGTGCGGCACCTCGCTCCGGGCGGCGTCCTGATCTATCAGACGTTCACGAAGGCGCATGCCGAGGCGAACGGGAAACCCGCGAATCCCGATCACTGGCTGAAGTCAGGTGAGCTTCTCACGCTCGTTTCCCCGCTCACCGTGACGGCGTTTGAGGAAGGGCGGGCCGCGAACTCCTTTGTCGAACGGATTGTGGCCGTCCGGGAGAAGGACGAGGGGGAGGCTGAGCGGTTTCCGCTCGCCGCTTTCCCCTAGAAGAAAGTATGAGGACTTTGCTTTAAAATCACCCAATCGAAGTCTCCGGACGGCTCTCGGGAGTGACCCGACACGGAAGCGGAGGCAGTTCTGAAACAAAAGGTCAGAAAACATGATTACTGGTGCTCTGGTTGCGATTGCGACCCCGATGCGGGATGACGGTTCTATTGACTATGACTGCTATCAGAAGCTGATTGACTGGCAGGTGAGCGAGGGAGCTGACGCCATCGTTTCGATGGGAACTTCAGGCGAAAGCCCGACGGTTTCCTTTGAGGAACATACGGCGGTGGTGAAGGCCGCGGTTGAGGCTGTCGCAGGGCGCGTTCCCGTGATCGCCGGTACCGGCGCGAACAGCACGGCTGAAGCGATCCGCCTCACGCGTGAAGCGCTTGAAGTCGGCGCTCAGTATTCCCTGCAGGTGGTCCCTTACTACAACAAGCCCACGCAGGAAGGTCTCTTCCAGCATTTCTCCGCCGTGGCGCGTGAGGGCGGGCTGCCGGTGATCCTCTATAACGTTCCGGGCCGTACGGGCCGCGATATGACGAACGACACCGTGCTGCGCCTCGCTGAGGTTCCCGGCATTGTCGGCCTGAAGGACGCGACGGGTGACCTCGCCCGGGCTGAGGCGCTGCTCGCCGCGCTTCCGAAGGATAAGGACTTCGCGCTTTACTCCGGTAACGATGACTCGGCTCTCGCCCTCGTGCTCGCGGGCGGCCAGGGCGTGATCTCGGTGACCGCGAACGTCGCGCCGAAGCTGATGCATGAAATGGTTGAGGCAGCGCTTAAGGGCGATATCGCCACGGCCCGCGCGATCAACAACCGTCTCCTCCCGCTTCATAAGGAGCTCTTCTGCGAATCGAACCCGATTCCGGTGAAGTGGGCTCTGAACCGCATGGGGAAGATTCCGGCCGGTATCCGTCTCCCGCTCACCTGGCTCACTCCCGCGGGTCAGAAGAAGGTCGAGGCGGCGCTCGCTTCTGCCGGGCTCATTTAATTCACTACTTTTTGACTCGCCCCGGGCGGCCTTCTGAGAGATCTCTCGCACAGGCTGCCCGGTAAAAAGAGGTTTTTGGATTCTGTTATGAAGATGAAATTACTGCGTGTTGCAGTGCTTGCTGTCACTCCGGTTGCCCTGAGCGCCTGTTCTTACCTCGGTGCCCAGTTCACGAACGACAAGGTTCAGTACGAGTCAAGCAACTCGCGCGCGCCGCTTGAAGTTCCGCCGGATCTCTCCCAGGTTCCGCACGATAACCTCTATAACGTCCCGCAGCGGACGCGTGACGTGTCGGCGAGCAGCATGCAGCAGGGCCAGCAGGCCGCAGCCGCGAATCGCGCCACCGCCGCTCAGTCGACTGTGCTTCCCGAAACCGTGACCGCCAAGGTGATGCGTGACGGCGATATCCGCTGGGTCCACACCCAGGTGCCGGCGCAGCAGCTCTGGCCCGTGGTGCAGGACTTCTGGGCTTCTGTCGGCCTCACGATCAAGAATCAGGATCCGAAGACCGGCTACATCGAAACGGAATGGGCTGAAAACAAGGCCCGTCTCCCGCAGGACATCATCCGCGCGACGCTTGGCAAGCTGATTGACGCCGTCTATTCGACCGGCGAACGCGATCAGTACCGCTGCCGCCTTGAACGGAATCCGGATGGATCGACGGATGTCTACATCACGCACCGCTCGATGGTGGAAGTGGTGAAGGGCAATCAGGGCGACCAGACGGTGTGGCAGCCGGGTCCGCGTGACCCGCAGCTCGAAGCCGAAATGGCGACGAAGCTCGCTCAGAAGATTGAGTCTGAATTCAACCCCGATCTGAAGAAGGCGGATCTCCCGTCGACGAAGCAGGCGGCGCTTGAGAAGACCGCGGGAACGGCCGCGAAGGCCGCGGCTCCGGTTTATAAGAGCGAAATCGTGAATGGCGCTGACGGCAAGGCCGCCGCAATCATCATCAAGGAACCGTTCGATCACGCCTGGCGCCGTACGGCCCTCGCGATTGACCGCATGAATTTCACCGTGTCTGACCGCGACCGCACGAAGGGCTGGTTCCTCGTGAAGTATCTGGATCCGACGTACGAAGCTGAGAAGAAGCGCGAACAGGGCTTCTTTACGAACCTCTTCAGCCAGACGAAGACGGTTGAGCCGCCGACCTATCAGATCAAGCTGACGGACGAAGGCAATCAGACCCGGGTGACCGTGCTGAACGCGAATGGCGGTCCGGATACGACCGGCGTCGCGCCGAAGATTCTGACGCTTCTTGGCGAACAGACCCGCTGATCAGCAGAGCGGGGGAGTAACTGTCCTCTGGACAGAATGCCCTCGCATCTGATCCACTGAAGGGCGCGGGAAGCCTTTCCTCATCCGGGAATTTGGGGTGAGAAGAGGCTTCGCTGCGCCTTTTTCTATGTAATTCTGGAGGATTCTCTCTGTGGCGCTTTTATCTGAAACGCCGTTACTGAAGGACATTGCCGCCTGGACCACCGCTGAGCGGCTCACGCGCGCCCGATTCGGAGGCGCACTCGCGCTTTGGCTCGCTGTTATCATGGCGGGCTTCGCGGCCGCGTGGCTTGGGCTCCGGTCCGGGGCTTCCCCGATGCTCGGGGGCGGTCTGATCGCGATCGGACTCTGGTTCGCGGTCTGCGCGACCGTTCGCCGCCTTCACGACATGTCGCACTCGGGCTTCTGGGCCATTCTCGTTTTCGCGCTTTTCCCGATCGGTTTTATTCCGCTTCTCATCACGGAAAGCCGCGCGGGGGAAAACGCCTGGGGCGAAAATCCGAAGGGACTGCTGAAAATCAATGATCCGAGACTCCTCAGGCGTCTGACTGAGAATGCCCGCGAGGGATCGGTGATGCATGAAGTCGGAAGCCGGGATTCAGAAGAGAAGAAATAACGCATCTGCCGCGGTCAGCAAACCGCGGCAGAAAGAATAGGAAATCAGGAAAGAATGACTAAGAAGATTGAGAAGGGTGATCTCGTCACTGTATTCGTCACGGTCTGGGATCTCCGGGACCATATCGTCGATCAGACAGGAGAGGAAGGCGTGAGGCTGCGGGCCGGGGAGGAAGATGTCTTCCCGCGCATGGATCAGGCGCTCCTGAAGCATAAGGAAGGCGATCGCTTTGATCTGGTGCTTGAGCCTGAGGAGAGCTTCGGGGATTTTGATGAAAACCTCGTGCACCTTGTCCCGGTCGATAAGCTCGGGGTCGAGAATCCGAAGAAAGGCATGCGGTTCTCGTATATCCCTGGTGTGCCGGTGGATGACGGGCGTGGCTACATCATTACGGATGTCGGCGGCGGCATGGCGGTGCTCGACGGCAATCACCCCTACGCCGGCTGGACGCTCCGCTTTGAGATCCAGGTGATGCGCGTGGAATCAGTGGAAGAGGGCGATATCGCCGAGTCTGACATCTTTATTCCCGATTTCCTCAAGGTCGCGAATGAAGCCGTGAAGGAAGAGGCGGAGGACCGGCTGGAAGTGGACGAAGCCCGAGCGAAGATCGCGGAGCAGCTCGATAAGGTGGATGAAGCGAAGCCCGAGAACGCGATGGGCACGGGGCTCTTCACGTCGCTTGTGCCGAAGAAAGAGGACTGATCGCTTTTTCTTTTCAGATAGGAGAATCGGAATGCCGGAACTGCCAGAAGTTGAAACCGTAAGACGCTACCTTGACTCCAAGCTTCCCGGGGACAGAATCACGGCGGTGACGGTGGATCTTCCCCGTCTTATCAAGAACCGGACGGAGGACGCCTTCAGACGCGCTCTTACGGACCGGGTATTCCGGGCCGCGGACCGGAAGGGGAAGTATCTGATTCTGAGGCTGGATGGCCCGGAGAGCCTCATGGTGCATCTCCGGATGACGGGGCGTCTCGTGTTTCAGGAGGATGAGTCGCTTCCGGATCCACCGTATACCCGGATCCGGTTCAGCCTTGAGCGCGGGAAGCTCACGTACGGAGATGTCCGGACGCTTGGTGATCTCTGGATTATTCCGAGCGAAGGAAAGACCGGCATTTCGGGTTACGACACGCTCGGCCCCGACGCGATCGGGGACGCCTTTACGCCGGACTATCTTTACCGGAAGCTGAAAGGTACCTCCCGCTCTGTCAAAGCGGTGATTCTGGATCAGACGGTGGTCGCCGGGGTCGGGAATATCTACGCGGATGAGGCGCTCTTTCTTGCCGGCATCCGTCCCTCAAGACACGCGGACCGGGTGACCAAGGCGGAATCCGCGAAGCTCTGCGACGCGATCCGATCCGTGATGCTGGGGTCGATTGATGCGGGCGGTACGACGTTCAGGGACTTCCTCGATGGGGCCGGGCATGAAGGCGGAAACGTGGAGAATCTCCGGGTTTATGGCCGCGACGGCGAACCCTGTACAGTCTGCGGGACCGAGATCCAGCTGACGAAGATCGCGGGACGCGGCACGCGCTACTGCCCGAAGTGCCAGAAGTAGCGCTGGCGTAATACAGCGCCCTGGCAGGACAATCAGAACCGCCCGGAGTCTCAGTACTTCGGGCGCTTCAGTATGCGCTCCACGGTGTCGCGGTAGAACTCGTAACGCTTCGGATCGATATCGCCCCGCGCCACAGCGTCCTTTACGCCGCACTGAGGCTCATTCAGATGACGGCAGTTGAAGTAGCGGCAGCCTGAGACATACTGCCGGATATCCGGCATCCCGAGAATCACATCGTCAAAATCGAGATGCTCAAGCCCGAACTCCTGGAACCCGGGGGAATCCACAATGGCCCCGTCTTCCCCATAGTCGTACCAGCAGGTGACGGTGGTGGTCTGTTTCCCGAGGTCGAGCGCTTCGGAGAATTCCCGTGTCCGGGCACCGGCGTCCGGAATGAGGAGATTGAGGATCGTGGACTTTCCCATGCCGGACTGACCGACAAAAAGCGTCCTGTGATGAGCGAAACGGGATTCAAGAATCGGTTTTGCTTCTTCAGGCTTTGATCCCGCGGAAATGGAAAGAGTTTCGTATCCCAGCGCTTCAAGCTGCCGGAGAGCGGCGTCCGCCTCTTCCTGTCCCTCTTCAAGATCCGTTTTATTCCGGATCACGATCGGCGTGATTCCGGCTTTCGTCGCAGCGAGGAGCGCCTTCCAGATGAACCACGGGTTGAAGGTCGGGCGGCTCGCGTAGACAATCGCGACAAGATCGATGTTGGACGCGAGTTCCTTGGTCCGCCATTCGTCACTCCGGAAGAGGAGGCTTGTGCGGGGAAGCACTTCCTCGATCGCCACAACGCCGCCAGAAGGCTCTGAGTAGCGCACCATGTCTCCAACCACGACGTCCCCCTTCCGGCCCCGCCGGTGGGCCTCGTAGAGTGCCCCGTCAGGCCCCTGCACGAAGTGGTGCCGTCCGTGGCTCCGTGTGACGCGTCCCGTCAGCAGGGACTCGGAAGCGGCGGATTTTTTGGGTTTTGCGGGTCGGGCCATGTAGGATCCTTTGTGATTGATTCTGCAAACATACCCCGGAAACGTCGGAGCCGCAAATAGAATTCCGGCGGCGATCCGCGCAAAGTGCGAAAATGACAGACCGCGGTCCGGAAGACGGCCGCCGCGTGTTTGGTAAAAAGGAATGCAAATGACAGATACGAAGCGGGATCCGCTCTTCTCTGAAACGAACCTCATCTGGATCGACCTTGAAATGACGGGCCTGCAGCCCGAGGTGAACCGGATTATTGAGCTCGGGGCCATCATCACGGACGCGCAGCTGAATGTGATTCACGAGGGACCGGTGATCGCGATCCATCAGGACAAGTCAATCCTCGACGCGATGGATGAGTGGAATACGAAGACGCACGGGAAGTCCGGTCTGATTGACCGCGTGCTCGCGAGCACGATTGATGAGGAGGAAGCGTCCGATATCTGCATCGAAACTTTCTCCCGCTTTGTCCCCGCCGGAAAGAGCCCGCTCTGCGGTTCCACGATCGGTCAGGACCGCCGCTTCATGGCGCGCTGGATGCCGAGGCTCGAAAACTTCTTCCACTATCGCTCGATCGACGTCTCGTCCATCAAGGAGCTCGTCCGCCGCTGGAAGCCTGAGGATGTGTGGACCTCTGTGAAGTCAACAAAGCATCAGGCGATTTCGGATATCCAGGAGTCGATTGATGAGTTGAAGCACTATCGGAAGCACGATATGTGCATCTGATCAGAAAAGCCTGTTTCTGAATGACGAAAGCCTGAAATCCTTGAGTGGGTTTCAGGCTTTTCCATTAGAGAGAAACTATTCCTTCGCGGGCGGTGTTCCGCTCTCGTCCGGAAGCGTCTCCGGGGGAGGAGCCGATGACCGGCCGGTATCGGTTCTCACCGGCTGCGCGAGCCAGGCCGTGAAGAGCGCGGACCCGAGCGAGAGGAAGATCGGTCCCAGCAGAATGCCAAGGAACCCGAAAGAGAGAAGACCGCCGAACACGCCGAGGAACACGAGTGCCATCGGAAGCGGGGTCCCCTGCGAAATCAGCATGGGCTTCAGGAAATTATCGACGCTTGACACCGCGAACGTTCCCCAGAGAGCGAGGAAGATGGCGTACCCCATTTCTCCCTTCAGGTAGAGCGCGATGGCCACCGGCACCCAGACGAGTGGCGGTCCCATCGGAACCATGGAAAGGATAAAGACGAGGAACGCGAGCAGGGTCTTATTCGGAATGCCGCAGATAAAAAAGCCGATATAGGCGAGGAGCGCCTGACCAAGAGCGGTACCGAAAATCCCGAATACGACAGAGCGTGTCGTATTGACAAGGATTGAGCTGAATGCGTTCGAAAGATTGCCGCCTACTTTATCGAGAATCCCCTGGACCTTATTCGCGAGCGATTCGCCGTTCCGGTAGAACACAAAGGCGATAGCCGCGATCAGCAGGATCTGAATAATGACATTCACGATCGACGCGGTTGAGGTGAGGATACCTTTTGAGGCGGTTGTCGCGATCTGCTTCAGCGCGGTGGTGACTTCCGGATACTCGAGAATCTTCCCAACCGGGGCGTGGAGATATTCACCAACCCAGGGGAGCGTGGAGAGCCAATCGGGAAGCGGCATTCCGGCTGCTACCCAGTCCCGGATCAGAATGATGGTTGTCGATACCTGCTGCGCAAGGAACACGACAAGAATCGTGAGCGGGATCAGGACAATCACGGCAAGGAACGCGACCATGAGCACAGCGGACAGCGTCCTCCGGTGCCCGAGCATGGTGTCGACCCGGATAAAGAACGGCCAGGTGACGACGCAGAGCATGGCGGAAATCAGAATCGCTGTCGCAAACGGAGCGACCACGAAGTAGCAGCCGATTGCCACAGCGACACCGAACCCGATCTTGATCAGAAGATCGATACGGTCCCGGAGGCTGCTTTTGAGGTTATCTAATGGGATCTGCATGTTTTGCGCTGAAGCCTTAAAAAAGAAGAAAACTGCGTGCTTCGGAATCATCCTACCGCAAATGGAAGGCGGTTAAATCCGGTGTGTCGCGGAAAAACCTTTTTTTGGCTACAATGTCACCCCTGTTCCCGGATACTGTCCGGGAACCCTGGTGTCCCCGTAGTTCAACTGGATAGAACGAGCCCCTCCTAAGGGTTAGATCCGAGTTCGAGTCTCAGCGGGGGCACCATTTTTTTATCCGAACAATTCCAACCGGGTAAAAATTAAAGCGTTTTCGTAAGGTTTAAACGCTGCTCTGTGATGACGTCTCAACGTACTGTAAGAAAGAGATAGAACCAGGACATTTGCTTGACAGCCTTCACTTCAGCTCGTGGCTGAGGTAAGATGTCCGACCGGCTGAGAATGACGGTACTGGCAAGAACAGAGACGTCTAAGACGTCTCAACCGACATTCTGTCGGCAGAGAGGTATGAACATTTTTGGGATTTATCCGTAAGTTCTTGATTTTTTACACCTCAGAATCTCAGCGGATGGTACTACCAATAATCTAGTAACCGAATGATAAGGTTCTGGATTTTTTCATTTTTGCAGTACACCAAGAAGAAAATTCCGAGCCTGCTGATACCTTTGTCTCAGGCGGCATGTGAATTTCCGAAATCCACTAATCTTCTCAGATTGGTGCTCCCGCTGAGCGCCAAAACCGATTCGAACTGAATCAGTATCTGCGACTCGTCTATCAATAAAGGTAAGAAGGATGGAAAAAGGCATCAATCAGGAAAAGCCGATTTCAAGCGTGATTCGTGAACGCATCAGGGAGGCAGGCGCGCCCTTTGCCGCGAACGACAATATCGCGCAGTACATCCGCGAAGGTGAAATGCCGCAGCTCGAGGCAGAGCTCGAGGAGAAAATCCAGGGCGTGCTCGAAACCCTCCTTATTGATACAGAGAACGATCACAACACGCGTGAGACCGCTCACCGCGTGGCGAAGATGTATCTCGGCGAAGTCTTTTCCGGCCGTTATACGGAGCGCCCCCGGATCACCGAGTTCCCGAACGTGAAGCAGCTGAACCAGATCTACACGGTCGGACCGATTGCGATCCGGAGCGCCTGCTCGCATCACCTTGTTCCGATCATGGGACAGTGCTGGATCGGTGTGATTCCGTCAGACCACGTGATCGGCATTTCCAAGTTCTCGCGTCTCGCGAACTGGATCTTCTCCCGCCCGCAGATTCAGGAAGAGGCGACGGTGCAGCTCGCCGACGAACTCGAACGACTCATCAAGCCGTATGGCCTCGCGGTCATCGTGAAAGCGAAGCATGAGTGCATGTCGTGGCGCGGCGTAAAAGAGCATGACTGCGCGATGACGACCTCTGTCATGCGGGGTTATTTCCTCAAGAACACCGCGACCCGGCTTGAGTTCCTTTCCCTCATCAAGGACCTCTGAGACCGCGCTATCAGGCGTCTCCGCCTGATAGGCTTTCTGACTCCGAAGGCGTCAGGCAAAGGTCTTGCGGTAATATTGAACGTCTCAGATGCCTGAGAACCCGTTCCGGGTTCCCAGGCTGCTTCCTATTGTCACCTGAAGAATGGGCCGGATCCCGTTCTTCCCCTTTCAGAGAAAACATGGCAACACGCAAACAAGCTGGCAGCTACGTAGAGTCGAGCGTCCGGGTCCTGAAGGGGCTCGAACCGGTGAAAGAAAGACCGGGGATGTATACCCTCACCTGCGACCCGCTTCATATTATTCAGGAAGTGGTCGATAACTCGAGTGACGAAGTGCTCGCCGGGTTTGGGTCAAAAATTGAGGTGTGGCTGCATCCGGATAATTCGGTAACGGTTGAGGATAACGGCCGCGGCATTCCAGTCGGCATGCATCCGACTGAGAAGCAGCCGGTGGTGCAACTGGTCTTTACGTCGCTCCACGCGGGCGGCAAGTTTGATAAGGCGTCAGGCGGCGCGTACGCGTTTTCAGGCGGTCTCCACGGTGTCGGTGTTTCGGTGACCAACGCGCTTGCCACCCGTATGGAAGTGGTGGTCTGGCGTGACGGGCTTGAAAGCCGGATTACCTTTAAGGATGGGTTTGTTGATGAGCCGCTCGCCTCCAGGAAGAGCCCGAGGCGTAAGAGCGAGACCGGGACCCGGGTAACCGCCTGGCCGGATCCGAAATACTTTGATTCTCCCGCGATCCCGGTGTCACAGCTCGTGCGGCTGCTCCGCTCGAAAGCTGTTCTGATGCCGGGATGCGAAGTGATCTTCCATAACGAGATTGCCGGAACCGATCAGCGCTGGCTTTACGAAGGGGGGCTCGGCGAATATCTGGCGTCTGAAATGGCGTTTCCGCCCGCGGTGCCCGCGTTTGAGGCGGAAGGGTTTGCCGGTCCTGATACCGAGGCTTTTTCAGAAGGCGAAGGTGCCTCCTGGGTGGTCGCGTGGACAGAGGAAGGCCCGCTTGTCCGTGAGTCCTATGTGAACCTCATCCCAACCCCTTCAGGCGGCACGCATGAATACGGGTTGAAAGACGGTCTCTTTCAGGCGATGAAGAACTTCATCGACGCGCATCAGCTCGCGGTGAAGGGAGTGAAGTTTCTCGCGGAAGACGTCTTTTCCCGCGCGTCCTATGTGCTTTCCTGCAAGATGCTGGATCCTCAGTTCCAGGGACAGACGAAGGATAAGCTGACGAGCCGCGACGCGCTGAAACTCGTGAGCGCCTTTGTGACGCCGCAGTTTGAGTTCTGGCTGAATGACCACGTGGAAGAGGGGAAGAAGCTCGCTGAGCTCGTGATTCACCAGGCGCAGAAGCGTCAGCAGTCTGCGCCGAAGATTGACCGGAAGAAGGGCTCAAGCGTCGCGGTGCTCCCGGGGAAACTCACGGATTGTGAGAGCTCGGATATCACGAGGAACGAACTCTATCTCGTGGAAGGTGACTCCGCCGGAGGCTCCGCGAAGGTGGGCCGCGATAAGGAATTCCAGGCCGTGCTTCCGCTTCGGGGAAAGATTCTGAACACCTGGGAAGTGTCACCGACGAGACTCTTCTCAAGCCAGGTGATTCATGACATCGCGACCGCGATTGGCGTGAACCCGCATAAGAAAGCGTCTGACGCGGATCTCTCACACCTCCGCTACGGCAAGATCTGCATTCTTGCTGACGCGGACGTCGATGGGTCTCATATTCAGGTGCTTCTTCTCACGCTTTTCTTCCGGCATTTCCCGGGACTTGTTGAGGCAGGGCACGTATATGTGGCCATGCCGCCGCTCTTCCGTGTGGATGTGCCGGCGAGGGGACGCCGCCCGATGCGGCGGATCTACTGCCTGGATGACCGGGAACTCGCCCGGACGCAGCAGAAGCTCGCGAAGGAAAAGATCAATCCTGAGGATCTCACCATTGCTCGATTCAAGGGCCTGGGTGAGATGAGCGCGGCGGAACTCGGAGAAACCGCCCTGAACCCGGATACCCGCTGCCTCCTTCCGATCTCCTGGGGTGAAGTCGACAAGGCTCAGACCGAAAGCGTGATGACCATGCTGATGGGGCATAAGGAATCGGGAGCCCGGAGAACGTGGCTTGAACGCTATGGTGACCGGGCCCGCGCGGACATCTGATAAACAAGGAACAGCACTGAATGACGAAGAAAGACATGAATCCGGAAGACGGCGCGACAGAATCCCTGTTTGCGGATGGTGAGGAACAGGATTCTGAAGAGATGGAAGCCGTGGACGAAGATGGGAACGAAGTTGACACGGATACCGGGAATGAACCCGAAACCGCTGAGGAAACGTCTGCCCTGCAGCTGATGGGACAGTTCCTCGGCGAGGACGAGACAGACGAAAAGGATGAGGGGAAGCTGACGCTTGCCCGGTTCGCGAGCCGCGCGTATCTCGATTACGCCATTTCGGTGGTGACTGACCGCGCGCTCCCGAATGTCTGCGACGGGCAGAAGCCTGTGCAGCGCCGAATCCTCTTCGATATGGCGAAGGAGCTCCATCTTTCCGCTGACAAGAATTATGTAAAGTCCGCCCGAGTGGTCGGCGATGTGCTCGGTAAATTCCATCCGCACGGTGATCAGTCGGCGTACGACGCCATGGTCCGCATGGCGCAGCCTTTCAGCCTTCGGTATCCGCTTGTGGACGGTCACGGAAACTTCGGAAGCCGTGACGGTGACGGTCCGGCTGCCATGCGCTACACGGAAGCCCGCCTCACGAAGATTTCCGAACTGCTGCTTTCCGAAATCGATCTCGGCACGGTGGACTTCATCCCGAATTACGACGGGGCGTTCAAGGAGCCGGCAGTGCTCCCGGCGCGTCTCCCGTTTGTGCTGCTGAATGGCGCGAGCGGCATCGCGGTCGGTATGGCAACCGAGATTCCGCCGCATAACCTCCGGGAAGTGGCGGCGGCCTGCGAGCTGCTTCTTGAGAAGCCTGACGCGACGCTGGATGACGTGCTCGCGGTGCTCCCCGCTCCTGACTATCCGGGCGGCGGTCAGATTATTTCCTCTCCCTCGGTGATCCGGGAAACGTACCGGACCGGCCGCGGCACGCTTCGTGTCCGCGCCCGCTATGAGTTTGAGGAGATGTCGCATAACCAGTGGCGTCTCATTGTGACGGAGCTTCCGCCTCAGACCTCGACCGCTCAGGTGCTTTCTGAAATCGAGACGATCACGAACCCGCGCCCGAAGGCCGGGAAGAAGACGCTGACTCCGGAGCAGCAGCAGACAAAGAGTGCGATGCTCGCGCTCCTTTCGCACGTCCGTGATGAGTCCGATAAAAACGTGCCGGTGCGGCTCGTTTTTGAGCCGAAGACATCAAAGGTCGATCGGAACGCCTTTATCGCATCGCTCTTCTCGCAGACGAGTCTCGAGAGCAACGCGCCGATGAATCTCGTGATGATCGGGAGTGACGGGAAACCCCGCCAGAAGCCGCTTCTCGAGATTCTTTCCGAGTGGGTGGCGTTCCGAGTGGCGACGGTCCGCCGCAGAACGGAAGCGCGCCTCGCGAAGGTGCAGGACCGGATCCATATTCTCGAAGGCCGCGCCATCGCGCTGCTTCACGTGGATGAAGTGATCGCGGTGATCCGAGAGAGCGATGAACCGAAGCCCGAACTGATGCGACGCTTCAGCCTCTCCGAGCGTCAGGCTGAGGACATTCTGGAAATCAAGCTGCGGCAGCTCTCCCGGCTGTCCGAGGCTCAGATCAAGTCTGAGCTTGAGTCCTGCCGGGATGAAGAGAAGAGTCTGACGCGGCTTCTCTCGTCTGACCGGCGTCTTGCCACCGCGGTGGCGCGCGAAATCGAGTCTGACGCGAAGACCTATGGGGATGACCGCAGGACGCTTGTCGAAGAGGCGGCTCCGCTTCAGGCCGCGCCTCAGGTGCTCGATGAGCCGGTCACGATTGTCTTCTCCGAGAAGGGCTTTATCCGAACCCGGTCCGGGCATGGGCATGATATTTCGCTCATGAATTACAAGATCGGTGACGGACCTGGACGTTCGATCGAATGCCGGAGCACGGAGACGCTCATTCTGATTTCGAGTTCCGGGCGCTCCTACTCGATCGCCGTGTCGGCGCTTCCCGGGTCGCGCGGCGACGGGCTTCCGCTTACGAGCTTTATCGATCTTGAGCCGGGAACCGAGATTGTCGGTATCTTCTGCGGTCCGGCCGATCAGAAGATGTTCCTCGCCGGAACGAAGGGATACGGCTTTATTTCTAAGCTTGGTGATATGCCGGCGCGTGTCCGGAGCGGCAAATCCTTTGTCCGCGTGGACGAAGGGCGGGCACTGGAACCCGTGCCGATCAAGACGGAGGACGAATTTATCGCGGTGCTTTCCGAGCACGGCAGACTTCTTGTCTTCCCGATCTCCGAAATGCGGATGCTGCCTTCCGGCGGTCTCGGCGTTTCCCTGATGGGGCTTGAGCCGGATGAGAAGATTGTCGCGGCTATCCCGATTACCGCCTCCGGTGTCGCAGTGATCGGCGAGGGCCGCGCGAAGCAGCCGCGTGAAGAGACGGTGAGCGGCGCGAAGCTTGCCGAATACACGCTGCACCGGACGAGAAAGGGACGCGGTGTCTCGCCCCGCCTGATCCGGGTAACGGGGCTCCGGGCCCTGCCCGCGGGGAAGGATCCGTCTCCTGCCGTTGAAAACCTGCCCCCTGAGGATGAAGAGGGGAATGTAAGGCTCCTCTGAGCTGAACGAGAGAGGGACTAGTCCCTTTGAAGCCGTGCGGCGGAAAAATAATTATTCGCCGCGCGGCTTTTCTTTTGTATAGTATTCAGCGATTTTTTCTACAGTTATCTGCCCGGTTCAGGCAGCAAAAATCCGGAAATATTTCCTATGCAGGTTCAGAAGTTTCACAGCCTCTCGATGAGGCTTCTCGCACTCACGGCGGCGTGGGTCTCTTTTGTGGTCGGTGTTGTGGCCTATACGATGCTGCTCAGCTGGAACGCGGAGTCGTCCGCCGCCGCGCTGAACCAGGTAAACGAAATCAAGATCCACTTCCACCGCGCGAATGTCTTCACGAACACGAATTACGCGCCGGAGATGTTTGATGAGGAAATCCGGGTTTCGAACACGCTGATCAAGGGGCTTCACGATATCGATCTCTGGTCACCCTTCAAGGTGCCGAATACGCCGGATATCGAGGACTCCATCAATAAGGCGACCCAGGTCTGGGAGACTCAGGCGCGTCCGCAGCTGTTTCAGCAGCGGGAGAACGGTGCGACGATTGACACCGAGATCTTTAACTCCTACACCGGCGCTCTGAATCACCTGAAGGATCGGATTGAGGATTACCGCGTCCGGTATCTCTGGCAGATGCGGTATCTGCAGACGCTGATCATCGCGCTCGCTATTGGGAGCCTCTTCGTGATTCTTTTCCTCCTCAAGCGCTGGGTGATCCGTCCGGTGAATAAGCTCGGGGAGGTGATTGATAAGGTGCGCGCGGGAGATCTTTCCGCCCGGGTGAACGTCGGAACGAATGATGAATTCGGCCGCATCGGGGAGGGCTTCAACCGGATGGCGTCGAGGCTCGAGGATCTTTACGACAATCTGGAAGCGAAGGTCGCGGAGAAGACCGCCTCAGTGCAGGAAAAGAACACGAACCTCTCGCAGCTTTACGAGATGACGACGTTCCTCTCGCAGGCCGTGTCGATCGAAGACATGAATGAAGGCTTTATCGACCGGATCCGGAGCTACACCGGGAGCGACGCCTGCGCGGTGCGCCTGGTGGATGAGAGCGGAAAGCTTTCCATTGTGGCCTCTTCCGGACTCTCCGGGCGGTTCCTGGAACTGTCATCCCGCGAGAGCGACACGGACGCGCCGATTTACCGCGCGTATCAGAAGCCGCTTCCCACACGGTTTGATCTGCTGAAGGGAACACGTGACACCGCGAAGGAACTCGTGAAAGAGGGCTTCCAGGTGTCTTACGGGTTCCATATCCGGAATGGCCAGACAAGCCTCGGGACATTTGAGGTGTTCTTCCGCGATAACCGCGATATCGCGTCGCCCGCCTTCCGGCAGCTCGAGTCCTTCGGCACGCATCTCGGCATTGCGATTGACAATCACCGGCTGAATGAACGCGAGCGGCAGTTTGCCGTGGTTCAGGAGCGTACCTTCATGGCGCAGGGTCTGCACGACTCGATCGCCCAGACGCTTTCCTTCCTCAACATGCAGGTGCAGCTCCTTGAGTCAGCGCTCGCGGGGAACGATAAGCAGATGGTGGATGAGACCGTGAAGCAGATCAAGGCGGGTGTCCAGGAGAGCTACGAAAACGTCCGCGAGCTGCTCCTCAACTTCCGCGAGAAGATTCATAAGGAAGACTTCAAGACCGCGCTGCTCACCGTGACCCGGCGTTTTGAGGCGCAGTCAGGCGTCAGCGCCAAGGTGCAGTTCTCAGGGAACGGCCCGAATCTCACCGAGAAGCAGAAGCTCCAGGTGACCTTCATCATTCAGGAAGCGCTTTCCAACATCCGGAAGCACGCCAAAGCCTCCCAGGTTGAAGTCCGGATCACGAATAACCGCGACTTTGTGGCAAGCGTGCGGGATAACGGCGTCGGTATAGACCGGAAGCTCGCTGAGGAGCGAAAAGCCCGTCATGTGGGTCTTTCCATCATGGAAGAGCGCGCGAAGAAGATTGGGGCTGAACTCGTGATCGATTCCGAACCTGGCAAGGGCACGACGGTTGAAGTGCGGCTTCCGGAAGAAAACCGGAAGAACGACTAACGGTTTCCCCAGACTTCGCGCCAGAGCGGAAGCGCGGTGCGAAGGAAAGCGGGAACAGAATCTGCTCCGAGCGTTCCGAATCCCAGAGACCGCCAGGCACGTTCAAGTTCGATGAGGGGCGACTCCGGATCCACCGGTGTCGCCCCTCCCTGTTTGGAGAGCTTCTCACCCCGGTCGTTCAGCACAAGCGGGAGGTGAAGGTAACGCGGTGTCGGGAGTCCCAGGGCTCTCTGAAGGGCGATCTGACGCGGTGTGTTTCCATAGAGGTCTTCCCCCCGGACAATATCTGTCACCCCCTGCAGACCGTCATCCATGACGACCGCGAGCTGATAGGCGGGGAGCCCGTCAGCTCGCCAGATCACGAAGTCGCCAAGCTCTTTTTCAAGATTCTGGGAGAGTGTCCCAAGACGCCGGTCCGTAAAGGAGACTGGCTCCGAATCAACCCGGAAGCGGATGGCGCGGGGCTTACGGCCGCCAGTGCCGTTACGGCAGATCCCGGGGTAGACCGAAGGATCGCCCCCATGTATCCGATGCCACTCCGCGATATCGTGCCGCGAGCAGGCGCAGCCAAACGCTTTTCCTTCAGAAACCAGCCGGGCGGCAGTGTCCCGGTAGGCGTCAAGCCTGTCATGCTGCCAAAGCACTGGTTCATCGGACTCAAAACCGAAACGGCTGAGTGTCTCAATAATCTTCTCACCGGCACCTGGAATATCCCGCGGGGGATCGATATCCTCAATCCGGATCAGCCAGGTGCCGTCGTGCACCCGGGCATCAAGCCAGGAAGCGAGTGCGGCGAGGAGGCTCCCCGCGTGAAGGAGCCCCGTGGGGGAAGGCGCGAAGCGTCCCCGGTAAGCGGGTTTGAGAGACTCAGACATCGCGAGGTCAATTACTCAGAGACGGCTCCAAAGCGGCCGACGGCGTAAAGCATCAGGGAGCCAGACGCGACTTCAAGGGCTGACTCGAGGAGGTCATCCGCGTCCGACACCGGAATCCCGAAGTTATTCCCCTCATCCATCATGAGAACATTTTCTTCGTAGGCGGTCTTGAGATACGCCGTGATGCCGGGAGCGTTCGGCGCGATGCCAGCGTCAGAGAGGAGCAGCGCGGCAGATCCCCCGTCATCCACCTGCCAGCCGCCGATAGAAGCATCTTCAGTCACAAAGATCATCAAAGACTCTTCGGTGCCCGGATAGCGAAGGCTGGTCGTGAGAACCAGTGTGCGGTTCTCTTCATCCCACTCGGATGAGATAAGAGGGAGTGACTGCAGAATGGGGGTGAATTCACTGGGTATCGGCATGGAGAATAGTCTCGCGTCGGTTAAAACTGGAAAAAGAGTTTCTGGAGGTCTGTCCGCTTGGCTCTCGGGTTCTTAAGGAGAGCGAGCTGCAGAAGAATACGGCACTGAGCGGCAGAAAGCGCGCCGCCACAGACGAATCCGTTTTCAGCGTCGTTAATTTCTCCTGCTTCCAGCACGGGACCATAAGCGCAGCGGCTGGACCGTACGACAGCAAGTCCCGATTCCGCGGCGAGCCGCAGCGTGGGGAGGAGACCTCCGGGGATATTGCCGTCACCGAACCCTTCAATGACGAACCCCTGATAGCCGGCATCCATATAGGCGGATGCGGCAACGCCGTCACTACCAGCCCAGACCGCGATGCAGGCGATTTTGGGAAGCGAGCTCTCGCGGATTGCCCCGAGGTCCCGGAAAGATGGAAGGGATCGTTCAGGCGCGGGACTCACGCTGAAATGCGTGACACCGCCCTGCGTCCAGCCAATCGGACCTCCGAAACGGGTACTGAAGGTGTCGAGCGCCACCGTCTTTGATTTGAAGAGCCCCCGGGCAGCGAAGAGTTCCCCGTTCATTGCGGCTATGACACCATAGCGAGACGATTTGGGAGACGCGGCGGCAGAAACCGCGTTATAGAGGTTTTTAGGACCGTCAGAAGAAAGAGCGGTAGAGGGGAGCATGGCGCCCGTGATCACAACGGATTTTCCTGCCGGCACGGTGAGGCTAAGGAAGAAAGCTGTTTCTTCCATCGTGTCAGTGCCGTGCGTGATGACGAACCCATCAAACCTCTCCGCGTCCTCACGGATCGCGGAGAGAAGGGCAAGCCATACGCCTTCTGTCATGTCCTGAGAAGGGATGGAAGTGATTTCCCGCACCGTAATGTCAGCAACCTTGCTGAGCCCAGGGACTGAGCGGACGAGCTCGTCTCCAGGGACTTCCCCCGCGTGGTAGGAAGAACCGGTTTCACTCTCTCCTTTTCCCGCAATCGTGCCGCCTGTCGTCAGAATCTCAATTTTTGGCAGAGCCATGGCGTGGTGTTCCTTTTTGCTTTGAGGGATCAGAGGCGGCGGAGTTCGTCTGACACGAGAGCTGCGAGACGCTGAACACCTTCGATCGTCTTTTCCTTCGGAACAGTCACAAAGGAAAGGCGGATATGGTTCTGTTCAGGGGAATTCGGGTAGAACGCGAATCCCGGCACATAGAGGAGCTTCATCCGGAGCGCTTTGGGAAGCATGGCAAAGGTATCAATCGGCTTCGGAAGCGTAAGCCAGATAAACATGCCGCCCTCAGGTCTGGTCCAGCTGATGCCAGGGTCTTTCGGCATGAATTCAGAAAGCGCCTGCTGCATGTCGAACGAATGCTCGCGGTAGATCGCGCGGACTTCAGGGAGATGCGTTTTCAGAAGACCGCTTGCGAGCACCCGGGCTGCAACGAGCTGATTGATGCAGGGAGTGGAAAGCACGGCGTAGCTCTGGATTTTCGAGAACATCTGAATCACGTCACGCGGCGCGATGATGTAGCCAAGGCGAAGCCCCGGGGCGAGGATCTTTGAGAAGGAGCAGAGTCGGATCGTACGGTGCGGCGCCAGATTCCGGATAGAGATCGGCGGCTTCTTTTCGTACCAGAGTTCACCATACGGATCGTCTTCAACGATCCAGAAATCGTACTGCTCGGCTTTTTCAATCAGCTGCTTCCGGCGCTCAGCGCTCATTGTCTGGCCGGTCGGATTGCAGTAAGTGGCGAGCGTATAGGCAAACCGGACACCGCGCGCTTCTTCTCCGATTTCAGCAGGAGCCGCTCCTTCAGCATCAGACGGCATTTCGACGTAAGTCGGCTGAGAGAGGTTGAAAGCCTCCAGGGCGCCGATATAGGAAGGACGCTGAATCAGAATCTTTGAACCCGGGTCACAGAAAACCCGGCCGCAGAGATCAAGCGCCTGTTGACTGCCGGACGTGACAAGAATCTCGTCAGGCGACGTCGGATTTCCGCGGGAAGTTTCGTAAGCGGCGATCTGCTCACGGAGTTCCGGTTCTCCTTCCGGTCCCGAATACTGCAGAGACCGGCTCGGATAGGTCTTCAGGCACCAGTCAGAGGCTTCCCGCAGAGCTTCAACAGGGAAGCCTTCGGGGCAGGGAAGACCGCCGCCGAAAGAAATAAAATCCGGTTTTGAGCCGTCAGCGAGAATCGGTCCCAGGATGTCGTCCGCAAGGCCAAGGGCCATCTGGGAATACCTGGGCGTGAGGTGCTTCGTTCCTTCCATATATGCTGTCTCTATTTCTTTAGCCGCTAATAAACCGAGTCGAAATTCCGAGAGGAAATTTCAAAACGTAATCTACCTATGTTAGCGGAGCTGAGAGAAAGCGGAAACTGCAACCGGTCTGCAGTGATGGAGGAAAAGCGTCAGGATGACTTTTTCTTCCGGGAAGCGGAAGCGGCGCGCGGTTTCCTGCCTTCTTTTTTGGGAAGGATATGGGGAATGGGTTTCTCCTCCGGCGCGGGTGTTTTTTCGTCAAATTCGCAGAGATCCCGGATCGGGCATTCCCAGCATTTCGGATTTCTCGCGGTGCAGCAGTAGCGGCCGTGAAGAAGCAGCCAGTGGTGCGCGTTATGGAGATATTCCTTCGGGCAGACGCGGACGATAGCTTCTGATACCTCATCCGGTGTTTTTCCCGGGGCGATGCCGGTCCGGTTTGCGACGCGGAAGATATGGGTATCTACAGCAACTGTGGGGTGCCCGAACGCGACGTTAAGAACAACGTTTGCTGTCTTGTGCCCGACACCAGGAAGGGAGCAGAGCGCATCAAAGTCCTCGGGAACTTCACCGTTGAAGCGCTTGATCAGCTCGCTGCAGAGGCCAATCACGTGTTTCGCTTTGTTCCGGTAGAGACCGATCCTGTTGATATAAGGGATGAGTCCCTCTTCACCGAGCGCGAGAATCGCCTCGGGGGTGTTCGCGTGAGCGTAAAGAACCTTGGTGGCCTCATTTACGCTCTTATCGGTGGCCTGCGCGGAAAGCACCACGGCAACGAGGAGCTCAAAAGGCGTCCGATAGTTCAGTTCGCTTTTGGGATCAGGACGAAGTTCGGCGAGGCGCCTGAAAATTTCCCGGATATCGGCTGAATTCACGTGAAAGCACCTCCCGAATTTGGATGAAACCTATTTTTGGCGGCAAGTGCGAGAATGGCTTCAATAGCCGCCTTCTTGCGGACAAGATCACCCTGACCCAGAGCCGCGTAACGGGCTTCCTGTTCCCGGGATTCTCTCTCGAGGCGGGACTTGCGGGCCTGATGACGGTCTGAAGCGTCAGACGCTTTTTCAAGCGTCCAATCTTCTTCATTTTCTACCATGCTGATACAGGCAATCGGGCAGGCGGCCTGACAGAGTGAACAGCCAGTGCAGGCATCCTCAATCACAGCGTGAAGACGCTTGGGGCCACCTGTGATCGCGTCTACCGGGCAGACCTTGCGGCAGCGGCCGCAGCCAATGCATTCGTCACCGCGGATCCGGGCAACAGCAAAGGGAAGCTCGCGTCCGTACTCAGGGTCAAGAGGCTGATAGGGCTGATGCGTGATAAGAGAAAGCGCATGAATGCCCTCATCGCCGCCTGGGGGGCAGCGGTTAATGGGAGCAAGGCCGGCAGCAACCGCTTCGGCGTATTCACGGCAGCCTGCAAAGCCGCACTGCCGGCAGAAGGTCTGCGGCAGCGCGTCGTTTATGCGGTCTGCGAGGCTCTGAGTCTTATCAGCCACCGTTCTCTTACCTCTTCAGGTACTGAAGCTTATTCGGCACGCCGGACCACTTCTCCCAGTCATCAGGAGCGGGCTTCTTGCGGGTGATGGAGGGCCACTGCTTGGAAAGCTCTGCATTGATCTGGATATATTCCTGCTGATCTTCAGGAACATCCTCTTCCGCGAAAATTGCCGCTTCCGGGCACTCCGGAATGCAGACCGCGCAGTCGATGCATTCATCAGGATCGATCACGAGGAAGTTGGGACCTTCGCGGAAAGCGTCTACAGGGCAGACGTCCACGCAATCAGTGTGCTTGCAGTTAACGCAGCCATCACAGACAACATGTGCCATGAAACAAGTACCTCTAGAGAAACAGAGTTTATGAATAGAGACGTTTTCGGCGTCTCTTTTTGTCGTAGGGGACAGTATTTTAGAAGAAAAGAAGAACGCATGACAGGATGAATAAGGATGACTTTGGGACGGTGACGGAGGTCCCTATGTCAGCAATCAAAAAAATGTTGTGGCTATGCCTTGACAATGTGATATGCATCCGTATAATTTCAAGTCTCGCTAGCCGGTAACGCTGGTTGTCCTGAAGACGTAAACCTTTATTCGGGACGGGCTTAAAAGCCTTAGTGGAACCCATCCTGGAAGGGTGGCAGAGTGGTTGAATGTACCGCCCTGGAAAGGCGGCATAGGGCCTGGCCCTATCGAGGGTTCGAATCCCTCCCCTTCCGCCAGTTGTAAGAAAGCCCCGAAGCTCATTTGAGTTTCGGGGCTTTTTGTATGTGCATTCAACACTGCGGATGTCTTGAAGAATGAATGTCCAGTTACTTACTCGTTGAGAGAAAGGGGGTTGCACTCGGCAAAACGTTTCTGGTATCAGACGATCGGGATGAGAAGCTTATAGGAAAATTAAAGTTCGACGAACGGGAAGCGATGTCTGTCAACTGAACCGACCCCCAGAAATGCGACACTTTTGAGGAGAACGTGCCATGGCAAAACCATCAAAAGAACAGCGTCTGGAGGCTCTGGCTTTGTTAGTGCCGGCAATAGCGGTGTGAGGGTCGCGCAGAAGCTGAACATCAGCTATGAACTCGTTACAGACTGGCTGCTCCGGTTCAAATTTGGCCATACGGATCGGACGGAAGAAAAGTCAAAGTATTTTTTCAACGAAGAAAAATTGCGTCTGATGAATTTGTATTTTGCGACGATGCCGGGAAGACGGAAATTCGCGGTCAAGTACAATATTCCTGATACTCTTTTTTAATCCTGGCTTTTGTCTTGTGAACGCTATGGGAGCCCGGAGAGAGCTTTTGCTGTACACCATCCGCGGGGTTGGCAAATAACTCCTGCGGTGGCTTGGATTATCAAGTCTTTGAAAGACAATCCCGACAAATCCAGGTTGGAAGCGTAGAGCGAGTGGGAGTCAACCAAAGAACGATTAATCGATGGAATCGTCGATATCGTTTATCCCGGGAACTCAGGCGGTTCATTGATAAGCTCGTGGAGAATAACTCCAAGGACGCGGCAAGTGAATGCTCTTGAGAAATCCAAAGTCCATGCTGAAGCCTTATCGAAGTTGGTTCAGGAAAAGGCAGAGGCATTACCAATGACCATGAATACCAAGGTGGACAGCATTAAACAGCTGGTAGGCTTTGGTATGTTGGTTCTAAAAGCCTGTCAGGTCTTTAACGTCTGCCGAAGGACTTATTATCGCCATTTGAAGCCAAGGGAAGAAAAGGACTCATCTCTGGTTCCGGCGATCAGGAATGAGCAAGTCCTTCACTCCTAAGCTTACGGAGCGAAACGGTTGGCCAGGTTCCTGAGTACTTGCCTGGAAACTCCGATCAATCACAAGCGTGTGCCTCGGCATATGAGAGAAAACGATCTGAATTCCCGGGTTCGGCTGCCGAGATTTAAGCGCTGCCGCCTCGAACCGAAGGTTCCAGATAGTCGGCCTTGCATCGATTAGTTAAACAGGGAGTTTTTCCCTAAGGAACCTAGGAAGAAATTGGTCACAGACATGACTTTCTTTCATGTAGAAGAAGGTTGGCTTGTTCTGTCCACGATCAAGGATCTTTGTCATTGCGTGGGATTCTGATACTGGCGCTACCAGGGAGCTGGCTGAGGCCAAACTCTTAAAGCTTGGAGGTCTTGGTCCCGCGCTTCTTCATAGTGATCAAGGTACGGTTTACGTCAGGGATCTGGAAAATCGTTGAACATTGATCTGTCCTACTCCCGCAAGGGAAATTGTTTTGACAACGCCTGCATGGAGAATTTTTATGGGCATCTGAAATCGTAAACAATCTATCAGATGCCCCAAAACAGTCGTTATGTTTCACCTAGAGACGATTTGAAGAAGATAATCGAAAATATATTCGCTGGTACAACAAGAAACGGATTCAGGAGAATTTAGGGTACCTTTCCCCTGCAAAATTCTTAAAATTTAAACAACAGGAAACTGTCGCAATTTAGGGGGGGGGGACGGTACAATTTTACTGGGTGGCCCCTCTTGTCCGTTGACAAAAACTTGGGAAATCCTGGTTAATGGGAGGGGAAGCAGGTTGAAAGGCGGAACTAGATACATAGCTCCGGCAATACTATAATTTTCCAGAAACTTGGTTTATATAGACTCAAAATGTGGTGATTTAATTAATGAAGCGCCCATTACTTCCACGCGAAGCGGTTGTGCGAAGTGGGGCAGTTTGCCATCAGCGTAACTCTGATAATATCAGACGCTTCACCTTGATCAGTGAACGTAGTCTTTCACAGTATGTTCATTAACTTCTCGAGGCGATAAATATAAGGTATCATACGTAATTTAAGTCATATCCGCAGATCTAGAGGTGTCAAAAAGTGAAGATAGTGATAGAAGATGCCCGTGTAAATTTTAATTTTATTAAGGTGATGCGATCGAGGAAATTAAATTAGCAAGCAAAAAATATAATTTATATAATAGCTGGTAACTGAAAGTTGAATATTACCCCCCCCCCCTATAATTTAATACATCGTGTAAATATTATATCAAAATAATTAGGGAGAAACAAAATGTTGCAGTTTAGAAAAATACGTATAAGTTTAAGAGGTAAGGTAAAAAAAGATGAAAAATTAATATTCGCAAATGGGATTGTAAAAATTAATCGGTTTTCAAAATTAAATTTAATAGAGTTATTTATTTTTAATAATCTTGTTTATAGAAGAATAAATATTAATGGTAAAAAAATAAGACATTTTTTTAAATTTTCTTCAGTACCTGATGAAAAAAATAAAACAAATAGCAATGAATATAATATAGATTCCATTGAAAAGAAATTAAATTCTTATGAAAATAAAGTTTGTTCAAAAATAATTGAAGAATTAAGTGATATAGATTTCGACGACGCATATATTTATAAGCATCATATTGGAGAAATATACTTATATTTAAACTTACTTGATGAATATATTAAAGCGAATGGTTCAAAAAAACCTGTTGTGGTAATAAATGAAAAAAGATATATTGATTTTTATTTATTGTATGGTAAAGATAGAATTTACCGGTATATTGATTTGGTGCCTTCCGAGTTGGATAGTATAGGAAGCTCGGATATGGTCGAATATGAAGGTCATAGGATTTTTAATCCAACACCAGATAGATTTGAAAATTTCAGAAAACTAATATCGTCAGGTGAGGATGTTAACTTTTATTCTTATATAAAGTCAAGCCTTCATATAAAAAACGATAAAATAAAATTTAAAAATCCGGAATTTAGTAATTCATTAGTAAAATCTGCCAATGAAAAACTTTCAAATATCAATCTAAATAAAGACAATTTTGTATTTCTGTTTCCTGAAGCTATTACAGCAACGCAGCTAAGACCAATATTTTGGAAAACTATAGCTGAAAGAATAAAACAGAAAAATATAGATATTCTAATAAACCTAACGAAAGAAGATTTTCATTATGCGGGAATAAAAACAACGAATCTTTCACTGGCAGAGGCGATTTATGTATCTTCTAGAGCTAAGTGCATTATTGCTCTTATCAGTGGTTTGGTTGTATCTCTTTCAACTTTAAAAATCCCTAAGATTCTGCTATATACTCAACAAACACCTACTATTGGTTATAGGATGTCTTCAGAAGAAATGTTAAAAACCTACTCAATAAAAAATATCACTCCTATTGATTATCAGCTAATTCGCGAGATCGATGCTGATAAACTCTCTGAAGAAGATCTTATCGAGACTGTTCTTGAATTGGTAAAATAAAAAATGGATAATAAATCAATAATTGAGGCAATATCAGAATATCAATATGTATCGTTTGATATTTTTGATACTTTACTGATTAGATCTGTATTAAAGCCGGAAGATATATTTACAAAAATAGATGAAGATCATAAATTTGGTACACTAAATTTTAAAGAATATAGAATAAATGCTTTTATCAAAGCGTGCCAGCTATATGAAAATGAAACATGCCAGGAGGTTACCTTTGATCAAATTTATGAATGTATTGATTCTAGGTTTAAAGAATATAAAAAATTCGAATTGGAATATGAGAGTAAATGTTTATTTCCGAACAATTCCATAAAAGAAATTTATGATTACTGTAGGAAATCAAAAAAGACTATTATTTTAATATCAGATATGTATCTGCCAAAAAATGTGATATCGGAAATTTTAATAAAAAGTGGGTATAGTGATTTCAGATTATTTTTATCGTCGGAATATAAAAAACTTAAGTACACATCGGATTTATATTTAACTGTTTTGAAAGAATTGAATATTAGCTCAGATCAGATAGTTCATGTTGGTGATAATGAGCAAGTTGATTGTGTTGCAGCAGGTAGAGTAGGAATAAAATCATTAAAAATTGAAAGCTCTTATTCTATATTCTGTAATAGTGATCCATCCCTGAAATATTATCATGACAATATTATCTCTGATTTTTCTACGTCATTAATATTGGGGCTTTATGCTTGGCATAATAGAACTTTTGGTTTTAGCTATTGGGAAAAAATTGGGTACCTCTGTGGTGGACCTTTGATTGTTTCGTATCTCCAGTGGTTATTAAGACAGTCAAAGCAAGATGATATAAGTGATTTTCTTTTTGTTGCTCGAGATGGATTTGTTTTAAAGCGAGCGCTAGATTTATTAACAAAAAATAAAATAAGAACTAATTATATTTACACGCCGAGAATTATATGCTTGGCTACAGACTATAACTTTGATTTTAATGATAAAAGAAATTCATCAACAGAGGAGGAGGACTGTTATCTGACTTTTATTAACTACTATGATGAAGAAATAAAAAGAGAACTATCGATAGATGTTAGTAAATTAAACAAAGCTCAACAGATTGAACTTTTTTTAACTCATCAGGAATTTTTTAGAGATTTGGCTAAAAAAGAATTTAATAAATATTGCGATTATTTAAATTCGCTGAATATAACAGGATCAAAAGTAGCATTTGTCGATATGTCAACGAATTTTTTTACGGGGCAAAGATTAATTGAAAGAGCTTACTCTAAAAAAAATATTGATGTAATTGGTTTTTATCAGACGGTATTCAAAAACTTTAAAGTAGATAGAAATTCCCATAATTTTAGAGTTCACTCTTATCAATCTTACAATGTTCCTTTTGGCGAGTTTTTGATTACTGCACCTGAGCCTCCAATTAAATCATTGGATCGTTTTGGAGTTTTTTATCAAGATATACCTTGGCAGGAGTCTCTTAGATTCAAGGCATATCAGAGAATTTTTCGTGGCGAACTTCAGTTTGTAGAAGATTATATTAAGTTTGTAAAAGATCCACTTAATCAAAATTTATCGTCAGAGTCGTGTATTAATTTACAGAATAATTTTATTTGTAATCCCTCAAAAATTGACAAAGAAATGTTTTCTGAAATTTATTATGCGTTTGATTCAAGCCATCACAATTATCAAAAAATTTTTCCGGAGTGGTATAAATAAAACTCTAAGTTGACTTGCAGCGCCCCATTCATTGATCAGAGGACACTTTCTCTAACCTAAAATTTCTTTAGGAGGGAAGCTATGACATTCAAGAAAAAAAGAGGGAATTTTGAGAACTAGTCTTGCGACCAGAAGTACAACTAGTTTTTATTGAGAGACTTCAGGGATTATGGCTGAGAATTGAGTTCCGGAAGTTTCTCCAAATCTCGATGACTTTGGGGAGGTGATTCCATAAGAGGAGTCTCCAGTGGTTGTCTTCGGGGAAACCAGGAGCGCTGGATCGCTGAACAAAATCTGTCAATTATCAGACTGACCTATGTGTAAGGAAATAAAGTTTGCGGCAGTACGGCATATCGCCCGAGATGTTTTTTGTATGGAGATCTAAGGCGAAGAAAATTTTACCGACGTCAGAGCGCGGCGCAATTGAGAAAAGGAGGGGGAGCTTTTTAGGCAACAATAGAGTTAATGAAAATAAACTTAAAACATTTTATATAAATGATTGAGGCCAGTTATATTATTTTCTCCCGGTAAGCAAGGACTCAGATGCTGAATGTTTTGCCTATAGATTGTCCCCAAAAGATGTTGACTACTTTCTCATACAGTTTGACAAAAGGATGGATATTTCTGTCTTGTGAACCAAAGAGATTATTGCGCAGGTTCCTGAAACTGATGGCTCAAGAGTTTTTGTTGAGACCGCTCTCTTAAAGCTAACAGGTTATGATCCAGATCTTCTTATTGGGCATGGTACGGTTTACACTGATTCATACTACGGATTTGGTAAAATTTTTGAATGGTGAATTATCAAATCAAGTGAAAAGTTACTGAATAAAAGACTTCAGCTGGACACTTCCAATTGCGACGTTTTCTGGGTCTGAAGTTCAGAGCATTTAATCGTTTCTGAACTTCGCCCGAGAAATTTAATCGATACTCACTCCTTTTGGGAAAAAGTCTCTAAGAAGACTGTTGGTATTTTCATTGCTTCCCTTCTCCCATGGATGAAGAGGTAAACAGAAATACACTTTGGTTTTGAGATCTTTCTCCAGTTTTTCAGCCCAGGAAAATTCTTTTTCGCGATCTAAGGTAATCGTGCGCTAATCCTTATCTGACAGAGACGTCTCAATTACGAAAGACACATCGGCTGCACTGCAGTTTTGGAAGCGTTTTTCCCGTCACAGAGAAATCCAGATTTCCTATCGACTTGAGTCGTGAGGCAGGCTCCGCCCTTTTTCCCGATGACGGTATCGCCTTCCCAATCCCCCAGGCGAGACCTGTTCTTAGCTTCCTGGGGTCGCTCTTCAATGCTGTGAGTGATCTGGATCTTTCCTCGCCTCTCGACCAGGCCTTTACGGTGACGCGTTTTACCGTGGTGCCGCAGGTGCCGGGACATCTTTCGGCCATCCGCAAAGTGTTCCAGAAAGCCAGAATTGATTCCTCGGTAGATTGTCGTGGCGTTGATCTTTAGATTCGGCAGCTCCTTTCTGAGACGGTATTGAATCTGCTCCGGAGACCAGAATTTCTTAACCAGCAGATTTGAGACAATCCTTGTCAGCAACGAGTCAGACATTCAGAATGTTTCTCTTTCCGCAATGCTTTCTCTGCCTCTGATATCGGGCCTGCGCGACAGGGATCATAGGCAGCTGAAGCCCTATCCTGGGTCGATACAGCCTTGTTTCGCTTCAGTTTGCGGGAGATCGTAGAAACATTTTTCCCAATCGCACATGCAATTTCAGACAGGGATTTGCCTGAAATCGTTAAAGCCGAAATAAATACTCAGTCCCGAAGATGATGATGATAGTGGCTCAAGCTCCCTCTATAGTTATCTTGACAATCTCTATTATGGAAGCTTTATTGGCCACTATTTTTTTTTCAGGCTTTGCACTTGAAGTGATAATTCGCCATATTAAACTGTCCTGATCCCGCATAAGTGCTATTGTTTTAACAATGTTTGCATGGGGAATTTTTCTTGAATCGGTAATCTGAAATCGGAAAAGATCTTTCAGATTACCTAAATCAGTAGTTGCATTTTGTCAGGGACTACGTTGAAGCAGGTCATCAATAAAATATTCACTGTTGCATCAAGGAACGGATTCAGGAGGATCTAGAGGACTTTTTTCCAGGAAACATCTTAAAATCTAAATAATAGGAATTGTCGAAATTTAGGGGGAATAGTGAGTCACCCTCTAGTGAGTAGATATATAATTAAGAAAATTTATCTCTATTTATAAGGGAATGGGTATGAGTTCCACTAAAACTTTACCAAAGCTTACGGCTTCTATGATGTGTGCGGAATATGATTGCCTTAGTAGGGAAGTTAAAGAGCTTGAAGATGCGGGAATTGACAGTTTCCATATTGACATTATGGATGGAGAGTTTGTAGACAACTTTGGAATGGGATACCAGGATATGAAATTTATCACTGGCGCAACATCAAAAGAAGTTGATGTGCATCTAATGGTCAGCAAACCCCACAATTATTTAGGAATGCTATATGAAATAGGGGTTGATGCGGTATATATTCATCCTGAGTCCGATTCGGACCCGGCCACGACACTTGAAAAAATTAAAAATCATGGAATAACTACGGGTATAGCTATCAATCCGGGTACATCAATTCCTTATGTTGAGGAACTATTAAATACAGCCGACAGAGTTCTTATATTAGGGGTGAATCCGGGGCATGCCGGTAGGAGCTATCTTGATTATGTTGATGGTAAAATAGAGAGGCTACTTGAATTAAAAAATAAATATAATTATGAAATTTGGCTAGATGGTGCCGTCACAGCCGAAAGAATTAGGAGATGGTCCAGATTAGGTGTAGTAGGTTTCGTCCTAGGAACTTCTTGTTTATTTGGTAAAAATAAAACATATCTTGAATGCGTTAAGCAGATTAAATCGATTCTTTAATTGTTAGGATTTTAAAATGAAAGTTATTATTCAAGCAGGTGGTTTAGGTACAAGGATGCTTTCGCTGACAGAAAATAAGCCTAAAACACTTATTCCTGTATCAAACAAACCTATTCTGTTTAATATTTTTGATCAATTTAGATCACAGGCAGATGGTTTTATTGTTATAGGAGATTATAAATATGAGGTTTTGGATCGGTATTTACTGACATTTGCTAAAAACGAAAACTATATTCTAATTCATTCCACAACAAAGGGTAATGTTTCTGGCATAAAAAAAGCGCTAAGTTTAATATCCGATAACGAACCAATAATGTTAATTTGGTCTGATATTATTCCACCTAAAGATTTTGTTTATGATAAGGATTTTAGCGGCTGCCAAATCGGTGTTTCAGATTTTGCGTGTTCATGGTCTGTTCAGAATAATAAGCTAGTTCATGAGAAATCTGATAAAAATGGTGTAATTGGATTATATATTTTTGATAAAAAATCACGATTAGGAACGCTACCAGAAGAGGGGTCTTTTACCACTTGGTTGTCTGAGCAGAGTTTTCCCATTAAAGCTTTAAAAATAGATAATTGTATTGATATAGGAACTTTTAGTTCATACCAGAAACTTGATACAAATATAGACCGGTGTAGACCTTATAATCATATAGAGATTAAAGGAAATTATGTCATAAAGACTGGATTAACCGATGAGGCTAAAACATTTATAAAAAGAGAAGTATCTTGGTACAAACTTGCTTTAGGTTTGGGGTTTAAAAATATTCCATCCCTTATTAATGAAGCCCCTATGACAATTAGTAGAATTAGGGGGAAGAATATATTCCTAAGCAATTTAGATGAACATGGTAAAGAGCTATCACTGAATAGAATGATTGATGCTCTGTGTCATCTACATTCATTGGCCAAGTCAGATGCTAACTCTTGGGATCTGTATACAGAATACTTTACAAAAACAATTAACAGATTAGTATCAATATCATATGCAATCCCTTTTTCAGATAAAGAATATATATATATTAATGGAAAAAAATGCATAAATGTTTTAATGAAGCAATCTGAGCTTAGAGAGGCAGTTTTAAATACTTTGATGGAAACGCACTATACGTTATATCATGGCGATTGCCAATTAACGAATACAATGCTCGATGAAACTGGAAACATATATTTCATAGATCCAAGAGGATATTTTGGGAAAACGAAGAATTTGGGGGATGTGCGATATGATTGGGCTAAAGTCTATTATGCAATAAATGGAAATTTTGACCAATTTAATGTAAAAAATTTCACTCTTCATATAGAAGAAGATAAAGTTGAATACTCTATAGGTTCTGGTCAGTGGGAATTCTTGACGAGTAATTTGTTAGACAGAATTCCTAATGGAGAAGGAACAGAAAAAGAAATAAAATTAATTCATGCTATTATTTGGCTTTCATTAGCATCTCATGCATGGGAGGATTTTGATTCCATGTGTGTTGCATACTATAACGGGCTAAGACTTTTTAATGATTGGTTAGAGGAATACAATTAATGAATAAAAAAACTCTTTCTCTTTCTCCTCTTTCTCATACATGGATTTTAGATTTTGATGGAACTCTTGTAATTCATAATGGTTACAAGACAGGAGAAGATCGCTTTCTTCCTGGAGCCCTGGAGTTTCTTCAATCTATACCGAAGGAGGATGTGGTTATTATACTTACTGCTAGGGAGCCTGGTGCTAAGATGAGGACAGAGCAATTCTTGAAAAAGAATAGCGTTCGTTATGACCATATTTTATTTGGGATTCCAATGGGAGAACGCATTTTAATGAATGATACAAAACCCTCAGGTTTGCGTTGTGCCTATTCTGTATGTCCCAATAGGGATGAAGGACCAATCAATTTTTCATTTGTCATTGATAAGAATCTTTAAAAAAGGTGGGATAAATGCAAATTTTAAAACCTATAGTTCATGAAACGGTTTGGGGTGGAAGTAAGTTGACTCCATTCTCTGGAAGTACATGTGAAAAAATTGGGCATCTTTATGCTTGCATTGACAATTCTTCTTTTAAATCTGAAATTATCTCTGGATCTTTCTCTGGGAAAAATATCCATGATTGGTTTATTTCAAACAGAAAAAGATATGGTTTAGAGAATTATGATGAATTGCCAGTTCTGATGGCTTTGGTAGAAGCTGCAGATAATCTTTCTATCCAAGTACATCCAGATGACGAAATGGCAAAGAGGCTGATTGGTAAAACATTTGGAAAAAATGAATCTTTTTTTACAATAGAACCGCCTGAATCTGGATATATGTACAACGGTTGTACTGCCTCTTCAAAGCAAGATATGGCACGTCTTATATCTGAAGCGCGTTGTCTGGAAGGGGTAGACACTCTTGCTATACGAAAAGGTGATTATGTTTATGTTACTGGAGGTACATTACACGCTGCTTCTAGAGGATCACTTTCTTTCGAAATAGAAGAAAATTGTGATGCAACATACAGATTTTTCGATTTTAATCGAATTGACAAGAATGGGAAAAAAAGACCTCTTCAGGTTGAAAAGGCCTTAGCTTGTCTTAACATTCATCAAAAATCGTCTGTGCGCCAATATAACGGCGAAGAACAAATTGTTGAACGGATGTATTCGACACAGCATTTGGTCGGAAAGAAAAATTTTAAAAATAATGAAAGTTCTTTCATTATAGCTGTATTGATCAAAGGATCTAAACAGATTAATTTAAACAATTTATTGCCAGGTTGTGCTGTTATTCTTGAACCCGGAGATCAAATTGATTTAGATGGTTGTGAGTGGATATTCGTCAGAGTATTCTAGTAATAATTTAAATGGGCTGAAAGATAATACATTGATTATTTTTCAGCTCATGAGATCCTCGTATAGAAATCAAGCCCCTTAGCAGAGTGGAGATACCTCGTTCCTGCGTGTGACTCTCAAGCGCAAGCTTTTTTTTCAACCCGCTCCGGTGAACATCAAATGATCTTTCGCCGAAATTGTTTTTAAAAAATAAGTTGCAGTGTTTGATCAAGCAGCCTCTGGCAGAAGCTTTTCCTCAAGCCGCCTATTTTCGGGGTTGTGCTATACCCTGCCAATCGGAGTGCAGTTCAACACAGTATCGCTGGGTGGTTTCTGCGCCCCTCCAGCTTTGCCTCTTTGCGTCAGCGCAGCACCTCCGCATTTTCGCCGCAGTAGCGCTGTCCAGGTGTAACCATTCGGATGCCCTGATGTCTGTGGTGTTCGCTGTCATGTTCTCCAAAGTCCTGCATCCATTGCTCAACTTCCCCGACACTGTCAAGGCCGTCTCGAGGATACAGTTAATTGCCGCTGTACTTGATACTTGAGCGTGCTGAAGAAGAACTCAGAATACGGGTTGTCATTGCTGACTCGCGGACGGCTGTGCGAGAAGATAATTCCGTTCTTCTCTAGCAAAGCCATAGTGGATGCGGTTTTCATGCTTGCGCCATTGTCTGAGTGCACGACAAGCTGTCCGGGCCTGAATCCATATTTTCGGAAGGCATCCCCGTGAAAGACCACGGAAAAATCAGCATTGTCAGCGTCGACCCCCCTGGCTCTCACAAACCATACGGCTATAGACGCCGACACTGACGTACGCGTAGTAGGACCTGCCCATGTAAGTGCTGGAGCGAAGATAGTCGATAT
>UMFS01029461.1_pt1 | contig 33262 bp, 42 predicted proteins | sample 1965071 | NCBI WGS metagenome assembly UMFS01 (sample SAMEA4836052, study PRJEB28245) | human gut metagenome | biome: gut microbiome; material: fecal sample | place: Denmark | collected 2008
AATCCGATACTGCTTCTTTATAATAACCATTTTTTAAACAAATTATCCCTAAATCAAAAAGAACTTGAAATTTTTCTAAATTTAATTCTATTTCTTCATTACTTTTACACTTATTACATTTAAACTTTAATATAAAATTATCAGTTAATTCTGCTTTATTTTCAGAATGGCATTTATTACATTTAATATCTATTTTCACTAAATTTTACTCCTTCAACATTATTATTTTCAAACATTACCAATGCGTTATCTGAATTAAAATATTCTAATATCAATATTACCATTATTATAGCTTTTTTAAAATTATTTTTCACTTATTACTCAATACTTTTACTTTTGATAATTTTACTTTTATACTTATAAAAATAAGGTAGCTTAAGGATCACTCCCTAAACTACCTTTAAATTATACTGATACTACATCAGATATATATACCCAACTCATTATACTTCCTAATAATACTTTATTTCCGTTTACCTGAATTACTTCATATATATTTGATTTTACCCATGATGGTACCTCTTGACCAGTTGCATATTTATTTCCTGTTACTTTTACTTTGCTACCAACTCCAATAGGTTTTGAAGTTGCTGTAGTTCCTCCTGAAACTAAAGTAACATCATTAATGTAAACCCAACTAATTATATCACCTAATAATACTTTATTCCCGTTTACTTGAATTACTTTATAACTATTTGACTTTACCCATCCTGGTACATCTTCACCAGTTGCCCATTTGTTACCTATTACTTTAACAACTGAACCTACTCCAATGCTTCCACCAGTTGAGTTATTGTTTGATGTACTTGGATAAACTTTATTACTATTATCATCAAATACACTATATCCTTTGTTTTGATCTGCACATTTCTTAGCATTATTTAAATCACTAAATGCCCCCTTTTGACTTGTAGCATCACTCCATGATTTTCTTACTCTATATATTTGCTTTGCTGAAGTAGAATTATTTTGATCTCCTTGCATTGTTCCATTATATGCTTCTTTAACCATATTCATAAATCTATCCCACCCTGAATCTAAAGTTCTATGAGGACAATATTTACCACTATGCTTTTGATGTGTATAAACTCTATCAAATCCCCATCCAAATTCTTTTAATAATTTAGCTACTATTATAGCTGCATTCTTTTCAGCTTTAATAAATCTATCTCCACCACTTTTACTATAACAAATTTCTATAGCTATTGTTTTTCTATTTCCAAATCCATTACCTCCATCTCCTGCGTGCCAAGCATTTCTATTAAAATCTATTAATTGAATTGCTTCAACATCATCTACTGCGATGTGGAAAGATACTTCATTATTATTTGACTTCATATAACTTGCTTCATTTCTAGCTGATGCATCATTTGCAGTATTATGTACTGTTATACCTTCTGCTACCATACCATATGGGCATTTACACTCATATTTATTTTCATTTACCAATTCTTTTTTTATTTCCACTTTTAATTCCTTCTTTCATTAATTATTTTTTATAAAATTAAAAGGACACACTACTGTGCATCCTTCTTTAAATCATTTATATCTATATTATCTAATTTATCATTATAAACTTTTAGTCCTTTGCTAAGCCACATAGGTACTTTTGCACCACATTCAATTAAATTTTCTATTATACTAGATAGCTCTTTTAATATCATTACTACAAGTATTACATAAACTATAAAACGTGATATTGGAACTAATTTTGCAATAATAATGCATATCAATAAAAACATTAATTCAGCCATGCTCCCAAACATACCATCTCTTAAACTTCTACTTTTAAATTTACCCCTTTTCCAAGACTTAAATGATCCCGTTGCAATATCAAACGCAACTAATACTGAAAATATAATATATATTACTTCTAGTGTAACTTGCTCTTTTATTTGTAAAATTAAATCTAAATCCATTCTTCATCCCTTCTTTCATTAAATAAAAAGAGACTAGAATTTCCTCTAATCTCTTTATTGGTTGACAAAATCATATTAAATTCCTAAAAAATTAAACTTTTTATTGATTTAACGAACAATATTTATCAATTGCGAATTAAGTATATATAAAGCAAAGAATGGGGCTGTCGCACTAAAAATTTTATATACAATATATTGTTTTGATAATTAAAAATCAACACAATATATTGTATTATTTATTCTTAATGCGACATCCCCATCCTATTAATTCTTATAATGATATTAACTTTTTAACAATTGGTATTTTAGATATTATCCAGCTACATAGTAATGATGATATAAACACAATAAAAATAATAATTGTATTTAATAAAGGTTTATCAAAGCTAATTAATTTTGATAATACTTTAATTACAGTAGCATGTAATATATAGATTCCTATCATATTAGAGCTAATAAGTAGTATAAACCTGTTTAAACTTTTAAAATTAAACCTTAAAACTAAAATAAATAAGCTAATAACATATACAAAAGTTAATATATTATCATAAAAATATTCTGCATTAACTGCATTGTATAACTTAGCCATATTATATTGATAAATATTAGAAATTGTTAATGATGAAATTAATATAGCCCAATTCCATTTCACATTAAAAAAATTTAGAATCTTATTTTTTACTAATGTATTCCCTAAAAGCCCACCTAACAAATAATAAGCAAGCCATGTCCATAATCTAAAGGTTTGTATTACATTAATCTGAACTATAGAATCTCCATTTAAACTCCTAAATATACTAATTAAATCAATTACCAAACTTATTCCAATAAACATACAAGTTAATAAGACAACGCTTTTTACATTCTTGAAATATTTATTTAATATAGGAACAAATAAATATATTATAATTAGTGATCCAAAAAACCAAAATTGCCAAAAATATCCTCTTTGAATTAAATTTTCAACTACCGAATAAATTGGATTATTAAACTCTCTTTTAATAATAAGTTTTCCTATTAAAATTATTAAGTTCCAACTAAAAACTACTATTAATATGTTAGATATTTTTTTCCAAATATATTTATATGTAATTTCATTTTTATTTAATAATAAATATCCATTTACCATAAAAAATATTGGAACTGCAATACATGCTGCATAATAGAAAAAATGGCTTAAAGTATAGTTATTATTAACGAAAACAACTCTTCCTGTTACATGTAAAACAACAACCGAAAAACATGCTAAAATTTTCAATAAATCAAGATTAAAATTTCTTTGCATTATTTTATTATCCTCCTACAACTTGAATTCAATTGATATAATATCATATTATACCAAACATCACAATTTTTTTTAGTTTATTTTATAAAATAACCATCTTTTTTACATTTTATCTGCTTCATTTATCCATCAGCCTGATATTTTATATTTATTGATATAAAACCATCTCCAACATTATCAATTAATTTTATATCACCATTTCTATATATCCAAATAGTGAGTTACTGCTCTCCCATAAAACAACACTCAATAGATATAAAAGCACTTCCAATATTTTTATCAAGTCTGACAACTCCATTAGAGTTAATTATTATTGAACCAGCATTTAAGTTACTTCCATCATTTGATAGTATAGCAAAATACTTATGGTATTTTGGATGGAAGCCAACTGGTAAAGTAAATAAATCCATATCATTGGTGCAACCTTTAATTAATCCCTCAATAACAACTTTCCCGTTCATATCTTTACCATAACGACATTGTGAAAAACTACCGTTAAAATTAGATACACCACTAGGTAGTGATGGGTATTGCCATATCATTTGTGGAGCATTTAATTGTGCAATATTATTTCCATTGCTGCACATATTTAAATCTATACTACCACTTAATTTACCGATTGCGTTACTATTATCAACTCTTAAAGCATTAACAAAACCACCAACATTTCGCATTAGTGTACAATTGTGAAGTTATTTTATTCTTAAAAAATAACTAGAATCTTGCTTGGAAACAATACCTATATAATCACTTCCAGTTACTTTAGATAAAGCACCGTTCACAATACCTATTTTATCACCATCATCTGTAGCAATATTTAAAGATGTTATATCAATATAACCTTTATATTTTACAGTTGTAATATTTCCACCAGTTGTATCTTCTAGTGCTATACCATAAAATCTATATTCTTGTCCACTAGGAATTTTATTTAAGTAACCACCATCTAACATTAACGGAGTAAATTTAGATACTGTAGAACTCGCTATATTTCTTATTGTTTTTATTTCATCATTAAAAAGAACTCTTATTTTATTGTCTTGGGATTGGTTCATCATGTAAGGTATCTCTGTATTCCCACCACCATTTACATTCCAAACATCTCTTCCTGTAGCAATCCAACCACTTAGTTTGCAATTATTAAAAGTAGCATAACAAGGTTCTGTAGTTCCACTTAAACCACTAAGACTTACACACCCTTTATCTTTCCACCCAATAATTTCACAATTGCTAAACACCAATCTGCTTGATTTTTGATTTATGTTATTATGCATTAAATATGGAGCTACTGTATTAAACATTTTACAATTATCATATTCATAATAGCAATTACTACCACAACCACACCCTAGTGTATGCATACTTGTCCATGTTCCACTCTTATTTCCAAGATGTTCAAAATAACAATTCTTAAACTTTCTTGTTAAATTATGAAAAGTGTTATTAGTTTCATCATGTATTACGTATCTAACATTTTTTCCGTAGAATTTTATATTTTCAATCTCATTATTATACATTAGATTTAATGTTGAAATACATGGTACATTAGTTGATGTTGCTAAACTATCTGGTGCAATATAAGAAATTGATACATCACCAACACCTATTAAATTAACGTAATTAGGTAGTAAAAGTCCTTGCATATACCCATTATTTTGTGATAACCCATTAAAATAATCATCACCACCAAATTCAGAATATAAGTCTATATCGTTATGAATATAAACGTTATATATGTTTAATTCTGAACTATCTATTATATTTTCCACACACGTTTTTAAACTTGCAAAATCATAACCTTCGCCAACATGAACATCATTAATTCTTTTTCCGTAAAAGGTAGATGCAAATTGTGTAGGAATAGAATAGTTATAATCATTATGAGGTATCCAACTTTCTCCTTGTTTATAAGCAACATGATAATCGTTATCAGAAACATTAGTTTCATCAAAATAAGCATTTTTCCAAGTGTTGCATCTCCTAGGTACTAAAGTTCCATCTCCATAAAATCTTACCCATATTTCAGAATACATTGATGTATCTAATAAACCAAAATCAAAGGTAGTAAAATCATTTGCATTACTTTTTACTTCTTTTTGGGTAGTAGCTATTATATTCCCATTTGTATCAACTATTTGACAATAAGCAATCCCTCCATTGTCACTTAATATATAACCTTTTATTTTTTCAATCATCAACGGAGCCTTAAATAAAATAGCAAACCCTACAAAATTTGATGATGTGTTATTCCAAGTGTTAGGTAGAAATGTTTTGATAACTACTTCTTCATGTTTTATTCCATTTTGTAAATAAAAAGGAATATTCTCATTAGCATATATTCTTTCATTTAAAGTAGAATAATTTCCTCTTGCTTGAACTACTTCTGCATTGTTACCATCCCCAACAGCTCCAAGTACAAGATTATTAACTTGTTGTTGTACATTTTGTACTTCTTCTTTTCTCGCCTTTGAACCCAATTGTTCGTCAATTTTTTTTACTTTTGTAAGTAAATTGACTTCTCCATCTCTAGCTGCTGCTATTTCATTTTTATAATTATCATATTCAGATAGAGAAGATAATCCATTAAGCAGAGCTGTAAATTCATTAGTAGATACAATAGATTTTTCGCTATTAATACTTTTTATAACTTCTAACTCGAATACAGAAGAAGTTAACTTTCTATCTTCTTCTGTTACCATTAATTCAATTTTTACTGTACCCGGTACAGCTAGAACTTGATTAGTAAGTTCAAGGGTGCAATATCCGAGTGAATAATTATTAATTATTAAATCATTGAAAATTTCTTTCCCATCTGGCTTAACCATATATGCTCTTACACTTCTATTTGTTAAATAAAAAGGTATAGACCCATCTAATAATTGAAAAAGCAAGAATCTACTTTTTGTATCTCCTTGCTTAGCTATGATCTTATCGTATAATATTCTATTTAAATCTAACTTAATTATCTTCGTGTTCATAAGCAACACCTCCAAATTCTTCTACTGATAAATTAGACTTTTCTTTAATATCAGTGTAATTTTCAGGTTTAAAAAACTCTTCTAATCTCTTATCTTCAAAACCTCTTCTTTTAGCTGTAACAACATATTTGAATGTGAAATCTTCTCTATCTGCTTCTACAATAAAATAATCTTTAGTCTGCTCTTTTATTCTATAATCTCCCCAACCTTGTTTAAATATTTCTATAGTATAATCAGTGTCTATTCTAACTGCTTCTTTGAATATATTATCTAATAATATTATTCTTTCATATGTATCTTCTTCTGTTTTTTCAACATTAAAAACTTCCATACTTCTATCAGTTAAATAGTTTTCACAATCCTCTACACTGTAAAATAATCTCTCTCCATAGTTTTCAGTTGCTTGTATACAGTTTTTAGTTCCACTTACCGTAAAATTCCTATTCACGTGAAAATCTCTATCTGCAACAAAATCATAAGTACACCAAATTTTATCTTGATTTAAATCTTTCCAAAAATATGCCTTTCCCTCTTTGAAAAAGGCAAAGTATTCAGGAGTCAAATCACAATATACTTTATCGTTTTTTGAAAAATAAGTTCTTCCATTTTTAAATAAAGCTATACTCTTAGCAGTTTCTCTATCTAATACTATAAATCCATTTTTAACATTAGCTATTAGATTATCTGATTTTGCTTTGTAAATACTATTACTTCCATATCCAAACCAAATTTGACTACCTTTAAAGTCAGTTTCTTTAAATATTGTGACAGGACAGTTTGTTGTTTTATCGCTATTATCCATATCAAATCTCATATAACTATAAAAGTTATCATCAGCTTCATATGCTATTGATATTGAGCGATTTTTCTTATTTGCAATTGCTAAACCTAACTTATTTTCATCTCTTCTAATTCTTGTAGAGTAAATAAGTGCTACTGCATCATCTTCTCCATCCCAATCAAAAAATTTAATAGTAGTTCCAGCAATATCAATAGCCTTCTTGCCATTCCTTTTGAACTGCATACCTTTTGATGATTCTCTTAAGTCTAGTTCTAAGCTTCCATCTATAGATTGAAGCACTCCCCCTCTTATTCTATCTGCTAACATTGTTCCAGCTACAATAAGATCTGCAAAAAATCCTTTACCAGTTCCAAATGTTCTCCAATCCCAATCTTTATCATCTGGAGTTCTTTCTGCAGCAATCATAAATCCCATAGAGCCAAAACACATAGCTCCATAGCTTGGACTATCCTTATCAAAATCTTCACAAATCATAACTCTTACTGGTAATGGCTGTGCTACATTTCTACATCCTTTCATTGTTACATTAATTGCATCTAATATACCAGCTACTTCAACCGCATTAACAGAGCCATCACTATTTAGTATGTTATTTACTTTATTATAAATATCCGTTTGCTTATCAAGGTAAGTATCTATCCGATGTCCTAATTTAATTGTTTTATATTTTAAAGCTAGTCCATCCCATGTATAACCTATGCATCTTACCAAAGTATCTATATTTAATATTTCATGCCTTGCTTTTATGTAATCTCCTAAATTAACTTCCTCATAACACTCATATGATTCATATTCTAATGTTCCTTGCAAATCATACATACTAACTTCAATAGATACTTCTGGGGAATCTATTTGCTCTTCTTCAAATAGTAATTTACTTAATCTAATTAATTCAGCTCTAGCCTCTTCAATAGTTTCAAATCCTTCATCACTATTTTCTTCTTTAACTTTTACATGGTCAAACTTAATTTCTTTTTCCATTATATAAGGATATTTATCAATATTAGGACTATCTACCCATGGAGTTTTTCCAGTTAATCTTAATCCATCAAAACCAATTGGAATAATTCTTGTGATAGTATTTTTATAGCTACTACTTTCTTTTATATATTCCATATTTCTTCCATAGCTTATTATTAATCCTGTATCATGACCTATTTTTTCATTCATATAAATATCAAAATTATCTATGAATAACTCTCCACCCCATCTATTAACAAAACTATTTTCATCATCACCAGTAAGTGCAGCAACTATATTTTTTCTTTCCAACCTACTTCTTGAAATCCTCATAATATTACTATGTCCAATATAGTTAGTATTTTTAAATATTTTCTTTATTGCCTCTTCTCCAGTTGCATTACCAGTATCACATATTAGAACATTTTCATTATTAAAATCTTTAACATACGTTTTAACATTATCATAGAAAATTAAATATCCTGAAGCTATTATAATACCTTCTTTACTATCTTTATCTATATCTTCAATTCTAAATAGCTGACCCTTTTTTAAATCCCATGGAGTAAATGCTTTAATAACATTTCCTTTTTGCAGATACTCATATCTTCCATACTCATCAATCTCATGCTCTATTGTAAATTCAACTGCTTGATTTATTCCTGCTGTACTAACTTCATAGCTTAATGGCTGTAATGACATATCTCCATTTTTATCAAAGTTAGTATTTGTACTTAAATATACTTGTATCATTTAGTAAATCCTCCATCTAGGAATTACTATCAAACTTTTTAAGTTACCTTTCCATTCAATAGTGTTTTCATCTTCCTTTAAAAACAAATCATTAAACCAACCTTCTTCAAATGCAATATTATTTTTTGTTTTTCCTCTGAAGCATAACTCTAATTCAGTATCAATTAATAATTCCTGACCTATATTAAACTTAGTTTCTTTTCCATTTACAATCAAACTTATTATTCCTTCAGCTTCAATTTTGTAAATAGGTTTTGATATCAAATAACTTGGATTATGTAATAATTTAGGGTTAATTATTTCCTTATCTCCTGACTTATAATAAATAAATGGAGAACAAACAAATGTAACTTCAAAACTACCTTTCTTTCTACGTGTTCTTTCAATAACTTGAAGTTTACAGTATTTAACCCTATAATACATATCTAAATCATCAGAAAACATTAATCTATTATCATCTATTTTATTAATCCACTTCTTAATTATCCTTGTTTTTTCGATAAAATCTTTTCTATCAATAAAATTATAACTAATTTGTATTTCTATATTTTTTAAAGTTTTAGATTTTACAGTAACAGTTTCATCTCTTCCCTCTATAGTTTTTTCTGTTATTGAGGCTTGTTGGGGATTAATGATATTAGGTCTTTTGGTTGCACTTAATCCTATATCTATATCAGTTACTCCATTAAATATAATAAAATAATTTGAACTTCTCATTATTCAATCCCCTTTCCTTTGTTTATACTATTTTGTTTTTTAGTTACTTTTTTTATTACAATATCGGTCATCTCTCTTGAAATTTCCTTTGCTCCAATATAAACAGGTATTTCTGCTTGTAACACTAAATCACCATTACTCTTTATATTAAATTTATCTAATATATCACTTAAGTTATTTAAAACGTCACTTAATGAGCTATCTTCATTTTTTCTTATACCTTTAAAACTTTTTTCATTATAGTTATAATAAGAACCTTGCGTCACATATCTTGAAACATCAGGGAGGCTTAATCTAGTTCTTAAATTGCTTGCTTCCTCTACTGCATACATAGCTGGTGTAGCTTCTCGTCCTTGTACTACTCTCTCTGTTGTTGTTCTTGTTACAGATACTCTTCCATTAATAGGATTACTATATGTTCTTTGTAGTCTGTTCCAATCATTTATAGCTTTGTTAGCCATCTGACTTGTTGAATTAGTAACATTATTCTTCATGTCTGATGCTGATTTCGAAGCATTTTTCTGCATTGTGTAAGCTTCTTTTGTAACACCTTTTTGCATATCTGTAGTAGATTCATTTACACTCTTTTCAGCTGAATCTAAATTCTTACTAACCTCTTTAGATGCTTCTCCAGTCTTACTACTTAATTGTTTGTTTACTTGATCCATAGCTGAACTAATATCTTTAGTCATAGAATCACCATTTATTTTCCCTGCTGCAGACATTTGACTTAAATTCTTTTCGACTTGACCTGCTGCTTCATCTATGGTCATTCCTTCACGAATCCCTTGGAACATCATTTTTGTAGTATCATTCATACCTTTTAAAGTAATAAGTTGTCCACTACTCATATTAGTTAATTGACTAGCTAAAACTCTACTAGCTTCTGAATAATTCCCCGCAACTATAGTTGGTACTTGATTTAATGTTGTATCCATTATAGTTGTAAGTTGTATTAAACTTTCTTCAGTAGAATTTAACATTTGTGACATTCCTCTTGAGGTAGTAACTGTAATTTTACTCATAGCTTCTTCAGTGTTTAATGTCATTTTATTTGTCATTCTGCTCCAAGCTTCATTTACGGTTAAACCTCCTGGACCATCTGCAATAGCTGCTATAATATCACATATCCCCATAATAGCTATTGCTAAATTACCAAAAGTCATTTGAACTATCCCTGAAATAAACTCACATACACTACTTATTATAAATCCAACTCCACCAAACTTCTCTTGAAGTGATAATAAAGCTGTCTCACTATCTCCTATATATGCAAGTAATCCAGCTAGAACAGCTATTATTGCTCCAATACCTACAGGACTTGCCAATATTCCAGCTGCACTTGTTAACCCTCCTGCTGCTCCACTTGCTGCAGTTGCTCCACTAGATAACTTTCCAAATAAAGTTACAGCATTTCCACCTACAATAATTAATTGACCTATTCCCATAAGCATAGGCCCAATTGCAGCAACTACTCCAGCCATAACAACTATATTTTTTTGTTGTTCTTGATCTAAACTACTAAACCAATTTGCTGCTTCAGTTATTAGATCTATAACTTTTGATAATACTGGTTCTAAAGCACCAAATGCTTTTATTAAAGCTCCTTCTATTGCGGATTTCATAGAGTCAATTTGTCCACCAAGGTTATCTTTCATTATTGTCGCCATTTCATTTAAAGCACCTGAAGAATTATCCAATTGTACAACTAATTCATCATACTCTCCACCAAGTCCATCTAATAACGCCATTAATGTGTCAAATTGAGTTTTACCTCCAAGCATTGCAGCATATTGAGCTTGTTGTTTCTCTGTTAATGTAGAAGTTCCATCAGCAGTATTAATTAACTTCCCTCTAAGTTCTTTTAATGCTTCTATCACATCTCTTTGTTGTCCATTTGAATCAAAGAGTGATATTCCCATAGCATCTAAAGCTTCCCCAGCTTGTCCAGTTTCTGTTACTAGATTTGCAAATACAGATGATAAAGCTTTCCCAGCTTCACTTCCTTTAATACCTCTATTAGCAAGAATACCAAGTAATGCACCTGACTTTGCCATTGGAATATTTAACATTTTAAAAGAACCACCAGCAACTATATTAGCTTCTAATAATTGTTGCATAGATTGATTTGATTTACGTTGTGCTTGCGCTGCTATATCTAGATATTTAGTAAAATCTTCAGCACTAATTCCAGCTGCCGACATAGAATCAGTTACTAAATCAGCTGTTAATGCTAAGTCCATCCCCCCTGCTTCTGCAGCTCTTAATACTGGTTCTATTCTTTCAATAGATGTTTCAACATCCCAACCAGCTAAACTTAAATATGTTAACCCTTCCGCTGCTTCTGAAGCACTAAAAGATGTACTACTTCCCATTGCTAAGGCTTTTTCTTCTAAAGCTTCAAATGACTCGCTTGTCTTATCTGTTATTCCCGCAGTAGCTTGCAGCTTACTCATAGCAGTTCCAAAATTTGTACCTGCAACTGTTGCAGCTGCTCCAGCTCCTACAATGGGTACGGTAACTCCAGTAGTAAGTCCTTGTCCTATATTTTTAGTTGTATTTCCTAGTTCTTTTAAATCATTTCCTATTGTTTCAAAAGGTAAATTTCTAAGTTCTTGTGATAATTTGTTTACATCAGCTTGTGTATTATTTAATTCAGTCTGATATTCATCTAAAGCTCTACTATTATCTTCAATCTCATTTTCTAATATTATATATCTGTCCTTTAATTGAAGTAACTCTGATTTTAAGTTTTGTGCTTCATTTGAATTTTCACCATACTCACTTTTAGCCTTATTTAACTTTTCTTCTATTGAAGTTATTTCTTTTGCTAAGTTTTTATGTTCTTCTCTATTTTTATTTAGAATATCACTAGTCTGCTTAATAGCATCTTCATATACAGTAATTTTTTGAACTCCTGAATCTATTTTGAAAGTTAATTCATTCATTTTATTTCCTAACTTTTCAAAATAATTTCCTGATTGAACTAATTCGCTTCCAAGCTTATTAAAAGATGATTCTGTTAATTTTGCATTATCATCTATTCTTTGAAGGCTTTCTTCTGTTGTTTTTGTTGAATTTCCTAAATTATTAAATTTATCTTTAGTCTCTTCTAATTCTTTTGAAAGCTTATCAATAGTTGATTCAGTAGTTTTAATGTCGCTTCCTAACTTAATTAAATTTTGGCTATTTTTTAGAACTAATTTAGATTGTTCTTGCCATTCTTTAGAATTCTTTCCTAAAGTGTTTTCAAGTTCATCTAGTTTTTCTTTTTGTTCTTTAACTAACTTAGAATTTTTCTCATATTCATCTTTTTGTTTAGATAATTTTAAATTATATAATTCTAATTGTTTGCTAGTTTTTTGTATCTTTGCGTCTAATCCAGTAAAAGTGTTTTCAAAATTTTTAACACCATTTCCAGCTGACTTAAATTCCTTTTCAGTATTTTTTATAATACTATTTATTGCAGTAATTTTCTTTCTAAAATTTTCTGACTCTAAGGAAAGCTCTACGGCTAACCTTTCAACTATTTCATCAGCCATATAACCCACCCCTTATAAATATTCTGTTTCTTCATTTTCTTTATTTGAGCCGTTTACTCTTTCATAAATTTCTATTTGCTCAAAATAATGTTTAGGAGTAATTGCCCAAAAGTCATTTCTTTTTAACTTAGTAGTCCAAAAAAACTCCATATAAGGAAAATCCCAATCTTTACTTTTATCTTCAGTAAAGTTCGGGATTTCCTCAAATTCATCATCTTCTTTTTGTTCTTTTGACTTAAACATACACTTCTTTAATAATTCATTTAAATATTTTGATTCATTTAATAGCTTTTGTGCTATCTTATCATCTGATCTTTCCTTTAAATAAATTTTAATAAATTCTTCTTCATCTAAACCTGAAACTCTTAAAACAGATTGTAATATTAATGCTGCTATACAATGAAAGTCCATTTGGGCTATTCCTTCGAAGATTTCATGTACTTTCAATAATTTATTACATTCATGTAATTCTTCCTGCGTTCTTTTTATTACATACATATCTAAAGTTCCAGGTAACTTTAAATCATCTATTTGTAAATATGCTTTATACATTTTTCACCTACAAAAATAAGGATTGAAATATCAACCCTTATTTTTTATTACTCACTTTTCTAACTTGTAATTCTTCTCGCTCTATATTTTGTGGAAATTGAACTTGTGTAAACCAATTACTAACTGCCTCAGCAACTACACTTTCATCATCTGTATCTATATAATGATAAATATCACCATTTTCACCTTCACCAATACTATAACTTATTTCGTCTGTAGAACCTTCTCCTTTACCATCTTCAATAGTTTCTGCTGAAATTGATGTAGGTGAGCATACACAGTTATATATTACATATAATCTTTTATGTGTACTTCTTTTCTTCTTTCTTTCAAATAAAAATGCTCCTTGAGGTGATACATCTCCTGAATTAACTTTAATCCCACCTTTAACTATAGTATTTCCAAATAATAATGCCTGTTCCTCTGATGTTAATGCTAAAACAGTTAAGGTTCCTTCACCACCTACAAAGTCATAACCATTCTCTACTACTTTGTCATCTGCCCATTCTTGGTCATTTTCATACTCTAATTTATTCTCTATTTTTTTAGCAAATAAAATAGGTACTGGTGTTTTATATGTTCCATCTACGAACGGAGCAAAATGTATATTTGATAAACCAGCTAATACTTTTTTCTTTTTTGCCATTATTTTTCTTCTCCTTCATCTAAATAATTTTCATATATAAAAGTTAAACTTCTACCATAAGCACCATCAGACTCAATATCTTTTCCACTGTTATATTTAAAGTCATAGCCCTTAAGTAAAGTTTTAATTTTTTTATAATTATCTAACTTTGATTTCTTTGTTGTCCAATAATTAATACAAATATAATAAGTTTCTGATAAATTTTCATTATCAAAAAAATTACTATCTTCATCATCATAAATATTAAAAATAATATACTCCTCAGCTTCACCTTCAAATTTTTGAAAACCAATAGGTATATTTAACTCTTCTAATATTTCAACTAACTTATTATGCATAACTACCTCATTAAATTTTCTTTTAACTCTTTTTTCATAGCAGAAACTGCATTATCTTTCGCTTTACGAAAACCTCTTTTAATCCACTTCTTTCCTGCCATTCTTCTAGTACCATGCTCCTGATAATATCCTCTTTCAACAACTTCTCTATCATCACTTACAATTCCAATAACACTAGTTCTATTGAAACCTGAGCCTTTTCTTTTTATTTTTCCTAAACTATCTCGTAGCTCACCCGTATCCTTAGGAACTGTCTCTCTCATAGATTCAAGAACAACTTTATCTCCTTTATCAAGTACTTTATCCATTTCTTTAGCACTTGCTCTTTTGGACATATTATTTAATCTATCTTGCAATGCCTTACATTCTAAAGTACTCATTCCCACTATTCTATCACTCCTTCAATTTCTAATATTTCATCTCTTTCTTCAAGGTTATTAATTCCTAAAATATTATAAAATTTATCTTTATAAGCAATCTTATATTTAGTAGTAGCTTCTTTATCATTACTTAAGTCTAAATACTCAATATATCTTATAATAAATTTCTTTCTAAATTTAGTAGATACTTTTCCATTAGATGTGTTTTCTAATGTTTTAACATTATTTATTTCTTTAATATCTCCCCAAACAGTTCTGCAATGGCCCCATTCATCATCGGATAAAGCTCCCCCTTTATTTTTAAGGAAAATACCAATATGTTTAGACATAACATTAATTAAATCAGTTAAGAAAATAAACATTTTTTCTTTTGATGCATCATGTTCTAAATAAGCAATACTATATAAAGAGTCATTAATTTTTACAGTATCTCCTGTTGATATTCCAGATATATAATGAGTTTTTAATTTAATAGATACTTTTAATCCAGTATCACTATACTTTAAACTATCTTGCTCCCTTATTGTTTTATAAGAGAAAAAGAGCTTTCCTTTTATAGAAAACTCTTTTTCATTGCAAGCATTATTATTTTCATCATAACTTTCTAAATAGTCACCATAATATAGAACACCATCATTAAAAGAATCAAATTTCTGTTTTCTTTTCAACATATCTTTTCACCTTATATTTATTTCTAATTTGATAAATTTCATTCAAATAGCTTTTATCAAACTCATTAGCACAATCATGCCATACATACATGCAATAATTCATAAATATGGTTCTTTCCATCCCAGCTTTTGAATAATCTATTTCAGCTCCTAGTTTATGATCTAAAGTTATCTTTGCATCTTCAACTATATTTGATAGCTTATTTTCAGTAGATGCATCTTCCCAGGTTATATTTAGCCTTTCTTTTAATTGCTCAACTAAAGTGATTTTATCCATACCTACTATTTAGTAGCCTTTCTTGAATTCAAAGCTGCTGGAGGAGCTTCTGCAGTTTTTACTGTAATATATGCTGGATCTAAATCAGCTATATTAATTAATATAGAAACTGTATTATCATATGCTCTTCCTGTTCCATACATTTTAATCTTATAAACTCTTTTATCTTCTAAGAACTTTAAATCATCACTATATTCTATTACACCTTCTTTTGCTCCACCAATTCCCATGAAGTACTCTTCTGGTAAACAAATAATTGCTTCACCATCTGATAATTCATTTGATATTTCAACATCTGTCGGAAATGGGAATAAATTATTTACATAAGCTCCTGCACTATTTAAAACAGTTGTTGCAGGCATTATCTTAGATAAATAATCAGATTGATTACAAATTAATAATACCTTGTTAAACTTTCTATTTCTGCCCTTTTCATTCTTTACAAGCTTAGATAATAACTGTCCATACTCTGCTGGAGCGAATGTAGTTACTTTTACTGCTTCTTTCTTTGGATATTTACCACCAGTTATAGTAACATTTTCAGATACATCTCTAGTTAATCCAATAGGTTGATTTTTACCATCACCATCTACTATTGCCTTTTCTAATCCACATAATAAAGCATCTTTTAAAAACATTCTTATATATCCATCTAAGAATACTGGACCTAAATCAAGCATATCTTTTTCAATAACTGCAAATGCACTTAATTTATATTGAGTGACTTCAATAGTTCTAAATGCACTTGTTATTTCCTCTGTAATAGCTGAATTAATTTCACCCCACACAGCAGTTTTTACAGTATGATCATTAAGTATCCATTTAGTTAAATACTTAACTGAAACAAAATTTATTTTATTTAATAGCGGATGCTCATCAGTTAAATCTTTATATACATCTTCTATAATAGTTTCAGGCATGATATCAGTTAACCCTGCCATTGCTTGTTGTGGATTAGCTGATTTACCAGCTTCTATTAACTTATTATAATAATTAGTTTCTTGTGGAGTTAACTGTCTATATCCTCTTTGCGCTAATATAGTTTGATTTCCATGAGCTTCTTCAAAGTCTTGCTTTACAACATCAATTATTGATTGTTGGAAGCCACACCATGCCTCTTGAATTTCTGTTTCATTTCCTGAAATCATTGCCTTTTGTAATGCATCTACTGCATCCTTTTGTTTTAAATTAGTTATACTTAACATTCCCATTTTTATTTCTCCTATTCATTTTATTTTAAAAGCGCATTAAAAAAAGAACCTAACGGACTTTGTTTTGGTTCTTCTTCATTATCATTATTTAATTGTTCAGGTTCGTCCTCTACAGATGGATTGTCTTCCTCTTCTCTAGTACAATTTTTAATAAACTGTAACATTTCTTCTCTCAAAGATTTTTGATTTAAAGCTTCAAACTTCATTCGTTGCATTAAAGCTCTTTGTTGATTTAATAATGTATTTGGGTCTATAGAACTTTGTGCTATTTCATCACAGAATCCGTATTCCAAACATTGCTCTGGCGTTAGAATAGTTTCAGCTTCCATCATTTCTATAAGCTGCTCTTCAGTAAGATTCTTAGCTCTATTTAAATATATTTGTCTATTTGACTCCATCAACACATCTAAATCATCAGCATGTTTTCTTAACTGCTTTGCATTGCCACTTACCGTCATCCACATTTCATGAATCATCATTGATGTACCAAGTCCCATTATAATTTTGTCACAAGCCAGGCATATAACACTTGCTACAGAATAAGCAAATCCATCTATATAACAAGTTTTCTTACATTGTTTTCTAGATAGCATATTATATATAGCCACTCCTTCTTTGACACTGCCACCATTACTATTAACAAATAACTCTATCTCATCATTATCTGGTATTTCATTTAACTTTTGTCTAAAATACTCTGCTGATGTTTCTGAATCATCATACTCCCAAGTATTCCAATTAAACTTACCATAAGCAGTAACTTCATCATAAATATAAAGTTGATGTTTATTACTATTTGCTAATTGATTAAATGCATATTTCAATTTAGCTCTATTCATCTTTCTCACCCCCTTTCAAGTTCTTAACTACATCATAATTTTTAGTTACAAAGTGCTTTTTACTTTCTTCAGTATTTAAAGCTGGATAATCAATCAATGCTCTATTTTCATCAATACACATTGTTCCTGAAGAAATAAGTTTGTCCAACTTATCAGCAACTTCAATAATATCAATATGATTAACTTTTGATGTATCCATTTTTGCATAATTTCCTTTTTTCCATTTCTCATAACCCTGCTTACGACTTAGTTCTCTGCTAATCATCTTAGCATAAGGATCTACTGCATTTGTTATAAATGAATTCATTACTTCTTTCATATTAGTTATATTACCTAACAATAATGAATTAGGTATCTTTATAGCTTGTGCTACTGTTTCAAATATGTCCTTTTTCAACGAAATAATATCGGCTGAATCTTTAACATTGTTTTTAGGAGATATATCCTCTAAGTTATAACCTTCATATTCTGGATAAATAACATTATCACTTTCAATAAATGTTTTAAGCTGCTCTTTAATAACCTCTTCAAATATTTCATTAAATTCAGCATCTCCAGCTTCAATCCCATCAAGCTTCAATTTATATTTTATAGCATTAGACTTTTTATAAGTTTTAATTGAATGGCTTAATAAATCAGCATAATTTTGATGCAATCCATCTATTAATGTTTTTATCTTTTTATTTTCTAACTTAAAGAGATATACTTCATAAGCTCTATAACTTCTGTTTAACTGTAAATTTCCTATCACAATTCCAGAATACTTATTACCTACCATAGGATATTCTTCAACAGAATACGAATCTGCACAGTATAAATTACCATTGTTCTCAATTACTAAAGCTTCTCCATAATCACTATAAAACATTTTTTCAATTACTTTGTACCAAAAATGGCTTGAATTTTCATTAATATTAGCTGAATAATTCAATGTAAAATAATCTCTCTCTTGAACTTCTTCATGATTAACATATGTTTTTATTTCACATTTAGATATTGCATTCGCAATATAGCTAATAGCTGTATATAAAGCTAATTCCTTAAAATAAATTTCTTGTCTTAAAACATCAATATCTATATCACTATCTTCAATAGATTCCACATCAACAGCTTTAGAATTCTTTTTGGGGTTAATATATGATTTTATATAATCTACTAATTTCACTAATTTCACCCACTTTCACTTTAATTAAATTTAATAACTTTAAATGCCTTAGGATTAGCTTTTTTCTTTTCTTTTAATTCTTGTGCAAGGATAACAGCATTAACTAAAGCCATAAATCCATCTGTTTTTCTATAGTTAGGCTCTATCTTTCCATAACTAACATTTCCATTTTGAACTATCTTTTTAGTATTATTAGTAAACCATCTAAGTATAGGTACATCTCCCCAAACAAAATTATGATTTATAAATATCGAGTTAATTATTGGAGCAATCATCATAATATCGCTAGGTCTAATTCTTTTAATATTTTTCTTTTCATATGCATCAAATCCTATTTTCTTAAATTCACTATTTAAAAATGAAAATCTAAAATGGTCAATTCCTATTTTCTTAATCTTATATTTAGTTCCCATTTTCAAAAACCAATCTGTTACTAGATGAGCTGCTACTTCAACATCTTCTATAAATGTCAAATGCCCTTTTTCTGCCCAGTCATTTAAAGGTGCTTTAATCCCCTTTAAGTCTCTTGAATGAGTACATACAAAAGTATGCTGAAGAACATAATACTTTCCATTAGTTCTAAATACTAAACAAACACTTACAAAGTCATTAGTCATAGCAAAGTCAACACCACCAACACACTCCATACCTTCTAAATTAATCATTTTTTTATTAGTTGCTAAAATATCATCCCATGTGGCAACTTCCAAATCTTTATTGCCTATAGGAAAATTCATTCTCTTTGCCATAAACTCTGGAAAATAATCTAATTTATACGGCATATCCAATACTTCTTTTTCTATAGTGCTTTTTAAACTTGGAAAATCATTAATAGATGGTATAGCTTTAATCCATTTATCTGGTTTATCCCATTCACTTTCTTCCTCTATTCTGCACCAAAATACTAAAGTTCTATTAAGTGAATTATACTCTTTTAATATATCTTTATTTTGATCTAGTTCCCTATCTAATAAACCACCTCTAACATGACCATTGGTAGTTATAGTTATTTCTCTGCCATGCCATACCTTCCCTAATCCTGACGCTAAAGTATTAACATTAGTAGTATCTTCATACTCATGCTTTTCATCATAAATAACACAACCAGTTCTTTTACTATCTTTACCTCTTTTACTTGAAGTATTAAACCTTAATACTGACTTGGTTTTTATTCCTGTAATCTCTGTTTTCGTTGCATGAAAATTTTTCTTTAATATATTCTCAAAACTCTTATTAACTGGTTCTTTTATTATTTCATAAACATCATTAAATGTTGTTTTAGCTTGATTTTCTGTATTAGCAAGTAAATCAATGTTATAACCTTTAATTCCATGATATGGACTTAAGAAATAGAATGATAAAAACGATATAAAGCCATTTTTTCCACTGCCTCTTCCTACGACTATTCTAACTTCTTTAAAGAATATATCTCCATCAGTTTTAAATACTCCAACTATTAGAGCAAATAAAAATACCTCCCATTCAATTAATTTGTATGGAAAGTACTTCTGTAATGATAAACCTTCTTCAATTTTCTTTTCATCAATATAAACATCATCTCTTTCAAGAACTGGTATGACTATGTTGTTTATCATATCTTCTTGCTCTCTACAATGCTCTATCTCATTATTTAATATTTTTTCCATATAAGGATTTATATATTTACTATAATGCTTCATCATCTTCAACCTTACCTGGATTAATATTTTTATTTTCAGGAATATCTAATCCTAATTTAGTTAATAGATTTACCATTAATGTTACAGTTTTATTAACTCCGTCTAAACTATCATTTCTTTTGGTACTAACTTGCTTACCATTTTTCCACTCAACGACTACTCCTCTTTTTTCAAGATCAGCAAACAGCTCATTTTTTGCTATATGTAAATTCATATATACATCAACTAAATCTGTATAAAAAAGTCCTTCAGCTCCATTATTTTTTAATTGATTCAATAGATCTTCTCTAATAGCTTTACTTTCTTCTGGAGTTGATATTTTATAAGCCAAAAGAGCAGTTTTCTTTTTGCTTATACTAGATTTTTTAGTAACTTTTTTCTTGTTGTTAACTACTTTCTGCTTAGCCAAATCTGACCCTTTAGTGGTCACTTTTGTCCTCTTTTCTAAAATTGCCATATCTCCTCTTGACCAATTGAACTTTTTTCGCCATGTTTTTATGGTACTTATTGATACATTATATTTCTCTGATAATTTTTGATAAGTCATCCCTGAAACATAGTCATTACCTGCTTTTTCATAAATTTCATCTTTACACTTTTTGCTTATAAAAATCACCTCCTAACGAAGTAAAATTGTCCACTTTTTTATAGTATATTTTGGCTACTTTTTATGGCTAAAAATGTCCTTTTTCACCCTGAAAATTACCCTTTTTTATAATGTTTTTTGTCCTTTTTCTATATTTTTTAATATTTTTCACTAAAAAATATAGGACATTTTTTATTTATTTTCACTAAAAAAATTTTCTGTTCAAAGCCAGTATTTTAAATGCTTTAAAGCTATTTGATAAAATATGAAAAGTAGCCACTTTTTTATATGCTCCCCCCCTCATACGTGCGCGAAGCTTTCTGGCTAAATACTATAACCCCCTTTCCGGTGCTGGTCCCCCATAAAAAAATAGGGTATAGGGAGGTAGGGGGTACTTTACCATCGTTCTTCTGTTAATGGTGTAGCTTTCTTCTTGCAAAAATGCTTTTCAGGATGTAATCTATTATGACAAGCTGCACATACAGCAACTAAGTTCTTATACTGTTTTCCTTTATAAGTATAATGTTTACTCAAAGCTAATCTCGGATGCTTCCTAACAAACTGAACATGATGAACTGTATCCGCCTTAGTTATCTTACCTTCCTTCAAACATTCTTGACATTCATAATGCTGCTCTTCAAGAATTTCATTCTTCAAACCTTTTGTATCTTTATTACCTGCCCAATATTTACTCTTATAAAATCTCCAAAGTTCATTCTTAGCAATTAATTCTTTAATCCATTTTTCTAACTTTAAAGAATCCATTGCTTTTCTATATCCATTTTTAATCTATCAGAATGAGTTTTTAAATGCTTTAATAACTTTTGAGATTTAATTATAAGCTTTTCTATTTCTTTTCCATTGGTTGTTGCAGATATCTTTTCATCTAGCTTCTTAAGTTTATTTTGTTCTCTTAATACATAATTATCATAACAAGATGTTATATACTTATGATTACATTTATGACATTCAAAATAGTTAACTTCTATATCATTAACATTTTTAACTTTCATTTTTGAATTATCAATTTCAAATTCAACATCACATATATCACATTTAACTTTCACATCTTTCTCCTTCCCCAAAAGAAAAGCACCTAGTATTTCTACCAAGTGCTTTTCTTTAATATTTAAATTAATGAGGATTCATCATATCCAGCTTGAAAAATTTCACGCTCACCTAATTTTTCTACACTATCATACTAGCATGGAAAAAGTATCATTTCAATATCATGCAAAGTATCATGTTTTGTATCATATTTTGTATCATTTTATAATAATTCTCTTACATTTTGAGGGAATAATATAGTTGTTAATTTATTTATTAACCTTTTTCTATTTCTAATAATAGTTATTCTTTCTTTATCTAATATCTCAACTAATTCGTTGTCTGTTTTAACTCTATCCTCTTCTGTATTTAGATACTTCAATTGTATTATATCAAAGTAACTATCTTTCCTAATCTTATCTAATGCATTATCTATTCTCTTTAAATCTCTTTCTATCTCTAACTTTTCTATAATATATTTATTCTTTAATTCTAAATATCTATCTGCTTCTGGATTTCCTCCTGCACTAGAATAAATAACTATACTACAACTCTTCTCTTTAAGTCCATACTTTTCTAAGTTTTCTATATCTTCTTCTTTTTGTTTTATAGCCTCTTTTAAATTCTCATAGTTGTATAATAATATTTCAACTTTCTTATAATAACTTAATTCCTTTTTACCATTTGTTTCTGATACCTTAACCAACTTATTATCTGTTAATATTTTAATTACCTCTTCTGCAGCTCCTTTGCTTACTAACTCTATTAACTTCTTTGTACTAATCTCTTTACTCATTTTTTACTCCTTATACACTTTTTATATCCTCTTTCGCTTTTAACCATACTGATTTACTAGATGTATATATGTATTTAAGATATGAGCATATATCTTCTAACCTTTCTTTTGTTGCTGTTGCTTGTCCTCTCTTTAAATCTTTCTTTATATCATACTTAATACTAGACCATCTAAAATAAGCTTGTATTGCATCCTTTTGTAGTTGGAAAGCTCCTGCTATATCCTCTTCACTTAATTTATCATATCTTGAATATATATCATTTAATATCTTTACCTCTTCTTGATATTCTTTTTCATAATTCATATTTATTATTCTCCTATTATTTATAAAAAGAGGAGTTTCCTCCTCTACCACCTTAACTTTAGCATTTTGTAATCCCTGCTGCAGTAAATGTATTTATTTATATTAAATGCTTATAGCATATTAATAACTTTTTTATTACCTCACTTCATTTCTATTTCTAATATAAGACTTGGACCATAGCCTCTTAGGTATCTGGTCCCATCTTCATCATTTTGCTTTTCAGTTAAAAATACTACTGATTTAACTGTTTCACCTTTTTCTATATTCATAGATCTTACACCTTCTCTTATAAGAAGTTCATTAATTAAATCTTTAGTTTTAATATTCCTTAAATTAATCATATTCCAAACAACCTACCAATATCCTCATTTACAGCTTGCATTATTATACTTGCTTCTAAAAATGTCACTTGATCACCTTCTAATATTTCTTCTAATCTTTTAAGGTCTATATTACATACGTTTCTTAATACTGGTGTTGAATTTTCTCTTATTCTTCTTACTATTTCAACATTACTAAATTCACTTTTATCTAAAATTACTCTTACTTTTATACTTGCTAAACTTTTGTATCTCATATATTCTCCTAATAAATCTTTCTGCCACACTCTGGACAATACTTAAATTTTATAAAGTTTATTTCTCCAGTATCTTTATTGGTTATTCCTATTTCCCTTGTAGATGAATCAAAATATAATAATATTTTGTTATCTTTATCTTCTAAAATTGAATTTGTATTTTCTCTACAGAAAGTACATATATCATTTTGTTCACTTTTTAATTGTTGAACTTCTACATTTTTATGTATTTCACTTTGAACTTCTCCTTTTTCTTCTTCCTCTTCTGTATTTCTTGAAATTTCTTCAGTAATTTCTTCTTCAGTTCTTTTATCCTCTTCAACATATTCAGCATACTCCTCTTTGTTTTCTTCTATCTCTTCACTATATTCACTATCTTCTATGGCTATAGTTACTTCTTCATCATGTAAGCTATCATCTATTGCAATTTGCCCTTCTAATGGTCTTATATATTCTTCTTTAGCTTTTAATACATCTATATCATTTGCTATAAGACTTCCCTCTTCTTGTAACTTTATAAATGCCTTTAACTGATACTCTTTAGTTAACTGTGATGCTTTATATGCTACAGAATAATTTATATTATTATTCTTAAACTCTTCTTGCAATTCTTCTATAAGATTATTATTTATAGCTTTATATCTTCCCAGTTGGCTTGATGATATATTTAATATTTCCGATAATAAATCTCTTGTTCTTCCCTTTATGTTATTTTCTTTTTTAAGCTGATTTATTATCTCTTCTACTTCTATAGATTGCTGCATCTTCTCCCAATCAGTAATCTCTCTTGTAGTTGAATTTGTCATTATCATAGTTAATTTATTTAAAAGAGTATTATCTTCACTTTTTGACTTAATCTTACAAGGTAATATTCTAAATTCTTCTTTACCTTCTTCCACTAATGCTTTAGATGCAAAATATCTTCTATGTCCTGCTACAAGCTTATAATTATCTCTATCTATTCTTTCTACTATAAGATTTTGCTCTATTCCTAATAGCTCTATTGATTGCTTTATATTCTCTATATCATCTACACTATAAAAATTTTCTTTAGCTGGTACTATATGATCTATATCTATATTCTTTATATTAAAATTCAAAGTTTTCATTTCCTCTTCTTCACTTTTATTTACTTCTCTTGAATTGCTATTTAATAATTGCGTTAAATTAAATGCCACTTTCCTCTTCACCCCTTTTTCTAAAATGTGCCCAACTTGGACACATTTTTTGAATTGCGAATTACTTTACTCAATCAAGTAATCACATTTTGCATCGACATTAACTTATAATCGCAAGGTAAAGGCTTTAATAATATACAATGCTCTTTATCAACCCAACCATACATATGCCCATTCATTAACCATATTAGGTGCTTTGGTATTCTTACTACATATTTACCTCTACCACCTTTTTTACTTTCAGAATGGATAGTAAATCTTTCTCCTATACACTTGCTATACCATTCATTACCTGTAGATTTCATTATTTTTAAATCCAAGCTTATCACTCCATTAATTCGTAATAATTTCATTAAATATCAGCTATACACCAGCTCTTTTGTACTGGATAAAGTTCATGCTCTACGCCATACCAATCGATTTTTATTGTTCCGTTATTGTTTTCATCAAACTCAACTTCTTTATTTTCTATTTCATCAAGTATATGTTTAATTTTCTCTTTAACATTTTTTGATGCATTTTTATTAAAATTTTCTTTATTAAATCTATAAACCATTTCTTCTCCCCCTTTGGTACCAACATTAATGTCGCTCGCAATTGTCAAAAATATTCACTTCCTTCGCAATACACTCAATTTATTCATTATTTAATTACTAAATAAATATTAACTCAAATACTCTGCTACTAATCTTTTATAATCTACTGCTGCTCCACATCTTTTTGAATAAATATTTATTGGCATTTTAGCAAATGTACTTTCATCTATCTTTTCAGTTCTTCTTATGTGGCTATCAAATACCTTATAATTACTTTCTTTAAGCCACTCTTTACCTTGCCTATTAACTTCATTGTTTACATATGAGGTCACAAAACACCCTCTAAATACTAAATTTTCATTTAAATCAACTTTAGTATTATTTATTTGATCTACAAGTTCTTTAAGTCCATCAAAAGCAAATTCATCTATCTTAATAGGTATCATCACTTCATTTGAAGCTACCAATGCATTTATTGTCGATATATTTATGTCTGGAGCATTATCTATTATGCAGTAATCATAATACTCCTCTACTTGTTTTATAGCTTGTTTTATTCTTATTTGCTGTGGTCTTACTTGATCTAACATTACTTCTAAATTTGCAGCAAGCAACTTCATATTAGCTGATATAATATCTAAATTTTTATATTCTGTATTTTGAATTAAATCAAATACATCAACATTTCTATTTGTCATTATTTCTTCCACTCCAGGAAGTTCATAATTATGTCTATTAAATATTTTGCTTAAATTTCCTTGCTTATCATTATCTATTAATAAAACTTTATAATTATGTAATTCAGCCAGTATATAACCTATATTAGCTGATGATATAGTTTTTCCTACTCCACCTTTAAGATTTATTATTGATAATACCTTCATGCTTTTATCCCTCCAACTTCATTTATGATAGCAGCTCTTAATCTACTTGCTTTTTTAGATACTGCATATTTACTTCTCTGTAATTCTTCTGATAATTCAGTTAAAGTTTTTGAATTAAAATATTTCATTAAATATTTCTCTTCCTCTTTGCTCCATTTTTGATTTTTAAAAACTATATTTTTTCTTGACTCTAAAATACCAACTCTTTCTTTTACAGAAAATTCACTTTTATTTATTTTTCTTGCTATCTGGTTAGCACCATATCCTTCTTTATACATTTGTAATAATGTATTATTTTCCTCTTCAGTCCAGATAATATGTCTATCCCTCTCTAATGGTCTATACGGAGTTTGTAATTTATTTAACCTTGACTTAATAGCTCCTTCAGTTCTATTAAACTCTTTAGATAATTCCTCATATGTATATCTCATACTTTTTACTTTACTTATCAAAAGTTGTTCTTCATATTTAGTCCATAGCCTATTTCTATTAATTTTATTTAAGCTATTTTTATCAATATTTCTTTTTTCTTTCACCCAAAGAGGCTCTTTCCCTAATGCCCCCTCTTCAAAATCAGCAAAATTTAATATTTCTTTATTTTTTTCTGCCCACTTCCAAAACTCATTTATATTAACCATCTTTACTGACTTATCAATAATTTTCATTTTTTTAATAGGTATATTATGATTCTCAAACTTTTTACTCACCCATGAATAACTATTTTTATAACCTAATGTATTTATTAATAAATTTAATGTTATTTCATCTCTTGCATTTATATATCCTCCTAGCCCAAGCCTAACAGCCTTTACTATTACTGAATTAAGACTTCTATTCAATTTCTTAGCAATTAATTTTTTACTTAATACTCCCCATTTTTCTTCTAAGAAATCCAATTCCTCTTGGGTCCATTTTTTCCTTTTATCCATATCACTTTTCTCCTTTTGCTATAGTGGTCCGCTATTGAATATAAAAGCTCTAGGCTCTGATAAATATTTTTCTATAACTTCTCTTGCTTCTAACCAGCCATAGCATACACAAGCTGCATATCCCTCTTCTTGAAGTGAATTAATCCATTCTTTTTGTTCCTTGCTTGGCTTATTTTTTCCTGCTTTCATTTCTATGTATAGTCCATGATATTTACCTCTTGATACTGGTAAACATATATCTGGAACACCTCTTTTTACACCTTCTCTTTTTAAGTTAGTAGCAGTTCTAATATCTCTTATTCCTCCATTTGGTATATGGTGTAATAATTTAAGTTCTGGATATTTTTGCTGTGCTAAACCAACCCATTGAAATAATGCTTTCTGTTCTTGGCTTTCACTTGGTGCTGTTCTTTTTATTCTTGTTACCGTCATTCCCTTCCATTCTCCTTCCTTGACATTTTTGCATATATATAAATTCCTCCAAAATCATCAGAGATATATGTATCACTTTTTAAAAATTTATAATTCTTATTTTTCTTTTCAAAAAATTCTTTATGTGAATACTCTTTAATTGCAAGTCTTTCAACTTTTCTTCTTGTAAGGCTTGTACTATCTATAGTTACAACAGGCTTCTTTAAATTTTTTGAATGGCCAATCCTTCTTTTTGCTTGAGCTGCCATATATGTGGCTACTTCTTCAAATTGAAATTCATTAGGCTGTAATCTCTTAGCATTAACAACTCCCAAATCCCACTTTTCTTCTGCTACATCTCTATCCATTTCACTCACTATCAAATGATGATGTATTCTAGTTCTTTTACTTTTCTTTGGATCATCTACAAAGTCTATAACATGAATATATTTAAATTCTTCATTAGGTCTATTTTTCTTAAACCATCTTTTAAGCTTTTTTATATAGTTATCTATATCCTTCTTTGCTCTATCTTCATTAACTAAAGTTGCTTTCTTATATGTAAGAGTTATATATAAATCACCTTGTTTAAAATTAGCATTAACTAATCTTATTGTATTTTTTATTCTATTCTTCTTATTTAATTTCTCTTGAGCTTTTGAAGATTTTCCTTTCTTCATAGATCTTCTATAATCTCTTCCTTTTGGTATACAATATAATTCTTTCTCAACCATACTTCCCGCTTTTATAGTTTTAATTACATATACATACTCACTATTTAATCTTAAATTTTCATACTCTTCTAAACTCTTAATCTGCTTATCATAAATTGATTCATAATCATACTCTTCATATAACTTCTTTAGTTTCTTTCTATTCATGTCTAAACCTCATATTTTCTTTATTTAAATATATAGATGTCTGATTTATTAATACCTAATACAAGCCCTCCAAAAGCTCTAAAAAAGCTTTAAAAAAATAAGTCTAATTTGACTTTTTATGATTATTTATTTATAATTTTCTTGTATTAAAAAAAGTAATTTTAAAAAACTTTTTAATTTAATTATCAGGCTTTACACATTACTAATCTCCTGCCAAAGACGTTTAGTAATGTGTTTTTCTTTTTTGTATTATTTTTCATAATTCTATGATGCTCTCACCAGTTTCTATATCATATACAATTCCATTATCTATATCTGTTTTTACTTCTTTATCTTTAAATACAATTTCCTTTGCTTCTTCTATAGCTACAAGCCAACCAATATTTTTATCTTTTTTCATTATCTCTTTAGCTATGTCAACTACATCATTTAAATCTCTTATTGTTCCCACTATAACAACCCCAAATCTCTACATATATCATCTACTGTACATTTATATAATTTACTAAGCTTTACAGCATATTCTAATCTCAAATTGTCATGACCTCTTTCTATCATTGATAATGATCCTTTTGCAATTCCTAAATAATCAGATACTACATCTTCAGACATTCCTACTTTAATTCTTCTTTTTCTTAATGGTGTTAATTTCATATTTAAAACTCCTTTTCTAATTTTGTAATATTTTGTAGACTTTTGTAATAAATTTATGGTAAAATATTCTTACATATACTAATTTAAAACTAACCTTAAAAATAGAAAGGAGGTAAAATTAATGAAATTAACACTAAAACAAATTCAAGCTTTAGATTGCTTATTACAAGAATTTTTATATCGAAATGAAATAAAGCATAAAATGCAATTAGTTATAAAAGTTAATTCTGAATTATTTACTGGAAAATTCATTGATTATAAAGAATCTAAAATATCCTATATGTATCTTAATAAATCTAAATATTTTAGAAACAAATCTATTGATTCTGTTGAATTTATTAATTTCTATGAACCATTAAATAGTTGGAATAATTTTTATTTTGATGAAATATTAGAAAAATATAAAAATTTATTAATTAAAAATGACAAGTATTTATTAAAATATTTAATTGATTTAATTAATAATATTGATATATCTAATATAAATTTAGATCCAATTTTATTAAATCCTAAAAAAATAAATAATTTTTCTGAATCTTATCCACTTGAATATATGTATTTAGATGAATCAATTACATATGATGTTGTTTCTATTATAAAAATTAATAACTAACTTCTCATAGTCACTGATATTTTAATTAAGTCAGTGACTTTTTTAAATGTTCTATATGTCTATCTATATATTTACTATTTATTTTTATAGTTAAATCTTCATTTACATAATTAAGATTTCTTTCATATATTGAATTAATATTTTCAATTACATCAGTTACTCTATGTTTAATTTCTACTAATTCATTTGCTGCTTTAACTTCAATAACTTTTATTTCTTTTGGATCCTTTAATAATTCCTTAGCTCGTTCTTCTACAACCCTTTTTTCCTCTTCTAACATAGCTATAATTTTTTCTGCTATTTCTTTATTAATAACTTTTTTTCATTCTCTCCTTCTGCTCTTTAACTATTTCTATATCAAGCCTTTGGCTTATATCTATAGTTTTTTCATGAGCAATACCATATACCTGTATTGCTCTATGTAATTCTTCTTTTAATTGCTTTATCATTTTTCTATCCTTTTCTACAGCATTTTTCGACATTTAAGTTTTTTAAAAAAGGCTCTTTAGCCTGTCCATCTTTTGAATAAATATTTATATTTATTTCTTTTCTTCTTTATTTTCTTCTTTCTTTTTCATATCATCAAAAAAATCTGTATCTTTGTATTTATCATAAATTTCTAACATAACTGCTGTAAAATTTTTAGATGTATTTGGCGTCATATGCACTACAACCTTTTTTATTTGTCCCGCCAACTCTTCTCCCCCTCTTCTATTAATGTTATATACTATGCAATTCTTTTAATTTGGGTTACTATGTTCTAAATTTTCTCTTAGATTTAGACCTATAATTATTCCTTCAATTTTGTCTTTACTTCCTTTTGGTAAAATCCCCATTAAATCAAGCATTTTAAATAACATCTCTTGCTTTTCTTTTATTGACATATTTTCATTTTTATTTTTTTCTACACAAATATCCATGCGTCTCCCCCCTTTTTTGTGTTAATGTAATTTTTATCACTTTTTATTACATTTACTGAATTTTCTTTAATGTAATTTTATACCTTAAAAACTTTTGTGTCAATAAAAAGTATATACTTTTTAAGAAAAATATTTTTGTTACTGTAATTTTATGATATTATATAAGGGAGGTGTTTGATATGAATGATAAAAAAAATAGAGTTAAAATTCTTAGAAAAAACCTAAAATTAACTCAAAAAGAATTTGGCGATGCTATAGGAGTAAGCAACTCTAATATAAGTAATATTGAAAATGGAAGTGTAAATCTAACTGATAGAAATATCTATGAAATTTGCTCTAAATTCAATGTTAATAAATGTTGGTTAGAAACTGGTATCGGTGATATGTTCTCTAAATTAGATTCAGATGAAGAATTTCACTATCTTGTTGGGCAATTCAGTGCTGAAAATGATGAATTTAAAAAACGAATTATTAAAGGTATGTTACAACTAAAAGATAGAGAAAGCTGGGAACTGGCTGTTAATATGGTTGAAAAATTAGCCCAAGCTGAAAAAAACAGTACTGAAGAATAATTTCTAATTTAAAAAGTTATGTCATAATCATAACTTTTTATTCTATTAATAAATAGTATATTAGAGAATTAATATTTAAATACGGAGGATATATGAAAAGAATTGCAATCTATTCAAGAAAATCTAAAGAAACTGATACAGGTGAATCAATTAAAAATCAAATTAATATTTGTAAAGAGTACTTTTTAAGGCAATATGATCAATGTACTTTTGAAATTTTTGAGGATGAAGGATTTAGTGGTGGTAATACTAATAGACCTGCTTTTAAAAGAATGATGCAGTTAGCAGATTACAAACAATTTGATATTATTGCTGCTTACAAAATTGATAGAATAAGTAGAAATACATTAGATTTTTTGACTATGTTTGAAAAATTAAAATTAAATGATATTGAATTAATATCTGTAACAGAAGGATTTGATGCTAATACTCCAGCAGGGCGTATGATGATGTCTATGATTTCTTCTATTGCTGAAATGGAAAGAGCTAATATTGCTCAAAGAGTTAAAGACAATATGTTTGAGTTAGCAAAATTAGGTCGTTGGAGTGGTGGTACTCCACCTACTGGTTATAAAAGTGTAAAAATAACTGACGGTGGTAAATCTATAGTTTATTTAGAAATTATAGAAGAATATATACCAATTATAAAAAATATTTTTCATATGGCTGGTAAAGGATATACAAGCTATCAAATTGCTAATGAAATGAATATGAGTTCTAAAACAATAAATAATATATTAAAAAATCCAACTTATATGATAAGTGATGAAAAAGGTTCTCTTTTTCTTAAATCTATTGGATATAATATTTTTGGTATTGAAAATGGTAATGGATATTTAGCTTATAACAGAAGACCTAGAAAAAATGGCAAAAAACTTACTAAATCTTCTAATATGATTGCTAGCGTTTCTCTTCATAAAGGAATTGTTACTTCTAATGAATGGATTGAGGCATATATTAAAGTTAACTCAAGATTTACAGAAGCTAAACCACGTGTTAGCCAATTAACTTTTTTAAGTCATTTAGTTAAATGTACATGTGGTAGTGGTATGTTTGTTTCTCCAGGTCGTAGAAGAAAAGATGGTACACGAACTCTATATTTTAGGTGCTCTAATAAAAAAAATGGTGGTAATTGTAATAGTGGTTTTTTAAAGATATTAGATGTTGAAGAATCTTTACTAAATACTTTTTATGATATTTCTTTAGATAAATCTTTAATAAATAATTATATAAAAGTGAATGATCAATTTAAATATGATACTGAAATAAATATATTAAAAAAAACTATAGAAAATAATACTAAATCAATTAACTCTCTTACAGAAAAACTAATTCTTATAGAAGGTGCTGCTATAAATATTATAAGTGAGAAAATTAATTTATTACATTTTGAAAATGAAGATTTAAACAAACAATTATTTGATTTAGAAAGAAAAAAATTACTTTCACTTAACACTTCTAATATTGATTCAATTTATGATAGTATAATTTTTATATTATCCAAATGGGATAAGTTAAATATAACAGATAAACAGATATATATGCAAAAAATTATAGATTGTATAGTTTGGGATGGAGCTGATGGGTTAAATATAAATTTAAAATAAAAAAACACGCTTTTTTGCGTGTTTTTTTGATGTTTTTTTAAATGTACTGCACA
>UMFS01030922.1_pt1 | contig 32058 bp, 27 predicted proteins | sample 1965071 | NCBI WGS metagenome assembly UMFS01 (sample SAMEA4836052, study PRJEB28245) | human gut metagenome | biome: gut microbiome; material: fecal sample | place: Denmark | collected 2008
TTTTCACATAACTGTTGCGTTGACCAATTGAATCTACAGCAGCCTGCTTTAGTATTTCTTTTTCCATCTCAAGGCGCTTTAAGCTGCTGAACTTCGCGTTGTTCAGGGGTAATAGCATTACCAGCGGGCTCAATACCCTGAAGTTCCTGCTTATACAACCGTATCCATTTGCGCAAATGGTCTGGGTTGAGCTCGAGTTCCAGCGCGACTTCTCTGACATCACGCTGGTATTTAACCACCTGTTCGATAGCTTCAAGCTTGAACTCCGGGGAAAAGGTACGTTTAGTCCGACGAGATTTGATCATGCATCACCTCATTTTCACTGTTTTAACATTAACAGGATTTCGAAGTGTCCTGAATTACCGATCCACGACAACCTTTTGTTTGATGTCAGGATTTTATTTCGGCGGTTCAGTAACAGGAAGAACATGCTGGCTTCCTCTCTGTTCATCTGCAGATAGCCTGTTTCCTCTAGGAGCAATACCCGGAAATAGCTCACTTGCTATAGGTGACGCTCCACCGGTTTTCCTGCTAGTAGTCTGTTCAGTGGCATGAACAGTACCCGATGCCCTGCATCCGCCGCTTTCACGACAAGAGCAATGGTCAGATGGTTTTTCCAACACCTAGAGAGCCCGGCAGAATCACATTTTCGCTGCTCTCCACGAAGGCCAGACCAGCCAGTTCCCGGACAACCTTATGAGAGATATCTGACCGGAAGGCAAATTAAAAAATTTAATTAAATATTATGATGCAGGCTAAACATAAGCCAAACCAAGCGATACATTTTCATTGACTTTTCATGAAAAACAAAACGATAATGTTTTTATACTCATTATTGTAAATATTGGGAATTTTATAACATATAAAATATAATTATCATACTGAGTGTGAAATATACCTTCTGAGTCCGGTAAAAACCTGATAGGTAAAGAGCAGAATCATAGATTGCCTGCCCTTTACTGGTGGTGTTGACTATTTTTGTGGTTTACAGATATATATTCAGATAAAATGAACAATAAACAAACAACACGTTATATAAATGCTAAAATAAAAGAATGTGATATAGCTATTCATATGTGGATAGCTCAGTCATTAACAGATGTTGAATATGATATGCTTGAACTATTAATCAAAGGGTACACTGTCACGCAGATATCAAGAATCAGAGACCGTAGTGTTAAAACAGTTTCAGCCCAGAAGTTTCAGATATATAAAAAACTTAATATTAGAACTGACATTACATTCTGGCTAGATCTTTCATTATCTCCTTATGTAAAAATAATACTTATGCACTGTGAGGCAGAGCCGTATTGATATTGACTGAGAGGTCAACTCAAATTTCTAAGGCAACATTTCGCGTAAAACATGTACATAGATTTGTGTAATTTCTTTTTTCCATTGGGGAACCAGTGTTGTTCTGAGGTCAGCATATCACCTCTGTTCAGGTGACAAAATTCAGTGTGCCACTTCATTACAACTCTGAACTAATATGCGGCTAAGGCATTCTGGAAGAAATTCTAACACATTTTATAAGTAGGCATAGAGGTGCTCTCATTGAATTAGTTGCACAATCAGTAGCCCACAAAACTCTATGCCTGTCTTTTTTCACCCGCACATGACAGGGGATTCCTCAGCAGCCTGACCGGGTGAGCTATTATACTGTTCTGGCCTTTTTTTAATCAACGCTCTGACAAGCTCTCATCGATTGTTTCTCTTATTGGGCTAAGAATGAAATCGATCACTCGGCGATAGCCTGTAATAATTTCTGCCGTGATGCTCATACCTGACGTCAAAGTTACCTGTTTCTCCTGAACCATTATGGTTGAATCTGTCAGTGTCACATCGCCCTCGAAGTACAACCCCTTTTGGTTGTCCTCGACAGCCTCACTGCTAACCGTTCTGACAACGCCATGCAGGTAGCCGTGACGGGTATAGGGGAACGCTTCGACTTTTATCACCACGTTCTGTCCGGGCGAAACAAAGCCTATATCCTTATTGCTTATTTTTATTCTGGCGTCGAGATGATCGTGCTCCGGAACAATAACCATCAGCGTCTGTGCCGTTGTAACGACACCACCTTCTGTAAAGGTCGCCAGCTGCTGCACAACACCATCGACCGGCGACGTTATTTGCAATGCGTCCCGCCGTTCTCGGTTCTTATCCAACTCATGGGTGACTTGCCGGATAGTGTCCCGCGTCTTGGTTAGTTGCTCCATCAGATCACGACGGAATGTTTGTTTAAGCAGCTTATACTCGTTGTTAGCTTGCGCCACAGTCTCACTGGCTTCTTTGATTTGGTTCCTTAGCACCTCAAGTTCATTTGTGATTTCCACATACTGATTTTCCTGATCTAATAACTGGTGCTTTGATATAGCCTGCTTTTTATAAAGAGCGCGAATATCGCTGAGCTTTACCTCAGCAATATGCTTCTGCTGCTCCAGTTTGGCAATCCGGGATTTAATCGCGGCCTGTTCTGCGTTCTTCTGTCGAATAATCGCCTGCTGCTGCTCGCGCGATGTTGCCCATGCGGTAAATTGCTCCTGCATCAGCCGATTGGCTCTTTCGGCATCCGGTCCCGCAGATACGGCCATCGTAGGCGGCACATTGCTCTCCGTTGCTTTAAGAAGAGCTTCCAGCCTCTGCTCATCAAGACGTGACTGCGCCAGAACGCTTTCGTTTTGGGCGTTTTCAGCTTCAGCACCGATTGCCGTAAGAGAGATCAGCAATTGCCCCTTCTGCACCTTCTCGCCATTTCTCACATAGACTTTATTCACACGAGAGGTTTCCAGTGGCTGAATGATTTTACTACGGCCACTCAATATCAGCTGGCCTGGCGCTACAGCCACGATCTCAACTTTATAGAAGACGGAAATCAATAGCATCAATACCAGAAAGACCATAATTGTACGCGCCACAATCCGGGGAAGAGGCGACACCGGTTTTTCGGTCAGTTCAAGATGTGCCGGCAAAAAGTCATACTCATCCCGTAGCCGTTTGGGCACGTCTAACGACTTCCTTATTGACCAGGCTTCGCGGAAAACTAAAAAATACTTTTTCACCAGGTCTGAAATACCCTGTATCCATAATTTCATGTTCATTCCCTTGTTAAGCAGACTGCAACTGATGAAGGTAGCGGTAAATGCCGTCAGGGCGAGCTAGTAATTCCTGATGGGTTCCGGACTCGGCCACGTTCCCTTTATCCATCACCATAATCCGGTCAGCCGACCGCACCGTTGAGAGCCGATGGGCAATAATAATCACGGTTCTGTTTTTACAGATGTTGTGCATATTCCGCATGATGATGTTTTCTGATTCGTAATCTAAAGCACTGGTAGCCTCGTCCAGAATCAGGATACGAGGGTCGGTAATAAGCGCACGAGCGATAGCTATACGCTGTCGTTGACCACCAGACAGCCCAGAACCTTGCTCGCCAACCACAGTGTCGTAACCCTCTGGAAGTTCGCTTATGAAGTCATGAGCGCCAGCCAGGCGGGAGGCGGCAATGATTATCTCCATTGCGATGCCCGGACAGGCCAGCGCAATATTTTCTCGGATACTGCGGTTAAGCAGAATATTTTCCTGCTGCACGACACCTATCTGGCGGCGCAGGGAGGCAGGGTTAACCAGGGAAATGTCATGGCCATCGATCAATATCTGCCCCTGTTCGGGAACGTAGAGCCTCTGGAGAAGGCGAGTAAGCGTGCTTTTGCCTGATCCTGAACGACCAACCACACCAATAATCTCACCGGCCGCTATGTTAAAGCTGACGTTCTCAAGAACGCGCGGGATATCCGGCTTGTAACGGAAACTGATGTTCTTGAACTCGATCTCCCCTTTGATCGGCGGCAGATTAATACCATTCCCCGACACCTCTGTCGGGTAGTTGAGGATATCCCCCAAGCGCGCTACGGAAATGCCCACCTGCTGAAAGTCTTGCCAGAGTTGAGCAAGGCGTAAAACGGGGGCAGTCACTTGCCCAGAAAGCATGTTAAAAGCAATCAGCTGGCCAATGGTCAGCTGCCCCTTGATGACAAGATGGGCACCTAACCATAGCGTAATGATCATCACAGCCTTCTGGATGAGCTGTATACCTTGCTGTCCTACGGTCGCGAGATGAGTCACCGAGAACCCGGCAGAAACATAGCAGGCAAGCAGCTTGTCCCATTTGTTGGTTATCTGGGGCGTTACCGCCATTGCCTTAATCGTGCCTATGGCAGTCACAGTCTCGACAAGGAAAGATTGGTTTTCCGCATTGCGCGCGAATTTGGTGTCCAGGCGCTTTTTGAGCGTCGGGCTGATGAGTAGCGACCAGACGATATACACAGGCAATGACAGGAGTACGACCAGCGTGAGTTTGTAGCTGTAAGTCCACATTACCGCCAGAAAGATAAACGAGAAAAGCATATCCAGAACCGACGTCAACGCCTGGCCGGTCAGGAAGTTGCGGATCTGCTCAAGCTCCCTGACCCTGGCAACGGTATCGCCAACTCTCCGCATGGAAAAATAAGAGAGAGGCAGAGCTAACATGTGTCGGAATAAGCGCGCACCCAGCTCAACGTCTATCCTGCTGGTTGTATGCGCGAAAATATAGGTTCTCAATCCGCCGAGTATCACTTCGCACAGAACAACGACGACCAAAGCAATAACAATGACATTGAGGGTAGAGAAGCCTCTATGAACAAGAACCTTATCCATGACAACCTGAAAGAATAATGGCGTCATGAGTGCCAGAAGTTGCAATGCAATGGAAGCGACAATTACCTCGATAAAGATACGTCGATATTTTATTACGACAGGTATAAACCAGCTGAAATCAAAGCGCGCCAGCTTACCCAAAACAGAGCTACGGGAAGCGACGGAAATGACTTTACCGCTGTAACGTTCTTCAAACACTTCTTTAGAGAGTGTAATTGGCCGATCCTCATGGAAATCATGAATAAGATATCGGTTCGTAGCCTTATCGATGGCTGCAAGAATAAAGTGCTCTCCATCATCACGCCAAACGAGAAGAGGGAGAGTGAGGTAGGGGAGACGAGTGAGGGGCTTATTGTCCAATCGGCTTTTAAGCCCAACTTGGCGAGCTGCAAGAACCCAGGCTTTTTCATTTATACCATTTTTTTCAGGATCAAACTGATGTTCTATATCTTTTGGTGAAACAGCAATACCGTGATACTGCGCGAGCATGACCAGCGCAGAAAGAGCAATATCGTTATTCATAAATAATCTGGATTAGGTTGCATTAAATGGCAGCCCGGAGGCTGCCATTAAAATTTAGAAAACAGGATTTACCGCAAAGAGTTTGGTTAGATCCTCTTCAAAAATTTGCTTTGGGTCCACCTCAGAGACTTTGAAGCTCATTGTTGACATTGCACCAATAAGAGCATCAATCTTTTCTGAAGTGATTAGCTTGCCATCCCCAGTTATAATAGATTCCACTTTCATATTGTCACCGGGGCCAACTTTGGATTGTGTGGAGTTGACGTCAAGGAACCACTTGTCGAAAGTAATTGAGTCTGTACTGTTCTGGACAGTTAATTCAAGACTTTGCCTTTCTGGATTACGCCGGAACACGATATCTGAGGCGGTAATACCATCAAGGAATAACATATCTTTTTCACCATTGAAATCATAAATGCGATCTTGACCATCGCCTTTTTTGAAGAGGTAGACATCGTCGCCCATATCGCCCTCCAGCTCGTCATTTCCTTCGCCTCCACTTAAGAGGTCATTACCATCACCACCCCAGATAATATCATTTCCCTTGCCCCCAAATAGCAGATCGCTACCGCCACGGCCATAAATTTTATCGCTTTCGTCACCACCGTAGAAGTGATCGGTTTGATGGCCGCCATAGAAAGTAGTTTTTCCATTAGAACCAATAATCTGCTCGACAGAATGCAGTTTGTCAGTGACATCGTAGTAATCTTTTTCTACTTTAACGTCACGGTATTCGATGCTTTCTGTATTTTTCCCCATATTGGTATGCTGTTTGGAGATGACTTCATGGTAAACATCGCCAATGACGCGGCGTTTTACTTCATAATTACCACTTTCTTCGCCAATGGCTTTAATTACTACCATTGAATCTGGTGAGCGAGAATAGCTGACAGTATCAAAACCATCACCTGCATTAACTATGGTCTGACCCTGACCAATATAAATGGTGTCATCACCATTACCCATATCGGCCGTCAAGGTTATATCATGGACGCTATTATCACGAAAAACGATCCTTTGTACGATACTTGAGAAATCTGCCGTCGTGCTAGTATCGCCTTTATCGATTACCTTCCAATCTTTATTTTTCCCTAGTGTAAGCGTAGACCATGAGTTTTTACCGGTCTGGACTCGAACGCGGGATTCAGACATTGGAGACATCAACGGCGCCATGAAAACCAGAGCCTGCGAAGATGAATTGGAGTCTAATGTGATGCTTCCCTTTTCAGCGTCGACAGCTACTTGATTAGCGTCATCAATTACTCTGCCATTTGAAATTATGGAGGTGTAAATTTTACCGCTGGAGATTTTCTCCCCCAATCGTGTTACCGCTGCCAGTTCCCCTAACATTAAATCCCAGCCCTGCTGTGTAACGGCAACAAGAGATTTTGCCCCCATCTCCTCAGCCATCTCGTTCAGCATTTTCAAGTTATCTTCAACGAAAGCTGAATAACGTGAGTCATATCCGTGTTCAAAATAATTCTCACCGGGGTGTGCTTTCTCCCAATCATTAATTTTTTGCCAATACTGATTGGCAATGCCGTTAATCATTGCTTGTTTAGAAGCCTCAAGGATAGCAGTGATAACCCCCGCAACAGCGCCTACAATAAGAGATACAGGTGCGGCAACTAGTGAGCCTGCAGCGGCTGCCCCAACGCCAGCGGATACAGCGCCAAGGGTGGCCGATGCAGCAGCTGTGGACGCCTCAACAATACCATATTCCTTTTGGAAATTAGCAAGAAGTTCATCACCGCTATAACCATATTTCTTAAACTTGTCTGCAACTTTTAGGATTTCATCGGCGTATTCAAATTTTTTCGCCACGTTATAGAAAGATAAGGGGCTGATAGCGAGAGAAACAGATGATGCAATAAGCCCAATAACCGGAGCAGTAACCGACATCCCTGCCGCCACCCTCTGCGCTACAATGATTTGAGTAACCGTTTTGGTAATGTTGCCGACAATTTTGGTCGTCATTTCAACGCCGGCGGCGACCTTCTGACCGGTGCTGGCGGTCGGTGATCCTAACACCAAGCCTGCGCTGATACCGCCGAGTATCCCGGAAACCCCATTAAGAACAGCCGTACCAGTCTGAAAATTCAGGCCTTTGATCCCTTGTAAGACCGACGAAACATTTTCGAGGCCGCTGACATTTTGGATTTTCTGACCGAGATTAGAGAACGTGTCTGCAAACTTACTGACAGAACCAACAGAACTGACGGCCATCTTCAGAGTTTCACTGGCGATATTCAACGCACTTTTTGCAATAGTGAGACTATCTGCATTCCCTGAAGTTAATAAAGCATTGAGGTCGACCCCAGCCAGTGAGGTTGAGAGAATCGATTGAACAGTTGTAAGGAGAGAAGTGAACTGGTTAACGCGATCACTGATGCCCGCAGCAGTGATGTTTTCTGTTGCTGCGTTCTTTTGTAACAGCGAGTCTAAATATTCTGCTGAAACCGCAATGCCCTTACTGGTTACGGTCAGAACCCCGCCAGCAACTGTAATAGCGTCTTTAGAAATAGCTAAATCAGATGATTTTTCTACAGATAGCCCCAACTTTTTAGCTGCAAGGGCCAAATCTTTCATACTTCCTACAAGCCCTGCCGCTGACCCTACAGTTACAATAAGTTTGGAAGACTGATTAGTCGACATATTTACCTCTGATATTTTTTAATGCTTCAGATAGTTCATAGTGATATTGAATAAACTGTTTTTTAGCTACTGTTTTATCGATTTTACCTCCATGAAACTCAGTGACTTTACCGGTTGATGTTTGTTGTGTTACTCGTATTGCTCTAAATAAGGAGTGCGGGTAATGCTCACGCATATGCATATACAATTCACGGGTATGACCAAATGGAGCTATCCAGTCGATAAACCATTTTCGATCACCTGATATCCAGTCATCGGCTACCAGTGAATTTGTATCCATGATATATTTGACTTCATTTTCGAGACTTAAGTTTGCCCAACTACACCACGCCACGGGATAATCGTTCTTCATCAGAAGAACATACTGTTTGTGAATGATTGCCGGGAGTATGTTGTTGTGAAATATAGATATAGGCCAGCTTTTATGAAGTGCAGAACACCCCCAAAGCCAGGCGGCTTTACCAACAATTTCAAAATCAATGTCGTATCTGTCCATATAAGTAAATTTCAAATAATTTGGTTTCTTAATTTTACGACATGCAGTCTGGCCAGCCATCCTTCTCACTTGAGAAATTCAGAGTGACAGGATGGCAAGGCGCAGAATTATATCAAAGTTGTTATTTTGTTATTTGCACTCAGCGTAAACAAATAAATCCCGAATATAAGTATAATCAGAACTCATATCGAATACCGACAATACCTTCATAATTGTTTTTGAAGTAACCGTCAAATTTCGCATTAACACCTGCTTTAATGTGTATATTTTCAGTTGCTTTACCTTCGACTTCTACAGAAGATGTGATTCGCTCCAGGTTCTTCGACTTGTATTGGTGCTGTGACCAGTTATCGCTCAGAGAAATTCCGGACATCTCGTTAAGGTTGTTATTACTCCACACACCTGCTTTAAGCTTAACGTCCTTAATTTTCTTCTCAGCCTCAACTCCGGTTTTAAGCCAAAGGGCATTACCCCCGCGAAGCTCTGCACTGCGGCCTTTGCCTTTTAAACGGCTGTTACTCACCTTGACGCCATTAAGCGAGACAGTAGGCGTGATTGAGAAGTCTGCGTTTTCAAAATTGAATTTGTAGCCAGCTCGCAGACCACCTGTGAACACATGACTTTTCACCTTTCCTGACAGATCGCGCAATTCGCCATGAACTTTAAAGTCCTCGGTTAACTGGCCAAAGCCTGCGGCCCCATCAACAAACAAGCCTTCCATGAGTTGCTGCCTGACGTAGACGTTCACACCCCACAGGTTATAGCCGTTTCGGTAATAATCGGCGTTGGCTTGTCCACGATTAAGATCTGCGCCAACGCCCCACCATGAACCGGAATCATTCGACTTCTTGAAGCCGATGTTCAGGCCGCTCTGACTAAGCTTGAAGTCGCCATGTTTGCCGTAACTTTGCTCCGTCAACGCCCACGCTCCGTTTGCTGCAGTCCCATCCACAACCTGTTGCCAACGGTCTGTTCTATCACTCAGGATGTACTCATGAGAGATAAAGGTATCTCTGGCCTTATTTAACAGGGCCGTATTCGAGTGTCTTGTTAAAGCCCTATCTACCGTAGTTTCTTGAGTTTTCTCACTATTTGTTTTAGTAGAACTGTCAGATCCCGAAAATGTCAGTTCCTCATTCTGCGAATCTGGTTTCGCATCTTCCTTTCCACTCTCGGTTTCTTTCTCCACAGGGGGGGCCGTAGATTCCGAACCGTCGTCAGTAACCACTTTCTCTGGTTCTGGCGTGTTTTCCTCTTCACTGCTGGACACAACTTTAGCAAGCTGCCACATTACTTTTCCGTCAGCTTCTTGTACTTGGGTTTCAGGTGTGAAATCTGAAAAACCGCGTGTAAAGCTGCCAAAAGAGAACATGTTATGTGCTGTACCTGCTGGCGCAGAAACGACTGTCAGATCATTTTTGAGGCGCGCATTCTCATCAAAGAACAGAGAAACATCCAGGATGTTATTTTGCCCTTGCGCACGTTCAATAATTTCAATTCGGTCGCCAATCCCTTTGCTTACATCTGCGCCTAAAGAAATATGCATATCGGTGGCGTCCATTTCACTGATGCGTAATGTCTTAGGATTCCAGTCTGAGCCCAGCATTGACAGAGATCCGCCATGACTTACAAACTTACCTAATGAGGAATCTCCGGCTATGTTCCATTTGCCGCGCCGATCTAATTGCACACTTGAAGAGTCGTCGCCAGTGATAGTGCCATTGAATACAGCATGAAGAATATTTAACTCAGTATAGTCTTTAAGCATCGCATGGCCATTGAAGACGCTCTTGTCAGATTCTTTTTCGGCCACAGAACTACCTTCTTCCAGTGAGAATGCAGTACCTTTACCATCTTTTGTATCAATGAATACTTTGTTATCTCCAAGCGCAATAACAGAGTTGTTGGCATCGAGATTAGTGCTCAAGGTAGCATTGCGAGCAAGCCGGAGGTACGCGTTGTTCAAAACGAGTTGACCAAACGTAAAGTCTCTGTTTTCCCAATCTTTCTGCTCGAAAGACGTTGGCTGTGTGTGTACAGAATCGTCGCCTTTCGCTGATAAATGTTCAGCTGTTTGCTGGGAATTAAATGCATGGATGACAGGATGTCCCTGTAAAACCAGGTGCCCGTTGTCTTGGGTGAAAGTCCCTTTGATATTCGCGGACCCATCGAGAACCAAAGCGCCCGCATATTCTGAGGAAACTCGGTTCTCCACGTTCATGTTGCCTTCCAACCTGCCGTGAAACACGTAACTCTTATCATTCGTTCTCTTAGCTATTAGTTTTTGAGCTGCATCGAGTTCATGGCCTAAGTATTCCCAATTATCATCACTGATTTGAGAAGTAGGAAAATACCCATACTTGCTCTTTTTGAGAATGAAGTAGTCGGTTGTTCTTGTGTAGGTGTTATTGTATTCGTATAGATCGCCTACTGTCCCTCTATTAGAGGAATCCCATTCATGGGTAGTGATATCTCTCGGCTTAAGCTGATAGTCAAGTGTGATGGTTGAAATATTTTCATTATCATCGTTAGCAAGCACTGCACCGTAATCGGCGGCCTTTAACTTGTGGAAAGTCGCACTTGTACCATTGAGGTCAAGTTTACCGCCCCGATATCCCCATGAGACACTATCTGGGTTAATTTGTCTTTCATTACCGAGAATAACAGACGATGTGCCCCCTGCGATGTTAACGCTACTAAAGGCTTGCGTTGACCCTTCTTCATTGGACTGTTGATTAAGAACAACAGTACCGGCACCGACTTTTAATCCCCCCTCGTTGATTCCAGTACCCTCAACGATGAGCGTACCGTCGCCGATCTTATGAAGATTATCTCCTTTTAATCCGTTGAGCTGCCAGTTTACCGTTGAAAGCTTGTCAACGATGATGCCAGCACCAGTCCAAACGCTATTGTTTATGGCTGTGACTGTATAGCTGTCTAAGAATCTTAAATAACCAGCCCCCTGGAACACATCATCAACAAGCTTTACTTCCCCTCCTTTTCCGGAGAAATGAATATTTTTTCCTGCATTAAGATCGGAGCCTTGTTTACCTTGCATTTTATAGGTGACATGCCCTGTGTAAGATTACCAGTCCCAGTTTGCGGGTCGAAACTCCATGTCAAAGGCGCATCATCAGAAGAGTCGAAAAGAACAAACGGACCATCATCTTCTGTCATTTTTTGATGAACAAAACTCAGTGGTATAACAGCCCAGTTGTTTGCCCTACCGCCCGGACCATTGCCGGCTGTGAGAACACCAACTAAAACCCATTTTTGTAGGGTGGTGTCCCAGGCAAAGAGCGGAGAACCACTATCACCAGCCTCACCATAGATCGGTAATACGTCATTCTTCGTGTAGTCAAAAACTAATCCAGAGGAACTTGATAACATCTCTCCACCCTGATATGAAAAAGGGTTACCCACTGTACCGCCAGTAAGCCAGTTATAGGCACTCGAAAGGTGATCAAGGGCGTTATTACGGTCTTTAATGTATTGATTACCCGAGCCCAGGCGATAAAAAACAGGGTATCGCACTTTATCTAAGTACGCGCCACTAACAGCCCCCTGAGAAGTTACAGAAGTTGGGATAACTTCGGTCACAAGTTTATTTAGTCTTGGTATATGAAAGTCAAGGTTAGGCGCGTTATTACGATCTACAATACTATAGTAGTTATTGCCATCACCAAAACTAACTCCTTGATAACTCCCATTATGCTTAACACTCACAACATATTGAGGGTCAATTAATGTTGCTACACCAATACCTGAATCTACAGAACTGAAATCTGGCATCGGGGCTTTATCTAATTTACCCACCAACTCACCACTCTTGTTATAAACTGGAATATTGGTGGAGTCTGGATTAAAGAGGCCTTTATTTTCAGCGAAATCTCGAAATAACTGATATGATATTTCGCTGTTTACCGTTCCTGCAAAACTATGCCCTGTAGCTAAAAAAATAGATATTAAAGAAGAAAGAAGAAGTACTCTAATCTTTTTTTATTCTTCTTTTTTGTGAGTTCAGAAACCGCGATTAAACAGCCAGCAACTTTACTGTAGCGAAGAGAATATATTAAGTTCATAATTCATTAATGAATTTATAGTTCAATAGATAGTAAAAATATAAGGTGCATAACATTAGAGAAAGTCAAACACTCACTATGTTTTTACACTTTTAAAAAAATCAAAAGATAAAGAATTGGAAACCATTTCACAATAGTTGCTCATATTTGCATTTAAAAAATAATACCCTTGCCCTCCCCACAAATCCAGTTCAACAGACATCTTATGATACACTTCATTTTCAATCCCCTCAGCTATAACATAAGGGACGAATTTTTTTATTCGTTTTATTGTTTCTGATATGGTGTGATTTTCTATGTTATGCTGCAGGAAGCATTTGTCTATTTTTATAGCATGATAAGGTCTCTTGATAACTGCGGACATTGTTGCATTACTACTTCCAAAATCATCAAGCCAGATGTATCCAGACAAACTGAACAAGAAATCTATCATACTATCATCCATATCAAGGTTAGGATGATTTTCTGATATTTCAAAAGCGATAAAATCATTCTCCTTTATAATTTTCTGTATGCGCTCGTCTTCGTAAATAAATGCACACAATCCATCATCAACATTTACTGAGCATATAATGTTATTTTCGATAAAGAATTTTTTATTTGTAACAACCCACTCTACCTGCTTGTTCAAAAGCTTGTTCTTTACATCTTGACGAAGCATCTTTAGTATCTTTATGGTAGGAGCTTGCATACCATTATTAAATTTAAACCTGCTTAAAACCTCCATTGCAATAAGTTTATTATTATGCAAGGAAAAAATTGGTTCCACTATAAATCTAACGTTCATAAAGATTAACCATTTAAAATGATGTTAATAATAAAATTGTGTCTATGAAACGCTGTAAAAAGACACAGCTTTTCTAATTGCCACAACTCAAGTATTGTAGTGTAACTTTTGGATTGCGATTTCAGTATCAATACCCCCCTGCCACTCAAAATAGTTTCCCCATAAGTCTTCCTGATATGTAGAGTTTGTTGTAAAAACTGATTTATATTGCCCCTTTTCCGATACCCCATCAGAGTAGGATTGAGATACTACAAGGCTTACATGATTTGGCTGTACATTTAAATCCAGAATCTCGCAATCTTTTGTTCTGCATAGAATATAAATATTTCTGCTCTACTCCAGATTTTTATTCCCCGGGTTCATAAAGAGGTACTTTGGCGTCCAGACCATGTGATATTTACAACGCCAATATACATTCAATGAACTTCGGCAAAGTTCCATGCCAGTTTGTCTTTTTACTTGTGATGAGTAAGCAGAGATATGCCGACACGAGCATTCTCCACGCAATATTTCAGGAGAGAACACTACTTTCCTAAGTGGTGATTTAGAGTTTACAGTATGATGTACAAACACAATTTACTTCCATATACAAAGCATATATTACTCCTTTCAATATCAATCATTTTAAGAAAATTCATATAAATGAAGTTAAAAAGCACCACGCGATAATCACATAGAATTAAATTCCGCTGTACGATAACACATAATAATTACCTCCCATCTATTCTTTAAGCTATTTAACTAGCTTTGTTTACAGTCACAATAATGATTAACTACATCTCTTGGCAGAACAGATATAATAAAAAACAATATAAACATTTTAGTTGCATGATGATTATCATCATACTCAATTTATTTCTGCCACAATAATCACACTATCTTTAAATGGTCCTGGCTCCGGTTTTTTTGATTTAAACGACGCACTAATCGGTATATTAAGAGTCCCACTCCCTGATGAAGAGAAACTATCTTTATTAAAGCTAATATTAGCTTTATTATTATCACCGATTGTTACTTTGCAATTTTTCTCTACTGAATTTTTACCGCAAAAAGCTTCAGTAACAGTTTTTTGAGTATCTTTGAAATATAACTTAACCGAAACAGGATTATCTTTACAAGACAGTGACAAGTTTTTTGATATATTCACTCCCGCTTTGGCTTGTTCATATGTCATCTGCCCAAAATCAAGAGAAGGCTGATTGTGGCTACAGGTTGGAGCCTTTACTTCTAAGTGCCAGTTGTCAACTGATACAAATAAAGCGCTACTCATTTCTTTTCTCATTATCTCTAGGCTCCCTGCATAGAACCCTTTATTCTCCTCATAAAAAATTTTAACCGGAAGAGAAACTTTAGAAAAATCATAATTTCCAGGCGGTATAGGTTCTTTAGTTTTCAGTCGAAATGTCATATTAGTACTCCCCCCCCAGTTCATGCTCCCTCCAATCTCTAAATCTGTGCAACCATTCTCCCATCTATGATTCCCAGCATTTATGGCATGGCTGACGTTCGGAGTCTTGTTATTATCAACAGAAATTACCTCAAAACTAGTGCCATTAGGTAATCTATAAAAACCATTTTGAAATGAAACCCAATATGTGTGTACCCCGTCAACAGGGGTGTATAACCATGGATACATGTTTTTATTTATCCTTGATCGCAAATACATATTAGGGTCTGTCTTTATTACCAAATCATACTCTAACTCACCAACCTTCTTAAAAGACTGTGCTTGGAACTTAGGAACTCCCCAAAAAAGATCGCAATACCTCTCTATATCTGCATATGCATTAGCAGATACAATTAATAAAAAAAGAGAAAGAATTCTCATATATCATCCAATTACATTGACTTATAAAAAATTCAAGCCTGCGAAATGAAATATTGTATTTTCATTTTTATGGTTCTATTGTGCAGTAGAACTCATGATATCCCCTCATAAACGCTATATTAAACATAATCAATATAAAAACAATTAGTTATAATATTCAATATCTATTGATATCTGATACTCATATTTGCTGTTGCGGAAAAAGTTCCTGTTCTTAGCTCACTATTGCCATTCCTATAGGGAATGACAGTAAACGTAAAAGTTCCATTCTCTTTTCCAGAAAGGCCTTTTTCTATTGGATAACCTATTGTCTCATTACCATTACCCGCCCCCTCTCCCAGAATTAATTTTCTTACTGTTCCGTCACCTTGGTAAAGAGCTATGCCAAAATTATTTATATTTGTCATCAGTACGTTTTTATTACTCCCCATCGGAGTTCCTGTGACTTTGACGTAGGCTGTGCCCTGTGCGTAACCGCAGGTAATTGGAATAGTAACCTTTCGGCGGTTACGCTGATTTGACACGTCTGTCACCGACATATCACCGAAATTTACTTCAATAACCTTCCCATTATTAACTTGACACGGTGGTACTTGTATTACTCCTGTAATTTCAACAGGGATATCCATTGCCAATGTTCTGGACGATAATAATAACACCCCTCCCCACCTTAATATTCGCTTAATTAAATTCAGAATCATAGCTTCAATTTCCTGTAGTTTTCTTATCAAGTAGCGCTTGTTTATATGCTTAAGAATTGTCTCATGCCCCCCCCCCACCTGTTTCTGTGTAATGCATATGGAGTTATCGAAGCAATGCATCATCAGCTATAAAATTAAGCAATTACCTGACCAATCATAATCAGCAAAACAGGAAGATGGTTCTGTCTGATTAATGAAAATTTAATTTATGCTAAAGTGGAGTGGAGCTTCATATAATACCAAACCAACTCGAAAAACGAATTACTCATAACGTAATTCCATTGTGGCAGCAGCTGTAAACGGCCCTGGTTTCAGCAACGACATTTCCCCTTCTCGAGCGACGCCAGCGGTAAGATATACATTATTCTTATTATTGCTTACTGATCCTGAATCCAAGCGCATACTCTGGCCAATAGTAATATTATTACCAGACCTACCTGATTCACTTGATTGTTTTAAATAGATTACAAGTTTTTCGCTAGAGTACTTATTTGTTTGAATACTATTCGCCGCAGAACCTTTATTACCTGTTATTGTAATCTTTGGAGTACCTATAGTATAAGGACAATTAACAGGAATGTTTATCTGTTTCCAGTGATAGCCCGTATTGCTATTCGCAATTGTCTGTATCTCAATATTTGCAAAATCCGTCTCAATTGCATTATTATTGTTGATGGTGCAGTTCGGGATAATCAAATTCCCCTTGAACCTTAAGTTATCTGCAGGCCATGCAGACGTAGATATATGAAGCATCGTAAACAATACTACATATTGTAATTTATTCTTCATAAAATACCTCTTTCTTTATTTATTTATAAAAAAGCTCAAATGTTGCTGTGGAACGGTAGCCCCCCGGCTGAACTGCCTTATTTGCGATGGCATCTGGTGTAGCCTGAACGAACGCTTTAAAATTCAGCGTCACATTATCCTTTTCTACCTTATTCCCCTGCCTGCCGTTCTGAACCTGATTCAGTTGCAGCAGGCTTCTGCCGTCAGAATCAATAATACCTATTCCCAGTTTCCCGCTATTTACACCGCTGACCTGCAAATATCCGGGCAGCTTCGGCTCTTCTGCGCCTTTGAATACCAACTCCACAACTTTCCCCATCGTGGTGACATGGCAGTTAACCAGCTTGATCTGAAACTTCTCTTCATAGCTTTTCCCGGGCCAGGCATGATAAAGGCGAGTAGCAGTGTCCATAAACGTCACTTCCTGGGCCACTGAAGACGGGTCAATCTGACAGGGCCTGTCCAGCAGATTCCCCTTGAACCCCAGTTCCGAGGCATATCCGTATACCGGCAGAAAGATTGCCAATAACAGGATGCGGAATAACGCGCTGTGCATTTTAATTTTATCCACCATCCCCCGCCTTATTCATAATCCAGCCGCAGACGCAACAGAGCTGTGTTGCCCCGCAGGTTCATGTGCGGTTTTTCCTGCATACGTTCCGTCGCCTGCCGACCTGTCAGTGCTTTCTGCTGTACCTCACTAAGCCAGTAGGTAAACTGATTTGTTCCACTGTATACAACAGCACGCCCCGCGCTGACCATCCGCTGATCCGGCTGCAGCACGCCATCCTCCACCCCCGTCAGCAGGGCACTCTGCATCACCATCATGCTGTCTCGCCCCGTCACAGAAGTGGCAGATGTCACCGCATCACCGTCGCCGCACTCCAGCAGATTCAGCTTCAGCGCATAACGTCTTTTCTCCTTCTGCGCGGGTAATGGTAGCTCCACTTCATTCGTCTCCAGCGTGCAGGGGGATGACAGCAGCGCACCACTTACAGCCAGCATCCCGGTACGTCCATTGCGCTCATTCACCCACTGGTGACGGGGCTCATCTGCCACAAAAAAGTTATCCCGCATTACCAGTTCATTAGCCCGCAGCACACCATTCATGCCGCAGCTCACTAGCAGTACAGCCAGACAGAGTCCCGTTGTTGTCCGGTTCATCTCCGGCACCTCCGCTTAATCCTGTTACTGCGCGCTTATTTCTTCACCGCCGTACAACGGTCACCACTGCAACTGAACTGCAGCACCGGTCGTCCACCGTAGTCGTTGATGTAGCTTAGGTACGGCGTGCTGTATATCACGGACTTCACCATCTGCGTGGACTTCGGTGCCAGCATTACTGCCTCAAACTCGCCTTCCTTCGCCTGCTTTTCAGTGCCGCCAAGACCAATCACCGTCACGTAATACGGCGTCGGGTTTTCAATCCGGTAACCCCCGCTGGTTTTGCTCATCACGAGCTGATCCTGCCAAACTGCATTGGGTTGCGCCTCAATGGCCTTCGGGCGGTAAAACAACTTGATTTTGGTTTGCAGGGCTATCTGCAGCACATTCGCCTTATCACTCTTCGGAGGAATTTCACGAAGGTTGAAGTAGAACAGGGACTCCCGGTCCTGTGGCAGCTTGCTGATATCCGGAGTGCTGGCCAGACGGACCATGCTTTTAGCCCCCGGTTCAAGACGCTGTACCGGCGGGGTGACCACAATCGGTCCAGTGGTGATTTTTTCCTGCTTCTCATTCTCTATCCAGGCCTGTGCCAAGTACGGAAGCTGTTTGTTGTCATTGGCCACATTCAGCGTCATCGATTTCTCACCACCGTTAAAAATCGCACGCGTACGGTCCAGGGAGATGGCAGCCTGGGCTGCCGGTACTGCGCTCAGGCACGCTACCGCCATCAGCGTCTTTTTCAGCGCCGTTTTCGTTTTCAGCATTTTTTCTTCTCTCAGTTTTATGCCCTGACAGCTTCGCGTGTGAGGTGAGGCTGTCAGGCTTTTCATTAATATCTGGGGAATACAGACTGCGAGTCGTCAGTGTTACTTCGCCTGACGACAGGGCAACAGTAACTGCTGCGCCGGGTCCATTTTTTTCGGAATATCAACCACACACTGTGTCCGGCCGTCCCAGCCCACATTCAGGGTTTCGCCCGGATTTACTCCACTCAGCCAGGCCAGGCCACTGTCTGCCACCATCCCCAGCTCACGACCTTTTGCGTTTGTCACGCTGGCACCAAACGGTGGATGACTGTTGTCTGCCAGACGCAACACGACAAACAGACGGCTTCCTTTCAGGACTCCAAACTCGCGGTAACCAATGGCCCCTTCCGTCAAAACGGATTCCACCACTGAACGGGTGGCCTCCATGTCATCCGGCAGTTTGTTCAGGTCCACTGACGTGGTGTTGCGGTAATAACTGCTCACGTCCGTCACCACACCAATCCCCCAGCGATTGGTGGAGACCCGGCCGCCGTCGACAGGTACGCCTCCGACACCATCAGTATCGACCAGCAGGCGGGTTCCCCCGTTTAGTCCCCCGGCATGCAGGGCAGAACCTTTAAGGGTCATGGTTGCCCCCCCTGATGCACTTACCCCGAACGAGGTGTAACCTTTCTCCACAGATGAGAAGCTGGCAGAAAGGTTCGCCAGCGGACTGCTGTGGTTGTAGTACGCGCTCATTTGACTCTGTGATGGCTGACTGCCACCACTGCTCACACCGGCGTTCAGGCTGTAACTGCTCAACCCTTTGTTCAGCGTGTCGCTGTAACCCAACGTGTTGGTATAACGGTCATTGCTCATGCTGCCGCTATAGCTGGCCGTACCGGTTCCCCACGGCACTGACAGCCGTATAAATGCCGAATCGTTATCCCGGTGCTGGTATTTCGAGCGGGATGCGGATAGCCCCAGGGATGCGTTCTTAAACCCGAAAGCATCGAAGTAACGGTTCACCGACAGCGTGTAATAGTCAGATGTCCGGCGGTCCCAGTAGGTCTGGTGGCTGTACTGCAGGTTGAGCGAGGTTTTCCAGTCCTCAATGTTCTTGTTGAGTGTGACGGTGTACAGCTCTTTCTCACGTCCCGTGAAATCATTCCGGTAACGGGCATTGAGGTACTGGTCCATCGTCATGTAATTGCGTTCAGAGAAGCGGTACCCCGCAAAGGTAATATCCGCATTAACGTCATCGAAACGCTTGGAATAGCTCAGACGCCAGGATTTACCCTGTTTCGTCGCCTTACCGGGAATACGGGCCACGGACTGGGTCACGTCAGCAGAAACCGTACCGAATTCATTCAGGTCACGCCCCAGACCCATAGCCATGGCGTTGTAATCTCCGGCAACGATACCGCCACCGTAAAGTGACCACTTGTTACTGATACCCCAGGATGCCTCACCGGCAGCAAAGACCGGGCCTTCCGTGGTGTGCTCATAGTTACGCGAACGACCGGAAACCAGCTTGTAACGAATCTGACCCGGACGAGTCAGGTACGGCACATAAGCCGTATCCACCTGGAACGTTTTTTTTCGTCCATCCTGCTCTATAACCTCAACATCCAAACGACCACGCACGGAACTGTCCAGATCCTGAATGGTGAATGGACCTGCCGGTACGGTTGAGTCATAGAGAATGCGTCCCTGCTGTGAAATCACGACACGCGCATTTGTGTCCGCAATCCCTGAGACCTGTGGTGCATAACCGCGCAGTTTTGGCGGCAGCATGCGGTCATCACTTTCCAGACTGGCACCGGTATAGCGCCAGGAACTGAAAATCTCAGAATTGATGTAGTTCTCACCCAAGGTAAGGTTTGCACGCCAGCGCGGTATAGCGCGGTAAATGTAGAAACGACTCCAGGTGAACTGGCTGTCCGTACCCTTTGCAATGCCGGAGCTACGATTCAGGTTGCCTTGATAGTCCGCACGCAAGCGCCAGGCACCAAAGTTGGCACCTGCAGTACCGTTATAGCTAAGTGACTGGGACTGTTTTCCCTTATACGGGTTGTTCACCGTCCCGTTGATGTTGTAGTCAAACAACAGCCCCGGAATACCGTTATCCCAGCGGGACGGCGGCAGCCAGGAGGCATCGGAATACTCCAGCCAGGCCTGCGGCATATTGATATACAGCATCCCTTCTGCCGGATTCGGACGTATATCCACCCCCGCCAATTGACTGAGGTCCGCACACTGCCCGTTATTCCAGTATGTGACTTTCTCCAGAGATGCCTCGGTCAGCCCCATCCGGCTGATCATCTCCGGGGTCAGACAGGCCTGCGGTAACGGCTTCTTTCCGTCGGTGTCGGAAGCCGGCGGCTCCAGAAACGTTACCGGAAATGCCGACGGTGAAATCCCCTGGTCATTCACCATTATTTCCATCTGGTACTGCCCAGGCATGATATATCCCGCCTGGGAGAACCGGGAAAAATCAATATTCTGTCTGTCCTCGGCATCCAGAACATCTGTATTAAAGTCGACGGCATAGGCAGGGATACCTGCCAGGGCAAGCATCAGAGCATATGTAATCCTGTTAATGATAAAAGGGGATTTATTCTTTTTCATTATCTGAAGCAGTATGCAATACAGAAGACATGCCACAGGAATGGCATATAAACCACTGTCCTGCGTTCAGGAAAAATGTCAATTTAGCTAATAGGAATAACTTCAAAGAAGTTTTTGATTAATTATTGACATCTGCAAATATGTTTATCATTCATAATCCACCTTGAAGCGTAATATGGCGTAATAATCTCCTGCCTTCAGCGGATAACCATTACGGACAACCCTCAGTGTATAATTTAGCTCTTCTTCATTTCCGTTCAGTAATAATGGTGGCATGGCTTTACCGGCACGGGCAACATACCCTTGGTTATCTGTTATCTGCAGATAAATGCCCTCCGCCTGGCCAGCAAGCAAAAATTTATCGGGTGTTTCGCCCTGCGAACCATCAAACGTTACCCGTATACGGCTGGCTGTATAAACATGCTTTCCGGTTCCGGCCAACTCGCAGTTACGCAGACGTAGACGGAATTTTTTTTCAGGCCCGACAGGAGTGCTTTGCAACGTACGGAGCGGAATAGCCCCCATATCAACCGCCTGATATCTGTCTTCCATTGCCAGAGTGCATGCCGGTGCAATAACCTGCCCCTTAAAACTACTCCGTCCATGCCACCAGACCAGCTCTTCCCCCCAATACTCCGGGAGAGTCATCCCGGGAGGAGGAAATGACGGTGATGCCGCGGCCTGAAAAGCGGCCCCTGCATAAAAAATTACTGAAAGGATTATGCGCCTGCACATGCGATATTCCTTCAATTCTCACCTGGAATAGCAGGGGGGGCCCCCCTGCTTATCTGATGGTAAAGTCAGAATATGCTGGTTACTCGTAGATCAGATTAAAGTTAGTAACCGCAGTGAATTCACCTTCTTTAATAGTCGCATTATCTGCACTGGATTTTTTAACCCAAGCACTATAGTGCAGAGTGTTGTCACCAGCTTTATATTTTGTTGCTCCTGCGGCAGTCTTGCCATCAAAGGTCACCAGAGAGCCATCCTCACTGGAAATCACAATCGCGGTACCGGTATCACCAGCAGTGCCTAACTCATTGGTATGCCCAGTCACATTGGTTCCGGAAAATGCTACTTTTACAGTAGACTTTTTTTCGTCAAGAACACAATTAACCAGTTTAATATCCAGATCTTTTTTCACCGAAATGCCATCTGCTGCCAGATGAGCTTTAGAAATCTGGCCAAAATCAATTGACTGATCGGCAGATTCCGGAGCAATACCGCACGGCGCATCAATTACAGTTCCTTTAAAATTTACTTTACCTTGTCCCTGATCCGCAGCATTTGCTACTGAACAGAAAGTAATTGCAACAGCCATGCCAAGAACCGATTTCATCATGGAAATAACCTCCTGATTATAATTAAATCATCCTGTCAGTTATTACTGATGGATTTACCTTACATAATACTGGGTCAAATGTGACACGGTATTATTTACTTTAATGAATTTTCTCATGCTTATTGAGAAATAGCCCTGAGCGACCTTGTGTTTGTCACAGGCTTCTTTTCTTGTCATGCCGTGGACAAAAAAATCTTCCAACGCACAAATAACTTTTCGACTGTTTATAGAAGAAATTTCAACCAGATATTGAAAGTGCTCAACAGACATACTACCAGCTTGTCTATAATGTTCTCCCGATAAAAAATCAAAGTTTTTTTTATGAAAAAACACATCCCCTCCTGCCTTTTCCCAAGGAGACATCAATATCAGAAAAATAAGTTTTTTTATTTATACAAGAAAAAAGAAAACGACAAAACAGAACAGTGCAACACATTAAACCAATCGCAAATCATAAAGCAGTTAAAAACAAGGATTTGAGAAACAAGCAACAGAATAAAATGCCAACAGGTTGTGTTTTTTTAGGATTATCGTCTTTTTTTTGTTAAAGAGAAAAACGTAAATAACTTTAATAATCAACAGCATAGACAAATTAGATTTTAATTAAAAATAGCAAATTGCTCATTTTTTGGCATCCATCACCACTCAATAAATTACGCAATTTACTAAAAAATACCTCTAAAAGAGTAAAATCTAAGAAATTTTCCTATATTACTAATACTGGTAGTTTTATGACAAAATAATAGAATATATCGATATGTGAAATATATTTTACATGCACATTTAAGCGCCGAGATTCCTTTCCCTCCCCATGTTTTTAGGCCCCAGAGGTTAAGAGAAACAACAATATTTTTTCAGTCTTGGCTCTATAACTATCAATATTCAGAGTTCAGATTATGTTTTATCGTTAATTTAAATATATAAAATGAATACATGTGGAAGTTCTCTTGTTCAAATTAACTTTGTTTTTTTCACGTTAAATATTTTATCAATAGGCACTCGAGTAATTAGTGGAAGATTATTGGGGATAAAAAACACTATTAAACGCTTATGAAAAGACGTTGTTATTCAATTGTCATTGAATAACAAAAAATAATCAGTGTCCTGATCTCCGAAGAATACTTAAAAATAGCAGGAAAACTCTTGCTCCTCAGAGGGCAGAGCGACATTACTCAGAGATGTGCGTGAAGCTACCAGCAAGATTGAGCTTGTGCTACGTGAAAAATGACAGGATGACAGGGGCACAAGTAAGACAGAATTCACGCCCTCCCTCCCTGTTACCTCTCCCTTGCTTTCTGTTTTCAGATCTCGTTCGCCCTGGCATTACCCCAATTCTCCCAAAAACGGCAAACCAGCCCTCAGCCCGCGCCACGACTGGCTTAATACGGGATCCCTGCTGCAAAACGTACCTTTACGTATTTGGTTTTACCCGCAATAATGCGTGATAAGCAAACAAAAGGATCCGCGCGCTGCGATTTATTGTCGTGGAAGGATCCGGGCGTTCAGGTCAGAATACCTGTATCCATAAACAGTGCGTGTGCTACGTGAAAAATAACTCATGAACAATGTCATTCCCCTGCAGAATTCACCAGAACGCGTCTCCCTGTTACCCATTGCGCCGGGGGTGGATTTTGCAACAGCGCTCTCCCTGAGAAGAATGGCCACTTCCACGGGGGCCACACCGGCCTACCTGCTGGCCCCGGAAGTGAGTGCCCTTCTTTTCTATATGCCGGATCAGCGTCACCATATGCTGTTCGCCACCCTCTGGAATACCGGAATGCGTATTGGTGAAGCCCGGATGCTGACGCCGGAATCATTTGATCTGGATGGTGTAAGACCGTTTGTGCGGATCCTGTCCGAAAAAGTGCGTGCGCGACGCGGACGGCCGCCAAAAGATGAGGTCCGCCTGGTTCCGCTGACAGATATAAGCTATGTCAGGCAGATGGAAAGCTGGATGATCACCACCCGGCCCCGTCGTCGTGAACCATTATGGGCCGTGACCGACGAAACCATGCGCAACTGGCTGAAGCAGGCTGTCAGACGGGCCGAAGCTGACGGGGTACACTTTTCGATTCCGGTCACACCACATACCTTCCGGCACAGCTATATCATGCACATGCTCTATCACCGCCAGCCCCGGAAAGTCATCCAGGCACTGGCTGGTCACAGGGATCCACGTTCGATGGAGGTTTATACCAGAGTGTTTGCACTGGATATGGCTGCCACGCTGGCAGTGCCTTTCACAGGTGACGGGCGGGATGCTGCGGAGATCCTGCGTACACTGCCTCCCCTGAAGTAACGGCACTTCCTTATATAAGCAGTGGTCAGCAGAACAGACATAACATAAGCTGGAGCAGGTAGATAAGCTGTAGTGAGTAAACCATGTTTTATGAAGGGAGCAATGCCTCAGCATCAGGTTACGGGCTGACTCACGTAAGGGACAGGCAGATGGCAGCTCAGCCACAGGCAGCACTGCAGGAAACTGAATATAAACTGCAGTGAGCAGACCACTCACTGCACCTGATAATATAAGCTGTAGTCAGTAAAGGAGCACTCTTCACTGACTACAGTTTATGTTCAGCGGGATTTGAAGAGTTTTTCCAGGTCATCCAGCGTGATGCCCAGTTTTTCAAGCAGGGCAAGTTTCTCCGCCATCTCCGGACTGACTTTTTCCGCAGGTGAAGGTGGCAACGGATTTTCCTTACTCTCATCATTCGGTGCTTTTAACCGTGGACGCCGGTAGTGAATGCAGAAGAGTTTTGTCCGCCCCCGCTGGATCTCCGTGTAATCAAGATATCCAATCTCGCGCAGCTGCTCCATTGCCCGTCTGACCGTCTGGTTCTGGGAAAATACAGGAGACTTCAGATTGAGGCGTGCACGCAGCCGCGCCAGCGATATCGGTGCCGGATCCCGGGGCAGGCTCTCTATAAAGGTGTAGAGTGCCTGGGCGGACTCCCGTCGCTTCAGGGCATTAATGGCCTTAAGCTGAAGAAGGACCTTTCTGTCAAACTGGTACAGTTCAAAAAGGCGGGGATCTGCCTGTAACTGAACAATATCCCGTTCAGTATCGTAGTAGGCTGACTGTACCAGATGGGTGATGTATTCCCGGGTGTGCTTCTCATCGGTACGGGAAAACGAGATCACGGTACCGGCAATGCGCTTCAGGGAAGGGCTGATGCGCTCACGCAGCCTGCGGGATGACTGGCTTGAAGGTATACCACATAGTTTTGCAAACTCAACAAAAGGCAGTTCAACTTTGTCACCAATCACGTTATGGCGGGCAAAGGAATGAATGATCCCCACCCAGGTCTTGAAATCGTTATCCATATCCAGGCGGGGGCCGGTGATCTCAACCTTATCGAATCCCTCAGCACGGGCCAGGGAAAGACGTGTCAGCTCTTCCGTGGCATCAGTACGTGACAGTGTATTTTTTTTACTGTTCTTCAGTGATTTAAGGGTCGGTACAAAAACGCCCAGACGCATCAGCGCCACAGGTTGTACGGTGTTGTTATTGTTTGGTGTCAGTGTCACCAGCTCACCGGACGACTTATCCACCTCGCCGAACAGTTTTTTGATGTCTGAATTTTCGTTTTCCAGAAAGCCTCCTGCCTGTGGACAGTAAAAGAATAAACAGAAAATCGTGTGTCAGAACCCCGCCAACTGACTGAAGAAAAACCTGCAGTCTGTATTTAACAACTGAGTCTGGCGTACTGACCATAGTTTATGTCATTAACTTACTTCAGTATATGCATTACTGAATACAGCTTATCATGAACCTGTTACAGTTTATCCATAACATGCCACAGCTTATGTGAACGTGGTCCCGGCCCATGAGTGACAAGGTTTGCAGCGATATGGGGATCTTTAATGGATCCTTTGTTGATCATTCATGGATCTGTTTACTGGATCGGGCCTCTGGATATGTGGATAAATCATTCCGGAAAAACAGCATACACTACCGATTATGAAGGCTTCAGGGCGTACCTGCTCACTGTGATTACAGATCCATTGCGCTTCCTCGCCGGTTCGCGGGCTTCGCCCGGTCACCGGTCTGCGGCGAGCACCGTTTTTTCTGAAGTCTGTCTTTACAGGTAATTTTTGACGGAATCTGCCGTACTTCCTGAGCGTACAGTCATATCCGAAATACACTTCATATGTTTGTTTCAACGCCAGAGGCGCATACAGACTGGCTCCATGAATATCCTGATGACAGGCACTGCTGCGCAGACACCGGTCATGGATGTAACGGAAATACCAGCTGAACCGCAGGTCTTCCAGTCGGGGACACTGAGTACAGGGCTGGAGCTTGTGGATACGTATCTCTGGATCTTCAAACACTTTATGGAAGGAAAGGTGTTAACCAGATCCCTTGCCTGCCTGGTTTATATCAAGCCCTATAGCGACAGGACGGACAGTGTCACCTTCCAGTCAGTAGCTAAACGATCTAAGGTGTTCCTGGACAAACTGCAGGAGCCAACGTCTGAAATGATAAATAAGCGAGGGAATATCTGGTGCTGGAAGAGTTGAGATGACTGGCACATTGGTATAAATCTTGCCGTCATTCTGATCAGTTTGTAACATTCTGTAATGATCACCATTGGCTGGCGATTTTTCTGTTCAGTAATGTAATTAACCTTATCTGATGCGCTGGCCACTATTCCATCAGCTGTACTGATGGCAGGCTCCCTGTTGAGGTCTGCCGCGAGCTGTCCGCCGGACTCAACGGGCTCTGCCGCAATCCGGTTATGATAGCCTAGAAACTGATCAAGGGTCAGGTCGATATAGTCCCTGGCAGGGGCGGCAATGACGTGGCCGTATCTGCCAGGACAATTATCCCACTGCATACCGACAATACAGGAGTACAGGTTGCTGCCGTCTTCCGTCAGATAATCAGTCTGCGTCTGGCTGGCCAGCTCGCTGCAACCGGCCGGGAAATCCTTCAGGTGATCATACCCGGCGGTGAGAGAAGCCTCACAGGAAGTCAGCTCCAGAGCATGTCGGAAGGCCTGCAGGCGGGTCCAGGTGTCCGCATTCAATTTTTCACCTTCCCGTCATGACGGGCCAGGGACTGAAGTTTACGGACGTCCTCCCGGGATCCTTTCAGCTCAGCTTTCGTATCCAGCAGCTGCGCCGCCAGCGGTCTTTTTCCCGGGAGCCGACTTTCCTGGCACATATTCTTTTCGCAGTTATCCCCAGAATCTGTGGATAACTGTTGCTCCTCTTTTGAGAGAGAAGGCTTTACTCACCGCCTGAATGCGGCAGATATGTCTGGACGATATATCTGCATACGCCGGTACTGCTTCGTCAGATTGCACGGCAGGTGAATTGCCGGGCTGGTACCATACCATATTTGCGCCGAACCCGTCCGGGGCGGTGCCGATAACAGATGTTAAATGATTGGTCGTTTTTACATCTGTAAAAGCAACAGGGCCCCATGATTATATCATGGGGCCCTGTTACTCTGATTCTTCGCAATAGATTGCTCTGAATCAGATGCGCCTTCTCCATTAGACTAACAGTTCTATATTATTTTACCATCTTTAAATGTGTAAGAGTTTTCTGTTTTTTATTGGTGTTTATCTGTATTTTTTGTTTTCGGAACGTTTTTGTAAGAATTATCTTTTATATTTGAGGTGATACCTTATTGTGGTTGTTGTAATAGTTTAGAGTCGTAATAAATATGATTGATCGCCACTTTAAATGAAGTTAATCTACTGGAGATGAAGTAACTTCATTAATGCGTCATAAAAATAAAAATTCCTGTTTTGGGAAATATGAATGTGTCTGTCCCCTCCTTCGGGAGGGTGTTTTTTATCTGGAAACTGGTTTCTGGTTCTGATTTTTCTTTTTGTATTATAGCGAGTTACGCATATTTACCAATCGATGTCTGGCAAACAGAGTATGGCGATGGTGTGATTTGTGTTTATTGGTAAAAAAAACACCCCCGTAGTGGGGGTGTTGAAACTTCAACCTATGTACTCATTATCCTGGGATGGATGAGTAGCGTGCGATATTGAATCATATTCAGCAGGAATAATAATATTCGCAAAAAAATGGATGTGCAAGGAAATTTTTTATATGCTTTTGTGTGTGGTGGTTAGGTAATCAAGAAGATAAATGATGAAGTGTGCCAGTTCAGGATCAATGTTTCCATGGGAAAGCCATTTATTAATAATATCAATTAAGTTCGAAAGCTCAGGGAAGATTTGTTCAATGTTTTCCTCTGTCTCCCGCACAGTCATATAGCGACGTCTCCTTGGGGATTGAAAACAAAAACAATAATACAACAAGTATGAAACAGAAGGTAGGTGGCAGGGGCGGAACAGGAAAACGCATGAGGGCGCTTCCTGGGGGAGATGCCTGGTATCTTTAGGGTTCAGTTTTGAGATCGGGAATTTTTGTACATTAAGTGCATTATTTAATCAATTGAAACGCGTAATGGATTGATTTTATCAGCAACTATCGCGTTTAAGTTGTCGATCATATTTGAGTTGTCTCATTAAGGTCGAATCCCCTGAAAGCGGCGTATAACGTAGGAGTTCCCCTCTATAGCAATAGGTAAGGCTGTTCAAAAAAGGCTTACCGTACAATAATTCGCTATATCCAGACGGCCCCCCTTGTCATACAAGCTCGTAAGCGGCCCTGACGGCCTGTCAATGCGGTACTGCCCTGTCGGGACTGCTCTACCCACATAAGTTTCTACATAGCTTGAAGCTGGATGGGGAGGTATTACGGCTTTAGCCGTAATACTTTCTTCGTCCTCGCAGCGCTGACAGTTTTCAGGGATCAAATTTAGGTCCGCCATACACTCCGTAAAGACTCTGTCAGTTCACAGGTATTACCTAGTGAAGACGTATCATAAAATGAAAACTGTAGTTGGGTAGTTGCTCCCCCTCACGGCATGCAGGGGCTGAGGGGGAAAATTTCCTTATCTTGTTGTTGCTATTTCTGGCTTAGTCAGTTTTGAATTTTGCTTCCTAAGCAATAATCCCCTCACCGCAACAATCGTTCTTCTACACTAATAAGATCCGAAAAAAGGTAGTTACGGATCTTCCTCTCCCTCCGCACAGCGTTACATCCCGTCAGCACAGCATGTAGTGCCTCATACAGTTGCCCATGGCACTATATGTTGTGTTGTATCTCTGGACTGTGATGCGCCGCGCAGGGGCGGAAAACAGCGATATGATGATTTTCTCAGCGTTGTACACTTCCGGAAAGTCGTTTATTCAAATAAAGTCGGATCCATACGAAACGGGAATGCGGTAATTACGCTTTGTTTTTATAAGTCAGATTTTAATTTTTATTGGTTAACATAACGAAAGGTAAAATACATAAGGCTTACTAAAAGCCAGATAACAGTATGCGTATTTGCGCGCTGATTTTTGCGGCATAAGAATATATACTGATATGTATACCCGAAGTATGTCAAAAAGAGGTGTGCTATGAAGCAGCGTATTACAGTGACAGTTGACAGCGACAGCTATCAGTTTCTCAAGGCATATGATGTCAATATCTCCGGTCTGGTAAGCACAACCATGCAGAATGAAGCCCGTCGTCTGCGTGCCGAACGCTGGAAAGCGGAAAATCAGGAAGGGATGGCTGAGGTCGCCCGGTTTATTGAAATGAACGGCTCTTTTGCTGACGAGAACAGGGACTGGTGAAATGCAGTTTAAGGTTTACACCTATAAAAGAGAGAGCCGTTATCGTCTGTTTGTGGATGTACAGAGTGATATTATTGACACGCCCGGGCGACGGATGGTGATCCCCTTGGCCAGTGCACGTCTGCTGTCAGATAAAGTCTCCCGTGAACTTTACCCGGTGGTGCATATCGGGGATGAAAGCTGGCGCATGATGACCACCGATATGGCCAGTGTGCCGGTCTCCGTTATCGGGGAAGAAGTGGCTGATCTCAGCCACCGCGAAAATGACATCAAAAACGCCATTAACCTGATGTTCTGGGGAATATAAATGTCAGGCTCCGTTATACACAGCCAGTCTGCAGTCATGGTACCGGCAGTGTATTCTGCCGGGCAGCCTGCATCGCTGCCTGTTGCCATTGATTATCCGGCAGCTCTGGCACTTCGCCAGATGTCGATGGTCCATGATGAACTGCCAAAATATCTGCTGGCTCCGGAAGTGAGTGCCCTGCTCCATTACGTCCCGGATCTGCACCGCAAGATGCTGCTGGCCACACTGTGGAACACCGGAGCACGCATTAATGAAGCACTGGCGCTGACGCGGGGGGATTTTTCGCTTGCGCCTCCGTATCCGTTTGTGCAGCTTGCGACCCTGAAACAACGGACCGAAAAAGCTGCCAGGACGGCGGGGAGAATGCCCGCCGGTCAGCAGACTCACCGGCTGGTTCCGCTCTCTGACTCCTGGTACGTCAGCCAGCTGCAGACGATGGTGGCAACACTGAAAATACCCATGGAGCGGCGTAACCGTCGCACAGGAAGGACAGAGAAAGCGCGGATCTGGGAAGTGACGGACAGAACGGTCAGGACCTGGATTGGGGAGGCGGTTGCCGCCGCTGCTGCTGACGGTGTGACGTTCTCTGTTCCGGTCACACCACATACGTTCCGCCATTCCTATGCGATGCACATGCTGTATGCCGGTATACCGCTGAAAGTTCTGCAAAGCCTGATGGGACATAAGTCCATCAGTTCAACGGAAGTCTACACGAAGGTTTTTGCGCTGGATGTGGCTGCCCGGCACCGGGTGCAGTTTGCGATGCCGGAGTCTGATGCGGTTGCGATGCTGAAACAATTATCCTGAGAATAAATGCCTTGGCCTTTATATGGAAATGTGGAACTGAGTGGATATGCTGTTTTTGTCTGTTAAACAGAGAAGCTGGCTGTTATCCACTGAGAAGCGAACGAAACAGTCGGGAAAATCTCCCATTATCGTAGAGATCCGCATTATTAATCTCAGGAGCCTGTGTAGCGTTTATAGGAAGTAGTGTTCTGTCATGATGCCTGCAAGCGGTAACGAAAACGATTTGAATATGCCTTCAGGAACAATAGAAATCTTCGTGCGGTGTTACGTTGAAGTGGAGCGGATTATGTCAGCAATGGACAGAACAACCTAATGAACACAGAACCATGATGTGGTCTGTCCTTTTACAGCCAGTAGTGCTCGCCGCAGTCGAGCGACAGGGCGAAGCCCTCGAGTGAGCGAGGAAGCACCAGGGAACAGCACTTATATATTCTGCTTACACACGATGCCTGAAAAAACTTCCCTTGGGGTTATCCACTTATCCACGGGGATATTTTTATAATTATTTTTTTTATAGTTTTTAGACTTCTTTTTTAGAGCGCCTTGTAGGCCTTTATCCATGCTGGCTCTAGAGAAGGTGTTGTGACAAATTGCCCTTTCAGTGTGACAAATCACCCTCAAATGACAGTCCTGTTTGTGACAAATTGCCCTTAACCCTGTGACAAATTGCCCTCAGAAGAAGCTGTTTTTTCACAAAGTTATCCCTGCTTATTGACTCTTTTTTATTTAGTGTGACAATCTAAAAACTTGTCACACTTCACATGGATCTGTCATGGCGGAAACAGCGGTTATCAATCACAAGAAACGTAAAAATAGTGAACCGCCCCGGGTTTCCTGGAGAG
>UMFS01007495.1_pt1 | contig 31158 bp, 29 predicted proteins | sample 1965071 | NCBI WGS metagenome assembly UMFS01 (sample SAMEA4836052, study PRJEB28245) | human gut metagenome | biome: gut microbiome; material: fecal sample | place: Denmark | collected 2008
TAATGTTTAAATTACTTACACACTTTTCTTGACAAACCCGTAAAAAATGAGTATCCTAATTTTTACCACAATAGTATAACAAAGTAATAAAAGAGCTCAATTGAGCTCTTTTACTATTATTTTAAATCTTCTCCATTTGTTTCGATAACTTTTTTATACCAATAGAAAGATTCTTTTCTTCTTCTTGCAAAATCTCCTGTACCATCATCATATCTTTCTACAAAGATAAATCCGTAGCGTTTTGCCATTTCTCCAGTTGAAGCAGAAACTAAATCAATACATCCCCAAGGTGTATATCCTTTTAAATCAACACCATCTAAAACAGCTTCATGCATTTGTTCAATATGACTTCTTAAATAATCAATACGATAGCTATCTCTTACTTTACCATCTTCATCAATTGTATCATAAGCCCCTAACCCATTTTCTACAACAAAGATAGGTAATTGATAACGATCATAAATTTCATTTAGTGAATATCTTAAACCTACTGGATCAATTTGCCATCCCCAGTCAGATGCTTTTAAGTATGGATTAGGAACTCCACCTAAGATATTTCCTTTTCCACCTTCTTTTGTTTTATCAGCAGTTTGACAGTTTGACATATAATAAGAACATGTATAGAAATCTACTGGACCAGTTGCAAGAATTTCTTCATCTCCTTCTTCCATTTTAATTTCAATATTATTTTCTTTAAAATATCTCTTTATGTAGTTTGGATATTTACCACGACATTGAACATCACTACAGAACCAGTTCATTAGATGATTCTTTTGTTGATTTTCAATTTGATCATTTGGATTGCATGTAAGACCATAACTTGTAGCCATGATTTGCATACATCCTACTTGATAGTTTGGATCAATTTCATGTGCCATTTTTACCGCTAAAGCACTTGCTATAAATTGATGATGTAATCCTTGGAAACGGTTTTGAGGAACATCTACTTGATCCATAAATTCCATTTCTTTAATCTCATTTAAAATACCTTGTCCTAAAAATGCTCCCATTGCTGTTGTTGCACTATTGATTTCATTAAATGTTAGCCAATATTTTACTTTTCCCTTATAGCGAGTAAAAATAGCTCTACAGAAATTTAAGTAACAATCAATCATACGACGATCTACCCATGAATTCCATTTTTTTGTTAAGTTAAATGGTACTTCATAGTGAGAAATTGTAATGAGTGGTTCAATACCATATTTTAAACATTCATCAATTAATTCTTCATAGAATTTTAAACCTGCTTCATTAGGTTTGTCTTCATCACCATTTGGGAAAATACGTGTCCATGCAATAGAAAAACGATACATTTTAAATCCCATTTCCGCAAATAACGCAATATCTTCTTTAAAACGATGATAATGATCAATCGCATCATGACTTGGATAGAATGTCCCTTCTTCTAATACTGGTGTAATTCTTTTACTTTTTGTAGCAGTTCCTCCTGTACAAATATCTGGACAAGAAATACCTTTACCACCTTCTTGCCAGCCTCCTTCTAATTGGTTTGCAGCTGTTGCTCCACCCCAATAAAATCCTTTTGGAAAACTCATTTTTCTTCCTCCTTGTTTTGATATACAAAATTTCAAGATTCATTATAGCTTATCCTTTGAAAAAGCACTTACTTTTTTCAGTATTGTAAAATTACTTGACAAATACAAAAGGTGAACCTTAGTCCACCTCACTTGTTTTCTTTACAACGACCGAATGCTTTGATTTCTTTCCTTCATACATCAATTTATCAGCTTTCTTAATTGCATCGTTGACTTTTGAATTTCCATAAATGCCACCAACAGTAATTGATAATGATAAATCTTCATAATCATCTACTTTTGTTCGTTTTACACATTCGCTAATTTGATACAAACGACTTGTAAAAGCATCGTAAGAAATATCTTGGAAAATAAGTACAAATTCATCTCCACCATAACGGATAAAGATATCATCAGGTCGAATGCATGATTGAATGGTTTTAGAAACAGCTTTGATTGCTTGATCTCCAGCATTATGACCATATTGATCATTAATTACCTTAAAATTATCGACATCGATCATTGCTACTGCTGATACATCATTGATGTATTGAACATATTCTTCATAATAACGTCGACTATAAGCATTAGTCAAAACATCTGTATAGTATTCTTTATTATAAGTTACGATATTTTCTAAGAATCGTGTTTTTCCATGAGCTCCTAAAATAATATCTTCTTTTGTTTTATAAACAAGTTCTAAGACCCAAGGACGCTCATCCACTTCTACATACTGCGCAATAATGGCATAAATGTCATAATCAACAAATTCTAATTTAAAAGCTTGTCCTTTTTTGATATACGCTTGCTTAGAAATACAATTGACACAAACATCTTTTCTCTTCCAGTAATCATAACAATTGCCTTCAATAATTTCTATTTGTTCATTCTCTGCTTTTGCGGATTGATGTTTTTGAAAATCTATCAAACGAACAACCGTAAAAACATCTTTTAAATGCTCAATAAAATCTTTTATTTCGGTATATGTATATTTTAAAGAACTACTTTCTTGAATATTATGTACACTTTGAATATTGTTGTCTTTAACAAGTTTTCCAACAATTCCTTTATAAACACTTCCATTCCATCGCGTACTCGCTTGTAAATGATACCATTGTTTTTGTTTTCCAGTTTGTGCATAAATCTTTAAATCAACCTCGGGATTTAAATGTGTTGTTTCTTTGATTTTATCTTTAAGTAATTTCATTGTTGATTTATTAAAGAAAGAAAATTCATGATTTATTGGATGATAAATTATTTCATCAATCCCTAGATCTTTAGCTGCTTGCGAAGAAATATAAACAGCATCTTTAAATGCATCGTATTCAAATGTCATTTCCTCAAAAGTTTTTATATTTTGAGACTCATTATTTTTTTCTTTAGGCATTTCACTTCTAAATTGTTTAATAACTAACTCGTCTGTCATCTTTGAAACAACTGCTTGATCTGCATAATTTTCATTTTCAAATAAAGAAGCTTTCATTTCTTCACTAATATCATAAAGACATTCTAATAACAGGGGATTAAAAACCCCACATTGACCATCAATAATCATCTTCATAGCTTGTCCATGACTATATGCTTTTTTATAGCAACGTTCACTCGTAAGAGCATCATAAACATCCGCAATTGAAACAACTTGTGCTGAAATAGGAATTTGATCACCAACTAATCCATCAGGATAACCATGTCCATCATATCTTTCATGATGCCAACGACATATTTGATAAGCATACTTCAATAAATCATTATTATTGTAGTTAGGAACTGTTTTCAACATTTCTGCGCCAATCAAAGAGTGTTGTTTTACGATTTCAAATTCATCTTTTGTAAGTCGTCCCGGTTTATTTAAAATCTTTTCATCAATTGAGATTTTTCCAATATCATGTAAAGATGAAGCTGTACTAATAAGTAAGATATCCGCATCACTTAACTTATATTCGTGCGATTTTTTACCCATTTGTAATAAAAGCATTTTTGTAATTGTTTGAATATGTTGTATATGTAAACCACTTTCGCCATTTCTAAATTCAACGATATGCCCTAAGACATTGATTAATGTCGTATTATTGTTCACTCTTTTTTAAATTTGTTGTTCTACTAAATGAACCAGTTTCTTTTGTTTTTCATAAAGCATTAAAGTGTTTTTAATTCTTCGATTAATAATATAACTTTCAAAAGGTCTCCTGATATAATCAGTTGCTCCAAGATCATAAGCCTTTTCCATAGAAGTCGTATCTCCTTCTGAAGAAATAATAATAACAGGAAGATATTCTAAATAACGTTGTTCCTTCATCTTTTCAAGAACTTGATAACCATCCATATTAGGCATTACAATGTCTAATAAGACTAAATCAATCGATTTATCTTCTTTTATCATTTCTAAAGCTTTTTTTCCATCTTCTGCTTCTAAAATTTGATATTGATTCCTCAAGAATTCGCATAAAATTATTCGATTAATCTGGGCATCATCAACAATCAATATTTTTGCTTTTCTTTTTGGCATACACATACTCCTTCCATGACTCATTTTTATCACTTTTTCACATTTTTATTTAGATACATATAGCGATCTGCTTTTTCAATAAATTTTGGAATATAATTTAATGACTCATCATATTTAGCATAACCAATACTCACACTAAAATCTGGTAAACCTTCATAAGATTGTTGAAATAATCTTTGTAAATTATTAAATACAGGAGTTATCTCCTCATTTTTATCTCTTTCACATACCATGATAAACTCATCTCCACCATAACGTGAAATAAAACAATTATGTAAATGTGCAATTTGTTTTAAAATATCAGCTGTCTTTAAAATGATTTGATCTCCAACAACATGCCCAAGTTCATCATTTATCTTTTTAAATTGATCAATATCTAATAAAAATAAATAAAGATCTTTTTTTGGATGATTTTCCTTCATTTTCATTGTTAAATAAATATTCAATTGTTCTCGATTATTGATTTTGGTAAGCGGATCTAATGAAATAAGGTTTTGTTGAAAATAATTATAAACAATAAAAATTGAATATGTAAGTCCTAGATTAAAAATAAGTAAATGATCCACTGTAATTTGAATTAACGCAGTAATAAAAGGAAGAAAAGAAAAACGAACAATCACTTTATATTCATTTTGATATAAGTAATTCTTTGCTTTTTTAGATAAATATCCTGCTTTTATTGAAAGATAAAGGATATAAGCAAATAAAATAAAAAAATAGAATGGTAGAAATTTGCCACGATGATAGTTTCCTGCTTGATCAATAACAAATAATCCATGTGTCCAATAAGAAAGCAAAGAAGATCCTATAAAAAAGATGAGCGGAATAAAAGTAAGCACTAATATTTTTTTATGCTTCAAAACAGCTGAGTGAAGTGTTTTTTGGGCATAAACATACCAAGAACAAACAAGCATTGCTAGTGAACAAAAAAAGAAGCTATTAAATATTCCACTTTGAATCTTACTAAAAGTAAGAAGATGTTTTACATTCATGATCCAAATTGCATCCATAAACAAATAAACACAAGCCCAAGCAATGGTATGATAAAAATAGTTCCAATGATCATTTTGTTCACGATTTATATACATTGATATAAAATTCGAATCAATAACAATAAACAAAAAACATCCATTTCTAAACTCATTATTTCACCACTCATAATACACCTTCATTCATATCAACATAGCTTTATTATACATTATTTACCAATGCAAAAAAACACCGTTAAACGGTATTTATTCGCCAAATGTAATCCCCATTTTTTTAGCACTCGAAACAACTTCACACTCAGGATCAACAAATTTTAATTTACCTGCTGTTTCACTTAAAGGAATCGCTTTGATTTCATTTTTATCAAAAACAACAAGTTTTCCAAAATCTTTGTTTAAAAGAAGATTTGCCCCATATACCCCAAAGCGTGTTGCCATAAAACGATCATAACTACAAGGATTGCCTCCTCTTTGAATATGTCCAGCTAACGCCACACGAATTTCATTAGGAATCAACTCTTGTAATTGTTCAGCGACTTCATAAGCAACCGAACGTCCTTGGCGACTTGCAACTTTTGCTTTGTATTTTTTCTTCGATAAAAGACTATCTTCTTCACTAATAGCTCCTTCTGCACAAGCAATGATTGTATATTCCTTTCCTGTTTTTTGATTTTCTTTAATTTTTTTCGCAACCACTTTAATATCATAAGGAATTTCTGGAAGTAAAATCGCATCCACTCCTGCTGCAATACCTGCCTGTAAGCAAATATGTCCTACTTTATGCCCCATGATTTCTACAACGAAAACTCGACTATGACTTTTAGCGGTTGTTTCAATTTCATTTAAATAGTTTGTTGCAATATCGACCGCACTTTGAAAACCAAAAGTATAATCTGTACCCCATGTATCATTATCGATTGTTTTAGGGAGTCCTATCACATTTAAACCTTCTTGTGATAACATGTTAGCCGATTTTAAAGAACCATTTCCTCCTAAAACCACAAGACAATCAAGTTTCAATTTCTTATATGTTTTTTTCATAGCTTCAACTTTGTCAAAACCATCTTCAATAACACGCATTTTTTTAAAAGGACAACGTGAAGAACCTAAAATCGTTCCACCAACATTTAAAATATCTTCAAAATCACTTAAAGACATTTTTTTATATTTTTCATACATCAATCCTTGATAACCTTTTAAAAAGCCAATAATTTCAATATCTTTTCTTTGTTGGTAAAGTGCTTTTACTAAACCTCGCATTGTTGCATTAAGTGCTTGACAATCACCACCACTTGTAAGAATTCCAACTCTCATAAAGCTCCTCCTATTTCACATCATTTTTAAAAAAGTATTCTTGACTATTCATTTCTCTATTTTTATTTTTTATACGTTTGTATTTACCATTATTTTCTAACGAACATGCTTTTACATTATCACGAAGCATACAATCAAACATTGTTAGTAACTTATGTTTTAATTTTTCATCTAATACAGGTGCTGCCACTTCAACACGTCTTTCAAGATTACGTGTCATTAAATCAGCTGAAGAAATATAAACAGTTGGATTATTTTTACCAAAAATATAAATTCTAGAATGTTCCAAATATCTTCCAACAATTGATAAAACTCGGATATGATCTGTTGCTCCTTCAACACCAGGAATAATACAACAAATCCCCCTTACAACCATATCAATTTGAACCCCTGCTTGACTTGCTTCAATAAGCTTATCAATCATCTTTTTACTTGTTACTGAATTACATTTAAAGCCAATATAAGCTTCTTTTCCTTGTTTAGCAAGTTCGATTTGTTCATCGATATACTTAAAAATATGACTGATCATACAATGTGGTGCTACCATGAGTAAATCTGTATGATTTTCGGTCTCACCTAAACATAAATGATTAAAGACTCCATTAATTTCTTCTCCGATTTCATATTTAGAAGTCATTAATGATAAATCCGTATAAAGTCTTGATGTTTTTTCATTATAATTTCCCGTACCAATTTGACTAATATATTGAATTCCTTTTTCATTTTTATACGTGATTAAACATAATTTAGAATGCACTTTTAAACCATCTAAACCATAAATCACACGACATCCAGCCTCTTCTAAACGTTTCGACCAATCAATATTATTTTCTTCATCAAAACGCGCTCTTAATTCAACTAAAACAACAACTTCTTTTCCATTTTCTGCTGCTTTAATTAAAGATTTTACGATTTTAGAATTCTTTGCTACACGATAAAGTGTCATTTTAATACTTACCACATTTTTATCATTACTTGCTTCATCTAAAAGTCTTAAAAATGGTGACATAGATTCAAACGGATAAGAAAGTAATAAATCTCTTTTTAAGATTTGTTTAATCATCGGTACTCTATTTTCAACAAATGCATTATTTCTTGCTTCTAAACGTTTATAGAACATACTTGGACAAATATATTTTAGACGTTCTCTTAATTCACCCACAAAACCAAAATCAAGAGGTGAATTATTAATGAAAACTTGATTTTTCTTTAAATTCAAGAAATTCATCAACATAAGTACTTCAAGTTCGTCCAATCCTGGTGTCATTTCTAAACGCATTGGCGAAAGTTTTCTTCTTTGTTTAATTAAGTTTTCCATCATTTCTCGATAATCTTCATGCCCTTCTAATGAATGATCATCTTCATCAATATCCGCACTTCTTGTTACACGAATAAGTGCTTTTTCTTTTACAGTATATTTAGAAAAAATACGTGAAACAAAATGTAAAATAATATCTTCTACTAAAATAAATTTTTGTGGTTGACTTGGAAGTGCAATCAGTCTTTCATCCATTGCATTAGCACAAGAAATAATTCCCATTTTTCTTTTACCTTTTTTCGATTCAAGGCGTACAACGACATACATTTCACGATTGTTGATAAATGGAAATGGTTGTCTTTTAGAAATAACTTGTGGTGAAATAAGTGGTAGTAATTCTCTTTCAAAATAATCAGCAAAATAACGACGATCTTCCTTGCTTTCAATATCTTTATATTTTATTACTGACCATCCTGATCGTCCAAGTTCTGACATCACATTTTCATAAATACGATCTTTCTTTTTATTAAGATAATGGACTCTTTTTAAACATACTTTTAATTGTTCTAAACCCGTCATTCCTGTTTTATTGTCTTTGGAATCTGGATAAAATAACATTTGATCATAAAGTGATCCTATACGTACCATAAAAAACTCATCTAAATTTGTTTGATAAATTGAAATAAAGCTTAACTTTTCCGCAAGTGGTACTTGTAGATCTTTTGCTTGCATTAAAACACGATTGTTAAATTTAAGCCATGATAATTCTCTATTTTCTCGGCATACGTTCATTTTTATTCCCCCAATGTATAATTTATACACTCTTTCTTATTTAATATAAAAACATTTTATACTTCCAACAATCTATCATCTATCAAGTTTATGTAAAATTCAAAAAAAGAAGAATTATTTCTTCTTAATTTGTCGATTATAAAACTCATCCTCTGGTGCTGGTTTTCCAAAAAGATAACCTTGGATATAATCTGGATTTAATTTTTTGATTTCTTAAAATTCTTCTTCCGTTTCAACACCTTCAATACATACATTCAATCTCAAAGAATGTGCCATTTCAATAATATAAATCAAAATACTTCTTTCATAATTTGAAGAAAGTGCTTTTTGGATTAAAACACGATCTATTAAATAAGTAAAGAAACTCCATACAGTTTCTTGATAATTGGAACTATAAACCAATTTATTATCAAAAACATATTGTGTCATTCCTTGAGCTATATATTCATTACTTTCTTTTTCAGCTCTACAAAAACGAATAAATTCACCAATTTCAATTTCTTCATGGTTTTCACAATCAGCAGAAAGACGAAGAATAAAATGTGCATCAATGTATCGATTCTGTGTAGAAGCATTTTTATAAAGATCATAAGCATCCGCATACAAGAAGCAAGCGGTGGAACCATATGTGTTGATTCTGGTTTATCATCAAAACCAGACACCATAATATCCTTACCTACACGTTTTCCTAGTTTTTCTAATTCACGATATAAATAATAAGCAATATCATCCGTCACGCACATAATTCCATCTAATTCAGGTTTTTCTTGAAGCCATTTATTCATTAAATTCTCTGAATCAATATTATAACCAGGTGTTGATAAAATATATTTTTCTTCAAAAGGCATATCATGGCTTGATAAAGCTTCTTGATAACCTGCAAGTCTTTGTTTGGCAGTAACCCCGCTATCATAACCAGTAATAATTCCAATATGTTGACAATAATTTTTTTCAATCATATAACTTACAGCATTATAAACACTTTTTTTGTTATTATAGACAACAAAAGGATAATCTTTTATTTGTGAATTTAAAGTAACAATTGGTGTATGAAAATATTTTGGAAAAGCTTCTCTTGTTTTTTGATCCGTACGACAAATACTCGAAGCGGGAATAACCAAAAAATCTAAATCTAAATAATTCGCAAAAGCCTAGACATTTGCTTTTTGATAGTCAGAAGATTGTACAAACTCTACATTTGGATCAACTGAACCACCAAAAAAGATGACAAGTTCTATTCCTAGTTCTTTACACGCTTCATTTGCTCCTCGACATATTTCCATATTATAATCAGAGGCACTTGTAATCATAAGTCCTGCTTTAATTGAGTGTTCCATTTTTTCACCTCTTTTCATCAATTATAACACAAACCTATAAAAAAGATAAAAAAAAAAGACCAAATGGCCTTCAGATAAATTCTACAAGTCTTGTACAAATTTCAAAATGTTGTTGTCAAAAAAATATTTAAGGAAGAAAAACCTGTTCATGACTTGTCTACGATGTTTATTATATTTTTTCTTAAATAAAAATCAATTTATTATAAGAAAAAATAAAAATAAAAGCGATTACATTGTTGAAAAACAGAAAAAAACCGCTTTTGACGCGGTTTTTTAGGCTTTTTAAAAAATAAGTATGGTATTTATCTTTTAGACTTATCTATCATTTTCTTAATATCTTTTAGTTTCTTTTTATAGTCATCAAACGATGTTAAACGATATGACCAGTTATAAGAACCTACTGTTCCAGGAAGATTGACACGAGCTTCTTTTCCATAACCAAGTAAATCTTGAACAGGAAGCATCGCAATCAAAGCATCACAATCAAACGCATAACTTAAAATATCTTGTATGACATCTTCTCCTTTATATCCCAAAGAGATCATGACCTCTTTTATAAATTCTTTGTCTTCTAATTCATCATACCATTGTTTTAAAGGTGCATTGTCATGTGTTCCCGTATAAACAACAGATTGTTTAGGTATTTTATATTTTACTTTTCTTTCATCTTCACCAAATGAAAATTGCATAACTTTCATTCCAAGTAAATGATAATGATCACGTAATTCATGAACTTCTGGTCTTAATTCTCCTAAATCTTCAACAATCATATTTAATTCAGGAAGTTGTTTATAAACTGAATCTAAGAAATGATAACTAGGTCCTTCAATCCATTTTCCTTCACTTGCCGTCTTACTTCCATAAGGAACCGACCAATACGTATCAAAGGCTCTAAAATGATCAATACGCAAAATATCAAAGATTTCATTATTCCATTTTAATCTTTTGATCCAAAAATTATATCTTGTTTTCTTTAAATAATTCCAATTATAAAGAGGATGTCCCCATAATTGACCATCCGCAGAAAAATAATCAGGTGCCGCTCCTGAAATATAAAGTGGATAATAATCTTTTCCTAATTGAAAACATTTACGATATTCATAAACATCAGCTGAATCATTTCCTACATAAAGTGGAAGATCTCCCATAATAGAAACACCTTTTTCGTGTGCATGTATTTTTAATAAATTAAATTGTTTAACAAAAATATATTGTAAGAATTGAATATAGGCAATTTCATCTTCCAATCCTGCATTACTTCCACTTACTTTTTGATCTTCTTCATTCCAATCAGCCCAAGGCAACCCATCATTCGCTTGGTTTAAAGCCATAAAACGGGCATATTTTTTTAACCAAAATGTTCCTTTAACAAAAGTACGATATTCTTTTTTGAGTTCTTTATCTTGTAAAAATGTTTGATAGGATTTTCTTAAATATTTATCTTTAAAAAGACGTACACGTTTATAATCTACCTTAGGATAATCTTCTAAATAAGAGGGAACTTCTTCTAATAAATGCCATTCTTGTAATAAATCCAAAGAGATATAGATTTCATCTCCTGCAAAAGAAGAATAAGGTGTATAGGGTGAATTCCCTGAACTTGAGGGATTTAGTGGTAATATTTGCCAGATGGAAAAACCAGCTTTTGCACTTAAGTCGATAAATTCATAAGCACTTTTCCCTAAATCACCAATGCCATGACGACTAGGCAAGCTAAATAAGGGCAACAAAACACCTGCTTGTCTTTGTTTTAAACTTTTTAATTCCATAATGAAACTCCTTACATTTGTAATCTTCTTTCATTTTATCATTTTAAAGCATAAAAAAAAAGACGATTGCTCGTCTTTTATTCAGCTACACGGTGAGCTACACTTGCACAACGTGAACATAATTCACCATTCATTTCATCTTCATCAAAATAGTTCCAACATCTTGGACATTGTACACCATTGAATTTTTCAACCTTGATGTAGCTTGTTTCATATTCTTCTAAAGTTGTATCATCAACTAATTCAACTTTTGCTACAATGAATAATTGTTTTAAATCATCTTTTAAGTTAGCAATATCTTTATATTCATCTTTTAAAGATAAAGTTACTTTTGTTTCCATATTCGATTTAATTAATTTTTCATTTCTTAAACCTTCCATAGATTTTAAGACATCTTTTCTTACTTCCATAAATTTAGAGAAATAAGCTAAAACTTCTTCTTCGTTTTCAATATTAAATAATTCATATTTTGGTTCTAAGAAGATAGATTCTGCTTTTGTTTCATCACAATGGAAATGATCATGTAGTTCTTCAGCTGTAAATACTAGTACTGTTGATAATAATTTCATCATTGTTTTTGCATTATAATATAAAACTGTTTGAACTTGTCTTCTACGTGGAGAATTTGCATCTTCAATGTATAAGATATCTTTTGTGAAATCCATATAGAATGAACTTAAGGTATTTGTAAAGTAATTTAAGATTTCTTGGTTTGCTGTAGCAAAATCATAGTTTGCATAAGCTTCATCATATGCTTTCATTAATTCATTTAATTTAGCTAACATATATTGATCAACACCAGGTAAATCTTTGATTTCTACTAAATCACTTGCTTTGAAATCATTTAAGTTACCTAAAACAAATCTCATTGTATTACGGATTTTACGATATCCTTCAGCCACTTGTTTCATAATTTCATCAGAAATACGAACATCTTGTTGATAAGCAACAGAAGTAGCCCATAATCTTACAATGTCAGCACCATATTGATTAACAAGTTTAATAGGATCTACTGTATTTCCTAAAGATTTAGACATTTTATTTCCTTTACCATCTAATACGAAACCATGTGATAAGACAGTTTTATAAGGGGCTTTACCATGAGCAGCTACACCGATAATTAATGATGAGTTGAACCATCCACGATATTGGTCACTACCTTCAAAGTAAAGGTCTACTGGATAATTAAATCCTCTTTCTACCATGACACCTGTATGTGAACTTCCTGAGTCGAACCATACATCCATGATATCTTTTTCTTTTTTGAAGATACCATTTGGTGAATGTTCATTTGTATATCCTTCAGGTAATAAATCTTTTTCATCTCTTTCAAACCAAACATTTGATCCATGTTCTCTGAATAATTTAGAAATATGATCAAATACTTCTTGTTCAATGATTGGTGTTCCATCTTCACAATAGAAAATAGGAATTGGAACACCCCAAGTACGTTGACGTGAAATACACCAGTCTCCACGATCTCTAATCATGTTATAGATTCTAATATGACCCCATTCATTTAACCAGTTAACACTATCAATTTCACTTAATAATTTATCTCTGATTTTATCTAATGAACAGAACCATTGATCAGTTGCTCTAAAGATAATAGGTTTTTTAGTACGCCAATCATGTGGGTAACTATGCGTAATGAATTCAAGTTTTAATAAAGCTCCAATTTCATCTAATTTCATAGTCACTGTTTTATTCGCGTCATCTACATATTGACCGGCTAACCATTCACCACAATCTTCCATCATACAACCGTGTTCATCAACATTACAATAAGCTGGTAAGTTATATTTTTGACCTACAAAGAAGTCATCTGCTCCAAATCCAGGTGCAGTATGAACGCATCCAGTACCAGAATCAGCAGTTACGTGATCTCCTAAGATAACTAATGATTCTCTATCATATAACGGATGTTGACATGTAATGTATTCTAATTCAGATCCTTTATAATGATTAACAACTTTGTAATCAGTGATTTCAAATTTAGCCATTAATTCATCAACTAAAGTATCTAAAACAATTAATTTTCCTTTTTCTGTTTCTACTAAGGCATAGTTATAAGAAGCATTTAAACAGATAGCTAAGTTAGCTGGAATTGTCCAAGGAGTTGTTGTCCAAATAACGAAATTAACATCATTATCTAAGATTCCTTTACCGTCTTTCACTTGGAATTTAACAAAAATTGTTGGTGATTTGATATCATGATATTCAACTTCAGCTTCAGCTAAAGCAGATTCACTTGATGGTGACCAATATACTGGTTTTAATCCTTTGAAAATCAATCCATCCACCGCCATTTTAGCGAACACTTCAATTTGTCTTGCTTCAAATTCATGTTGTAATGTTAAATATGGGTGTTTATAATCCGCAAATGTCCCCATACGGATAAGTTGTGCCATTTGTTTATTTACTTGTTCATGTGCATAAGCATCACATTTTTCTCTAAATTTAGCTGTTGGCATTTCTTTACGGTTAACACCTAATTTTTGAATAGCATTTTCAATTGGTAACCCATGTGTATCCCATCCAGGAATATAAGGTGTGTAGAAACCATTCATATTTTTATAACGACAAATAACGTCTTTGATAACTTTATTTAACATGTGTCCCATATGCATATTTCCATTTGCATAAGGAGGCCCATCATGGAAGACAAAACTGTCTTTTCCTTCATTTTGTTGGATAACTTTGTTGTACATGTCATTTTCTTGCCAACGTTCTACATATTTAGGTTCTTTTTTTGGTAAGTTTCCACGCATTTCAAAGTCAGTTTTTGGCATTAATAATGTGTCTTTGTAATTCATTTTTTCTTTCCTCTCTTTAAAAATAAAAAAACACATCATCCTAAGGACGATGTGATCGCGGTACCACCTTAATTCGTATTTTCATACGCTCTTGAAATCTTAACGCGATTAACGTCACCTTCTACTTAGTTCAAAGGGCTACTCCAGAGTGATTCATTATAATCCGTGTTACTGATTTTCACCAACCATCAGCTCTCTTAAAACGTAAATTATAAACTGTCTCCTTCATCGTATTTATCTTCATTAATTAAATTATAAACTTCTGATTGGTCAATAGACTCAAGGATATCTTTTGACATTTTTTCGACCGAAGCTCTAAATTTAACAGCTTGCGCTTTAAAGTCACTCATTTCATCAGATAATGAACGAACATACTCTAGCGATTCGCTCAGTATCATATTAGCATTCTTTTTCGCTTTGTCAATAAGTTCACTCGCTTCTTTTAGGGCAAGACGCGCAATTTCTTCATTTGTTTGTTCTTGGATGTTCACACGATGCTGTAATAATGACTTTTGTTTTTCTAAGTGTTCATAGTCTTCTTTTAATTTATTTATTTGCTCATTTAAAGATTTGATTTCTCGGTCTTTTTGATCCATTAAATCATCGACCTGTTCTTTATTATAACCAAATAATTGTTTTTTTAATGGCATCTTGTTCACTCCCCTACTTATAAAAATACCCTTCAACCACATAGTTATTTGAACGTGTTTGTCTGTTACAATCAACAAACATGACTCTTCCATGCTTTTTGAATGATATTATGTCTTTATTATTACACAAATAATTTATTTGTTCAACCGGTTTATGATTAACTTTTACGTGGCCTGCACGAATAAATTCAGCCGCTTTCTGTCTAGATATTTTATAGAAAGAAGAAATGATTTTATCAAGTCTCATTGAAGAAACAATAAAGGATTTTATGATATATTCATTCTTTACTTCTATTTCTTCTTGACACTTGGTAAGTTTCACCTTACTTCTTTTAATCATTTTAAGTTCATCTTTTAAATATTCATAAATAGGACGATCGACGGCTAAATAAAACTCTTTATCTTTTTCAACAATATCGCCAAATAATTCTCTTTTAATTCCTAAAGACATCAAAGCTCCCAAAATATCTCGATGACTTAATTTTTCAAAATTTTTAGCATAAACGATTTTGCAAACCACAATTTCAAAATCACTTTCTTCGATTTCATAAAAATCAGGCGCTAAAATCATTCTTTTACTTTCACTATTTAAAAATCCACCCTGTTCTTTTATTTGAATGTCACCATGACCAATAATACTTCTTACAATTGATTGATGATAAGGATCTAAAAAAGAAGTTAAAATAAGTCTTTGTTTATAATCTACTTGATCTTTATAATCCAAGATTTTTTTAACAAAGACTTCTTCCCCTTTAAAATGTTCTAACATATTAAAAAAGTATGGAAACCATACTTTTTAATCTTCTTGTTCATCTTCATCTAAATCAATTGTACCAGCAACAGAAATATTACGAGGTGTACATAAGAAAATCTTTGGACCAATTCTTTGAATATCCCCTTCAATTGCATAAATAACACCGCTTAAGAAATCTACCACACGTTTTGCTTGATCTTTTTGTAAACGATGTAAATTTACAACAGTAGCTTTTTTAGTTTTTAAATAGTTTGCAATATCTTGAGTTTCTCCAAAAGAACGTGGTTCAAATAAAACTAAATGACTATCTTTATTCATATTTAATGATTTAACAGCTTCGCTTGTTTTAGAGAACTTGGCTTGTTCAAATAAACTTGTTTTAGGTTCAGTATCAACCTCTACAGCATCATATTCTTCAACCACATCTTCTCCATCGCCATCTTCATCAAAAAACCATTTTTTTACTTTATCCATGAAGTCGTCCTCCTTTGATTTCTTCTCCATTATATCATACATTTCTCTTTAATCAAAGCAAACGTACTAATCATGTTCAATATTTACTAAAATAACATCTCCTTTTAAAGAGACCACACATTGAATTGGAATAACAATAACCGGTGGTTCTTTAAAAAAACAAAGAAAGTGAAAGAAATTGATTTTTTCAACAATCAATGCTTGAATACATCTTTGACACCAATCTACTTCAATATCTGCAATATAACCAATCTTCCTGCCATCATAAACATTAATGACATCTTTTGATTGTAAAGAAACAAGTCGCATTTTATCACCTGTATAAAAATATGCTTTAAACTAATTTTTTATGTAGTTTTTCTAAAGCATTTTTTTCAATACGAGATACTTGAGCTTGTGAAACAAAAAGCTCTTTCGCAATTTCACATTGTGAATAGCCCTTATAATAACGTTCTTGAATCACTTTTTGTTCTCTTGGATTTAAACAAGTCATCGCTTTTTTTAAATCTAAGTGTTGATGATAATGTTTGAGTGTTTCTTTATCGAGGGGAATCATATCAATAAGATGGAGTTCATTTTGATCATCATGACCAATAATTTCTTGAAAAGAAGCAACACTTTGGGTAGATTGTATTGCTTCTATAATTGAATGTTGATCTATTTGTAGATTACTTACGAGTTCTTCAATAGTTGGTTCTCTTTGTTTTTCTACAAGATATTTTTCTTTTTCTTTTAAGATAGCATAAGAAAGGTCTTTGACCGTTCTTGAAATCTTTACTTGACTCTCTTCTCTTAAATAGCGTTTCATTTCACCAAGAATCAAAGGAACGGCATAGGTTGAAAATTGTAATTGATAGCTGGTATCAAAATTATCAATGGCTTTAATCAAGCCGATCATTCCAACTTGAAATAAATCTTCATAATGCTTTGATTTTTGATAAAAGCGTTTCATTAATGAAAGAACAAGACGCATATTTCCTACAAGAAGTTCTTCTTTAACTATTGGATCATGTGTTTTTTGATATTTTTCAATAAGTATATAGAATTCTTGTTTAGAAAGCGTTTTTTGTAAAGTAATGTATCTATTTTGTTGTTTTTCCACAATAATCACCAAAATTATTTTGGCTTTTTTGTCATTTTTTATTCTTTGACTTCATCAAAGTTTAATTGATTTCTTAATTTTTTAATAATCTTTTTTTCAAGACGCGAAATATAAGACTGTGATATTCCTAAAAGCTTAGCCACATCTTTTTGCGTTAATTCATCATGATTTGAAAGCCCATATCTTAAAATCAAGATTTCTTTTTCACGTTCATTTAAATCTTTTAAAGCTTCATAAAATAATTTTCTTTGATCGCTTTTCATCATTTCTTGTTCAACAAGATCATCATCTGTTCCTACGATATCACCAAGTAAAAGCTCATTGCCATCATAATCTATATTAAGAGGTTCATCCAAAGATATCTCATAACGTATTTTATTATTTTTCCTTAAATACATTAATATTTCATTTTCAATACACCGTGAAGCATAGGTTGCTAGTTTAATGTTTTTATCTGCTTTAAATGTATTGATGGCTTTTACAAGTCCAATCGTACCAATACTAATTAAATCTTCTAATGGACAATTTGTACTATTATCATACCTTTTAGCCACATAGACAACGAGTCTTAAATTATGTTCTATCAAAGTATCTCTTGCTTTTTGATTTCCTGAAACAGCTTGGTCAATCACTTTTCTTTCTTCTTCCCCTTTTAATGGAGGAGGTAAAATATCATGTTTACCAATATAATAAAGAAACTGATTTTGATTTAAAAATTGACGAAATACATCCCACATTAGATTACACCTCCCATCAATTCTTGATTAAGCAAGCAATCATACTTTAAATCATCTAATACACCAATATAAACATTATCTAGTTTTTGTTGATTGACTAAAATTGAATCAATTAAAAGAATATCAATTTTACGTTTTTTAATACCTTCTAGTTGGATTTGATCAATTTGTTTATAAGGATATAGAATACTTTTTTTAATAAAAATCAAGGGATAGCCTTTATAGTATGCCTCATTTCCACTATCTAAAAATCCTTTACAATAAATTGTTTTATTTTCTTGAAAAAGAATAACATCATAAAGATAATTTTGATGTTTTATTTTTCTTTTAGTATACGTTAGATAAATACTTTGAATAATAAGAAATAAAAAGGTAATAACAATAATAACTAAATTCTTATAAGAAATAGGGGTAATCAAGATTCCATTATAAATAAATGATTCTTTTATTAGGGTATTGATAAAGAACAGTATTGAAAAATAAACGATTAAAAAAACTGGAAAATATAAGAAAAATTGTTTTTTAAAAAAGAATAAAAAAAGGACAAACCAGTATAAAAAACTTATATATGGCAAATAGTCTATATAAATGAGAATAACTGATATATTACTTAAAAAACTCAAGAAAAGGATTTTCATAAAAGACCAATGAATATTAAGCAATAATGAAATCATTTCATAAGTCATGATAAATAAGATACCATTCATACAATAAGTTAATTCTACATAGATATCCATCTTGCTTACCCCTTTATCATCATATATGATTACACTAAAAAAAAATGTCAAAAAAAAGATGTGATTTTTAAAATCACACCTTATTCATCCTCTAATAAAACTTCCCCATTAGATTCAATTATTTCTTTATAACGATAATAAGAATCTTTTAATTTTCTTTCTAGCGTACCATGTCCATCATTAAAACGGTCTACATAAACAAAACCATAACGTTTTTTCATTTCACCAGTACCAGCTGATACAACATCAATTGGACCCCAATATAAATATCCTCGACAATCAACACCATCTTCAATAGCATCATTAACATTCTTTAAATGTTCTTCAATATAATGAACTCTAAAATCATCATGAATTTCACCTTTTTCATCAATATTTTCATCTAAACCAACACCATTTTCTACAATTAATAATGGTAAATGATAACGATCATATAAAACATTTAAAGTATAACGTAATCCTACTGGATCAACAGCCCATCCCCAAGGTTGAGGTGCTTTATCTTTAAGATATGGATTATCACGGCATGTAAGTCCACCTGTATCTACTTTTAAGTTCACGTCACGATCAAATGTTGTTGAACGATAATAACTAAATGATAAGAAATCAACTGTATTTTCTTTGATCAATTTTAATTCTTCATCACTAAATTCTACATTTACTTGATCTTCTTTCCATACCTTCTTTAAATAAGTTGGTACAATACCTAAGCAGAATGGATCTGCCATAAAGAAAATATTCATACGTTGAGCATCTAATGTTCCAACAACATTTAATGGGTCACAGTTATATGGATAAGTAGCTACTGATGAAGCTGTCATCATACATCCAATTTGGTAATCTTCACTAATTTCATGCCCTAATTGAACTGTTTTCGCATTTGCGACTAAGATATTATGATAAGCATCCCATTGATCTTGTTTTGTTGTTGAACCAATTGGATCACTAGGATCTTTAGGATCTTTGATTGTAAGAACCCCACCAGCAACAAGTGGCATTCTAAATAAAGCATTGACTTCATTAAATGTAAGCCAAAATTTAACTTTTCCTTTATAACGTGTAAAAACAGTTTTTACATAACGTAACCAAAAATCAATCATTTTAGGATTTGACCATCCGCCATATTCAGTAATTAAATGAAGTGGTGTTTCATAGTGTGATAAAGTAATCACTGGTTCCATTCCTAATTCATTCATACAAGCAAACATATCATCATAATAGGCAAGTCCTGCTTCATTTGGTTCTAGTTCATCTCCATTTGGGAAAATTCTTCCCCAAGCAATTGAAGTTCTAAAACTGTTGAATCCCATGCCTTTCATAAGTTTTAAATCTTCACGGTAACGATGATAACCATCAACAGCTTTATGACTTAAATAAACTTTATCAGGATTTAATTCCATTTTATATTTTTTCTTTGTTTCATCCCATTTAATACCAGGATCTTTTGACATAATACCTACTAATACATCTGTAACGTTTGGTTGTTTACCATCCTCTAACCAAGCCCCTTCATATTGGTTGGCAGCAATAGCTCCACCCCATAAAAAACCTTTTGGAAAACTCATTTTCTCTACCTCCGTTTTTATCTATTGGTATTATAACACTTACAAAATAAGAGATTTATTCGTTTCATAATATGAAAAAAGAGCAATCTTTTTAATTACTCTTTAAAAATATATTTTAATAATCTCTTTCTTCCCTTGATAGTCTATTCTATTATTTAAAAAGACTACTAATGGCATGAGTACTTCATCATGTTTGGGATACTTTTTTATAGTATCATGTTTCTGGTTCAAGTATATCATAACAAGTTCTTCCTCGTCATAATTTTCTTTGTTTTCTTCTTTTCCATTCTTCCTTTCTTTTTTACTTTGTAAACATCTACATCTCCATCTTTTCTTTTTGTTGCTTGTGGCATGATCCACAATGAATAGACTTTCTTCATTACATCATAGTTTTTATCATCATATTCCCTTCCCCATTATGTTGTTAATATCCTTAGTACATACGCTATTCCTCTTGTTACAAGTGAATAACCTGGATGAATATTATTTTGTATTTCAACATTTAAATAGATTCGTTTATTGGCTCCATTTAATTGAGGAAGATCAACACAACATAGCATATCAAACTTTACTGTTCCATAGTTTGGTATCATATTTTCATTATTGAGCCACCTAAAACGCTGTTCATCCTTGATGATTTTCATAATTTCTTTAACACTTAAATATCTTACTTCTCTTACAAATTCATGAATCATTCTTGCTAGCATCTCCTGATTTCCTACGATTGCTTTGCAATGTTGATCTAACATGACTTTATGATTGGTTATTGTATTTTGTATTATCGTTTCCATAAGTAGTTCTCCTACTTATTTATTCGCTCTTTTTTTGCTTTTTTCTTCTTTTTTGTAAAAAAATTGGAAATTTCTTTCCAATTATCTACCAAGCGCTAAGTTAGCAAGTTCATCTGCTCGATCATTATATCGATTGATTTTCGTTTTATTTGCGACATGTGATTTTACTTTCACAAAAGTAATTTCAATTTGTTTTTCATATTCTTTCATTTGTTTTACATAAAGATTTTCAAGTCTTTCATCTTCATTAACCCACGCTCCTGTCGCATAGAAAGCAACACCTTCATAATCATGAATTACATACATTTTCTTGTATCCTTGTTGAACGCAATAAGAAACTGCATCTAACGCTGCTTTTAATTCTCCCATAACCTGATTATATTCTACAAATTCATCATCAAATTTTTGACAGTTTGTATAAATTTCTTGATTATTTTCAACAATTATTACACCAAAGCTATAAGCATAACATGTATCTCCATTTGTTAAACAACTTCCATCTACATAAGCATATGGTACATCTTTTTCATTTAAATTAAGTTGTGATTCATCCATTGTTTGTTTAAAAGATGCAATATAGCTCTCTACATCTTTTAACTCTTCTTGCGAAAACCCCTTATAAACATATTTTCCTTCGCTTACAAGTTTTTGACATTCGCTCCATTGTTTAAATTTATAAACCTCTTTTGTTAGTTTATCAATTGCGACATACAGTACCTTTTTGGCCATTTTTCCATCTCCATCCCTCTTTATAGTTATAATAAATAAAAAAACAATTCTTCTAATATTTATAAAAACCTTCACCTGAAGCCATTCCAAGTTTTCCTTCATCAATATATTTCTTTAACATCTTAGCCATTCCTTTAAAATTATAAGGAGCTAAAAATGAAGGAACTTTTAAATACATTGAAACAATATTATAAGCTGTCGTAAGTCCTACCGTATCTAAAATTTGGAAAGGTCCTTTCGGAGCTCCTGTACCTAAAGTCCAAGCTTTATCTATACTTTCAGGATCGCTAATCCCATTAACATAAAGATCCATACCTGAAAACAATAAAGGAACAAGCATAGAATTTAATAAATATCCTGATTTTTCTTTACGAACAGGTAATGGTATCATTCTTATTTCTTTAGCAAAATCCATAATCAAATCAAAATATTTTTGATCCGTTTGTTTTTGTGCCATGACTTCTGTCATATTATTTTTCCAAATACTATTTGCAAAATGTAAAGATAAATACTTATTTGGACGCTTTGTATATTTAGCGAACTTCGATGGTAATAATGTCGATGAGTTTGTAACAATCACTGTTTTTTCTGGTAATAAGTCTGCCATCTTTTTATAAATATCTATTTTTTGTTCAACATTTTCCGCCATTGATTCAATAATTAAATCGGCATCACCAACTGCTTTACTTAAATCTAATTCTAATTTAATATTTTCATAAGCACGATCAGCTTTTTCTAAACATTTTTCTTTATCAAAATCTTCATAATCACTAATACCTATTGCCCAATTTTGAGGTGTTTTTCCCTCATCACTTGCCATCAAAGTAATAGTATCATGATAAACTTCTTTTAAATGGTCTAACTTTGGCTGACATCTTCCTATGCTTCCTTCGCTTCTAAGCCAAATCGTTACATTAAATCCACAATACGCTGCTTGATAAGCAATTTGACTTCCTAAAACGCCTCCACCAATAACAACAACATTTTTAATTTCCATAGATTCATCCTCCTACCTTTATTTTATCAATTTGTTAAAATATTCACAAAAGATATTTTCACTTTTAGTTTGAACTACATATAAAAAAGAACCCTATTTCTAGGATTCCTTTTTGCTATTCAGCTTTTGTTGAATTTACTTCTTCAAACATTTGAGGAATTGTATGTTTATCTTCTTTGTTTTTATATTTGAAGTAAACAACTGTTAATAATGAACATACAATTAAGATTCCTGCAAATACTGCAATTTCAACTGAAATTGAAGGAGCTGTCATACTAATTGTTTTTCTAAATCCATCTACACTATAAGTATATGGAACAAATTTATGAATAGCTTTGTAGATAGCCGGACCTGTATCTAATGGATAAGTACCAGCAGAACCACCTAAGTTAACAATCATGAATACAAGCAACAAGAAGTCTCCGATAAATCCTGTTGTTAAACTTAACAACATAACAAGTGACATAAATGCCGCCGATACGAGAATCGCAAGCAAGTATGTTAAACCTAAGTTAACAGGTTCAAATCCATTGATTAATCTTAAAGCAGTTACCATAACGATTGCAGCTAATGTAGAAACTGTATACATAACAGTTGCTTTACTAGCCCAATATTTCCATGCATTTTCAGCTTTCTTAATACCATGTCTAATTGGGTACATTAACGCAAATGCTAAGCATGTTACATATAAGCCAACTGACATCATATATGGAGCCATTGCATGACCGTTATTTTCAACTTTAGAAATTTCTTTATGGCTTGTTTCAACTGGAGTAGCAACCATATCTGTTGTCTTGTCAGTTGAATCAATCTTACTTTCTTCTGCACCAGATTTTAATGCATCATTTAAAGTATTTACACCATCAGCAGCACTTTCAATACCTTCACCTAAAGTATCAGAACCAGCAGCTAACTGACCAGCACCATCACTAATTTGACCAGCACCACTTGCTAATTGGTTAGCACCATTCAACAATGTTGAGTTATTGCTTACCAATGTTGAAGTACCATTAGCTAATTGATCAACACCACTTGATAAAGCAGTAATTCCTTGAGTTAATGCAGGAACATTACTATTTAATTGAGATGTACCATTAGCTAAAGCAGTAGCACCACTTGTTAAAGTTGTATTGTTACCAGTAATTGTTGATAAACCTTCTTGTAAGCTAGATACACCAGCTGTATAAGCTTGAACTCCTGAAACTAAAGCATCTTTTGAATCAACTGTTACGTTAACTGCTTTATTGTTCACTACAGTTGCATATGTTCCACCATTAACTTTAGCATTTACTTCATTTAATCCAGCTTGCACTGTTTGTGTTCCTTTTAATAATCCTGTAGGAATTTCTGTTCCATCTGTTAAAGTACCACCATTAAGGGCAGCATCTAAATCAGTTAAACTATCTTTTGTTGAACTAGATAAAGTAGTAATTGCTGTATCAGCACCAGTTGTATAAGTAGCAACAGAATCCATATATGAATCTATTCCATTAGGATATGCTGATGCTGGCAAATAATTTGCCAAGCTAAATACATTAGGTATTGTACATCGATCAATTTGTTCTCTAGTCATACCATTTAACAATAAAGTATTAGCTATTTTTGTTAATTGTTCTGCATAAGCTGTTAATCCTTGATTATTAAGTGATGCTGCATTAGAATTCAATGTTTTAATTAATGTTGCATAACTATCTAATGATTTTTTACCTTTAGATAATTGAGTCAACGAATCTTGACTTGCTACCATCTTTTGCTTTGAAGCTTCTAGATTTTGTTGTAATTTTTTCACCCCATCAACTACTTGTTGATTTCCTTCTGCTAAAGATTGAACACCTTTACCTAAACTACTAACGCCTTCGTTTAATGTAGTATTGTTTGCTACTAATTGATTTGCACCTTCTGTAGCTTGACTTACACCTGCTGTATAATCATTAACACCTTTGCTTAATGTTTGTGCACCAGTATTTAAATCATTAATACCTTTAGCTAATGTAGGAGTTGCACTACCTAAAGTACCAACACCATCTTTTAATTGATAGATACCGTTATTTACTGTAACGACACCATCTGTATAACTTTTTAATCCTTGCGTTAAAGTATTTGTACCATCTTTAAATGTTAAAGAGCTACTTGCTAATACTTTTAAGTTATCACTAATTGTTTTGTTACCATCTTCTAATTGAGTCATACCATCAGATAATTGTTGAGTACCATCGCTGGCTTCAGCAAATCCATCTGACATTGTTCCAATTGAAGAAAAGATTGTTTCAGCATATGTTTTTGTTACTGAAGCTGAAACTTCAGCTTTAATTTTTGCGATTGCTGAATCATCCATTTTTGATGCAACATAGTTTGTACCTGGGTTTGTTGTATAATTTAAAACCATTTTTTTAGGATTTTTATCCAACAAAGTTGTTGCATTTTTTGAGAAATTGCTTGGAATCGTAATGACCATATAATAGTCACCATTTTTTAGTCCCTTATTTGCTTCTTTTGAATTTACAAAATGAAAATCTAATGAATCGTTGTCTTTTAATTTTTTTACTAATTGATCACCAACGTCTAATTTCTTATCGTTGTATTCAACTGCCTTATCTCTATTAACGACAGCGACAGGAAGATCTCCACTGTTTCCATATGGATCCCACATAGATCCAAGGAAGACAACTGTGTAAATACTAGGAATAAGAATAAGAGCAACTAAAACAATTTGAATCCAATGATTTTTTAAAATGTTTTTCCACTCTTGCTTAATCATAAATATCCTTCTTTCTATCTTCTATAGACATTTTACATCCATAGATATATAATGTCTATAGAGTATTATAATTTTTTCAATATAAATGTCAATATTCTTACATACAAAATATAAAAAATTAGTTATAATAAAAAAAGGGAAGGGATTACAATGAGAATAAGAAAAAGTTTTGAACAAGCAATTTGTATTTTATTGCTTATTGGAACAAGTGAAGGACCATTAAAGAGTCATGAACTTAGTAAAAAGCTTGATGTTTCTGATTCATATTTAAAGAAAGTAACAAGACAATTGGTCGTTGCTGGTCTTATTACTTCTAAGGCAAGTAAATTAGGTGGTTTTATTTTAAATAAAAAAATGAATGATATATCATTTTTAGATATCTTTGAAGCAATCGAAGGAAAGGAAACTTTTATTGAAACAACGCATCTTGTTGATAAAGTATTTGATCCTGCTTTAAATCTACATCATACCGAAGATGTCATCATGAATCATTTAAATGCTGCAGAAGATCAATACAGACAAAAACTCAAAGAAATTAATCTTGGTGAGATTACAAATTATGTTCATCAAAATACAATATAAAAATAGGCTATTTGAATAAGCCTATTTTTATTATATGGTTCTATTTCTATTTTTTGCTTAAATCATTTCAATTTTTTTAACCGTAACAACTAATCCAACAAAAGATATTATAAGAAGTATGCTATATAAAACATAATTAGCAGTATCTCCTGTTTTTGTAACTATGCTATTCTTATTGTCTTGTTTTACAGTTATACTTTCATTCTTATTACCTGTTACTTGTACTAAGTTATTATTATCTTTAACAACAGTAAATGTTGTACTTGCTAAGCCATCTGTCCATACAATTTCAAATGTATGTTTTCCTGCAGCTAGCGTGTTAAGATAATCTTCTTTTAATGTTACAACAGTTGAACCTTCGCTAACAGTATAATTCTTTGTATCAACAATAATACCATCTACTTTTACACATTTGAATTTTGAAAATTCCCCATTACCTCTAATTACAAGGCCTTTATGAGCATCTTGTGTCCATGAACTATCAGCACCATCTAAAATTTTATATTCTTGTCCTGGAGATGGTACAACTTTGGAAATTTTTTCTGTTTCTTCATGCTTACAAACTTCACAGACTCTCTTTTGTTCACCTTCTTGTTTTTCAGTAGCTTCTCGCACAATTTGCCAATTACCAAATTTATGTCCTGTAGCTTTAATAACAATAGGTTCACCTATAGAATTTATCATATTACTATCTGAATACATTAATCCACAGTCTTCACATTTCCAGTATTCTTCAAATCCATCTTCTGTACAAGTAGCTGGTTTTCCATTCACTTTAACAACATGATGTGCACCATCATAATCTTCACATATATTAGCCTTCAACTGATTAGTTTCTACTTTGCTGACTCCATCAATATCACGTGGTTCATTCCCTCCAACAGATTTGAGATCTGGATTAAGCGTTTTATCAAAAGAACAATCTTTTAAAGTTGTATTTCCCTCGATTTGTCCTGTATATCCACCTAATTCATAATTTGAAGAAACACCGTTCACTTTACCTGCAGCATGACTGTTTTCGATATTAGACGATCCTAATGTTCCCGCAAAAGTTCCTGCTTTTGGTTCCCATTCACTTACTGTACTAGTTACATTACCTTTTGCAACACAATTTTGAATCACAGCATTTTGTGCAAATCCAATAAAGCCTCCAGCATTCCAATTATTTGCCGTTATTTCCACATCAGCCAAACAATGTTTGTATGTAGAAAGCAGTTGCCCATTATCATTATCTAATGCATATCCAACAAATCCTCCTAATGCCCAATTTCCAGAAATTTTTCCTGTAGCAGTACAATTTTCATAAATAGATCCGCTATCCATCCCAACAAAACCACCACTATTATCTACACCAGAAATTTGAACATTTTCTACCATACAATTTGAAACTTTAATTCTGTTTACATTCCCTAGCATTCCACCAGTAATATTACCATAATCAGCGAATCCTTCAATTTGAATTAAACCTCCAGATACAATAATATTATCAAATTTTACAGTGCATCCAGAATTAGTCATTACAAATCCAACAAGAAGTCCATTATTCGTTTCATTTAGTCCAGTTCCATTATTATAAATAGATCCATTCTTAATCGTCAAATTTACTACTCCACAATTTATATTGCTGTCTGAACAAACAATATTACCAAAAAAACCACCATTGTATTGATCATTTTGTTGATCAACAATCATTCCAGAAACTGTTTTACCATTTCCATCAAAATATCCACAAAATGGTTTATCCTCAGTCATTCCACTACGATACCATTTACGTAATCCAATCGGAGTCCAACAGTATTTTTGTAAATCAACATCTTTTTCCAATTTAAAATACTTTCCACTATATTTTTCTCCTCCTGCTACATCTTTAGATAGTTTAGCAAGCTGTTCTGCTGTTTCAATTTGCCATGGGTCTTCAGCTGTTCCACTTCCTCCTGCAAAATCAGTTGCTGCATAATCTGTCCAAATACCATTTGGGGCATCTTTTGCAAATACTGGTATCGACATACATGTAATACTAAAGAAAATACTTATTATAATTCCTAATATAAACCTTTTACGATATCTTTTTCTCATTTTATTTTCCTCCTTCTTGTTGATACTCCCTGTATCATTATTTTATATAAGAACTCTAAAAATGTCAATTTATAAACTTAAACGCTTCCATTTTTTACAAACAAAAACTCAAGGGCTGTTCCTTGAGCTATCTATTATAAAATATTCTTAAATACATCTTATTTTTTATTAAATAACAATTCCAATAAATGAACACCATTTCCTTTTCCTAAAAGAATTCCTTTTAAACATCGATTGCATGTACAAATTACTTGTTCATTATGAAATTGTTGGACATATTCTTTCATATATTTTTCTTGTATTTCTTTAGAATAATGCGATAAATGTTCATCCTCTAAATCCTTTGTTTCAAAGTGGAGTGTTCCACAAAAAATAGAATTTTCTTTATTCTTTTCTATTTCAATGACTTCAATATTCATTTTCTTTAAAAGACTTCTAACAGCTTGATGTACTTCTGGATGCTTACGATCACGATAACAATCTTGAAGATACATTTTTTGTCCATGATAATCAGGAAAGGAAAAATCATCTAATTGATCAAAGTATTCCCAAAGTGACATCGTTTGAACCTTATCTTCGATTTGCTTACGACATGCTTGACAAACATACAAACCTATATCTTCTTTTTCTAATTTACTTTGATCTATTTTACAACATTTCGCAACTGGCATCCTCTTTTCAAAATATTCTTTTACTTTTTTTGCTGTTTTGCGATGCATAACAGCAAAGTTACAACTTGGATAATAAATATACATTCTCTTTCCTCCTAAAGTATTTGAATAACTACTTCACTGATTCCCGCAAGAACCATAACTAGAATTGGATTTAACTTATATTTTCTAAGTAAAATCAAACAGATGATAAAAACAATAATTGCATGGTATCTTATATAAGAAACACCAATTAATGAATCTTTAAAAAATGAAGAAATCAAAATACTGATTCCGCTAATTGCAATCATCGAAACCACCGCTGGTCTTAAATAAGAAAGAATTGTTTTCATCACTTTCATATCTTTATATTTTACATAAAAATAAGCAAGCAATGATACAAGAATACATGAAGGTAAAATACAGCCAAAGGTGGCAATAAGAGCACCAGGTAAATGAGCTACATATTGTCCAACAAATGTTGAAGAATTGACGGCAATAGGTCCCGGTGTCATTTGGGAAATTGTAATAAGATCCGTAAATGTATTCTGACTGATCCAATGATAGGTGGAGACTACTTGTTGACTGATAAGTGGTAATGCCGCGTAACCACCACCAAAACTAAAGAGTCCTATTTGGAAAAATGCCCAAAATAATTGTAAATAAATCATGCCTTTTCCCTCCTTATAAATAACTCAACAAGTGCAAGTAAAATACATCCCAAAACAAGGCACATAATGTTCACATTTAAAAAGTAATTTAAAATAAATGCACTTAACATAATAACGATATTTCTTTCTTTATGTTCGTCCATCACACTTAAAGCCATATCATAAACCACACTTACGATAATCGCTCCAATTCCAGAGCGCATTCCAAGAAGCATTGCACTGATAATTTTATTGGTAATAAATATTTTATAGAAATAAGCAACCACACTAATAATAATGATTGGTGGAATGATTGTGCCAATCACACAAACAATAATGCCTAAAATACCTGCCATCTTATATCCCAAAACAATGGCGCCATTAACTGCAATCGCTCCTGGAGCACTTTGAGCAATAGCTACGAGATCCAACATTTCTTTTTCATCAATGTAATGGAGTTGATCAACAAATCGTTCTTTTAATAAAGAAACAATGACATAACCCCCACCAAAAGTAAATGCAGATAAATAAAGTGTTGATGTAAATAACTCAAGTAATAATCTTCTTTTTTCTTTCATTTTCTTCACCTACTTCATCATAGTACACATTGATTCATCTGTAAAATATTATATAATTATAATATACATAGGTGTTTACCTATATAGGAGGTATTATGACATTAAGACATTTAGAAATATTTATGAGCGTTTATCATCAAAAAAGCATTACTAAAGCAGCCAATGAACTTCATATTAGCCAACCATCAGTTTCTCTAGCTATTAAAGAACTCGAAGAAAAATATCAAACGATTCTTTTTGATCGTATGAATCGTCAAATTTATCCAACAGAAAAAGCATGTATTTTATATAATCATTCCATGCAAATTTTGTCATCTCTAGAAAATATGGAAAATGAAATGTATAACGATCAAGTTAAAAGTATTTCTTTTGGTTGTAGTATGACACTATCTCAGGTATTGCTACCTCATTTTTTAAAAACCCTTAAAGAAAAATATCCGACTATTGATTTTCATATCAATGTTAATAATCTCAAAGAAATTGAAAATCAGCTTTTAAAAAATGAAATTGATTTTGCTTTGATTGAAACCTTACCCCTTCATCAACTTCATAAAATTCCTTTTTATAAAGATGAATTAGTAATTATTGTAAACAAAAAGCATCCTTTATTAAAAACAAATAATCTAAAAGAACTTGAAAACTATGATTATTATTCAAGAGAAAAAGGAAGTTCAATTTATGAACTTGTCCAAAGTTATTTTATTTCGCATAAGTTAGATATTCATCCCTCTATTGAATGTGTCAATCCATCCTCTTTAATAGATCTTGTTCGTTATAATAACGGCTTTACCATCTTACCAAGTTCACTGGTTAAAAATGAAAAAGAGATAGCTCTTATAAAAAATAAAGATTTTTATATTCAAAGAACCTATCATATTGTCATGCACAAAGATAAAAAACTTTCTTCTATTTATCAAGAAATCTTTGAATTGATAAAAAACTATCCAAAATAAAAAGACAATGATTTCATTGCCCAATGGCATGAACTTAAGAAAGATTTTATTTCTTAAGT
>UMFS01015408.1_pt1 | contig 31124 bp, 20 predicted proteins | sample 1965071 | NCBI WGS metagenome assembly UMFS01 (sample SAMEA4836052, study PRJEB28245) | human gut metagenome | biome: gut microbiome; material: fecal sample | place: Denmark | collected 2008
CGCTGGATCGCCCGCGTCACCGGCCCGATTCCATAGCCCGCATCCCCCAGCTCGACGACCGGGCGCACGCCCATCAGGGCGTTGGTGGCGAAGACCTCATCCCAGCTGTCCAGCGAATCCTGTCGGAAGGTCCCCTGCTCGGCCTCGTATCGTTCGCACAGCCACGCCCGCACGGTGCCGGGTAGCAGCCCGCATCGCTCGTCCGGCGTGTACAGCCGCCCGTCGCGCACGAAGAACAGGTTCGCGTTGGTGGTCTCGCAGATGTCGCCGCGCGTGTTGAGGTACACGGCGGAATCGAAGCCGAGCCGCCGAGCCGAACGCGATTCGAGTATGTTGTCTCCCTGATTCAGCGTCTTGTGCGCCGTGAGCGGCGAACACTCGTTGCGCCAGGCGCGGCACCAGCCAAGCCTGAGACCGCGGTCCTGCGCCCAATCCGCATACGGGTTCGGCCGATGCGTGACGATGACGTTCGCGGACGACACCATGAGCTTGACCGCGAACGACCGACCGTCAGGCAATTCTGCCGCGTCGAGATGTTCGGCGATATGAGCCCGCAGCGTATCATCGTCCGGCGCGTCGATATCCAATGCCCGCGCTCCGCGCCGAAGCCGGTCGAGATGACGGTCGAGCATGACGAGTCGCCCGCCGGTCAGGTTGATGGTCTCGAATACGCCGAGGCCGAACTGGTATCCCTCATCCAGGGCGAATGTGACGGCCGTGCCTTCGCCGCCAGGCGTGCCATTGCTATTAGTCATGCCATTGTCCTTGTCTTCCGTCATGCACGTCACTGTCCGACACGTCACAGTCCAGCGCGTCGAGCAGCGCCTGTGCTTTCTGCATGGCCTCGTCGTATTCGGCGTCCGGGTCGGATTCGATGGTGATGCCGCCGCCCGCGCCGATCCGGTACAGACCCGCCTTGTCACATCGCCCGACGTGCGTCGCGCAGCGGATCAGAATGCTCAGATCGCAGTCGCCATCGGCGGTGATGTAGCCGAGAGAGCCGGTGTACACGCCGCGAGGCGACCGTTCATACCGGTCGATGAGTTGCATGACGCGGCGCTTGGGAGCCCCCGTGATCGATCCGCCCGGCGACATGACGGCAAGCAGTTCGGACAGATCGCGGGCATCGGGCAATTCGGCCTCGACGGTGGACACCAGATGGAACACGTGCGGGTGGGTCTCCAGTTCGGCGAACCCCGTGACCTGCACGGTTCCGGGAGTCGCCTCGCGGCTCAGATCATTGCGTTCGAGGTCGGTGACCATGAGCAGCTCATCATGGTCCTTGCCGGATTGCTCAAGGGCGGCGCGGTTGGCCGCGTCCTCCTGCACGGTGAGACCACGTGGCCGCGTTCCTTTGATGGGGCGGGTGACGACATGGCCGCTGCGGCATTCGAGGAACCGTTCCGGCGACGAGCTGACGATCTGCCATCCGCCGCCGTTGACATACGCGGAGAACGGCGCGGGATTGTCGTCGTTCAGACGCAGGAACATGTCCAGGGGCGTCACGGGACTGGTGACGTCGAGACGCAACGAGTAGTTCACTACGTAGGCTTCGCCGTCGTGCATGTGCGATTTGAGTCGTTCCACGGCCTCGCAGTATGAGGCGCGATCGTGGTCGCAGCGCCATGCGCCGCGGTGGGAGGCTGAGGTGTGCGGGGAGTCTGGATAACCACCCCCAGTCGCTTCGCGACAGCCCCCGCCAGCGGTGGCGGACTGGCAGACGGATCGTATGGCGGCGATGTTCCGGGCGCTGTTCGGGTGGCGATGATGGCTGAGCAGGGTCAGCGAGCGCCGCTGCCGGTCTTCGATGAGGATGTCGTCGAAACTCCACCATGCGGCGTCCGGCGGCGTCTTTCGCTCTGCCGCCTGCGGGCCGCCGTCGAACCGGGATCGCACGCCTTCCCGGCGTCGGCCGTCATCATATGACATGAATCCGAGCACGCCGGGCTCGTCACGCAGCCGGTCGTGCAGCAGCATGAGCGCGTCTTGGCCGGGGAGCAGCCGGTCCCGCCAGACATCGTCGTCTCCGCAGACGGCGAGGGTGCCTTCCATCACGTCATCGCCGTATTGCATGAGCCGATGGTAGGCGTGCAGTCCGAGCACCGAATACCGTCCGCCCCGCCCCGAGTGCAGGAGCGCCAGGGCCTGGCCATTGTCGAAATGCCGGATCAGCGAAGTCAGGGGATGGTACGGCAGCCGGATCATGCCGTTCTGCTCCCCGATGCCTCCGGGCATGCCTTCGAACGGGGATCCGGAGCCCATCATGCCTTCCTCGGTTGCGGCTTCCATGCGAAGTCGTGCAGCAGGTCGCTCACCCAGTCCATGACCTGATCGCCCGGCATCGGTTTGCCGCCGAGCGTGCCCGCGAACGGCGCGGGGATCAGGTATGTGTGCGTGACCGGCCGGTATTGCGCCCCGCGGTAGATGCGGTTGATGCGCATCTGCATCGATTCGGGCGGATCGATCTTGCCGACGCGCACGTTCTTGCCCTGCGCGACGATCTCCGATATGCCGAGTTCCCGCGCCTTCATGCGCAGGCGGGCCACGCCGAACAGCGTCTCGAACTCCTCCGGCAGTTTGCCGTAGCGATCCGTGAGTTCGTCGGCGAGTTCCTTGAGGTCCTCATCGGTGCGCGAAGCGGCCAGTTTTCGGTATGCTTCGAGCCGCAGCTTGTCGGAATCGATGTAGTCCACCGGGATGGACGCTTCGATGGGCAGGTCGATGGTGACCGCGACCGGCTCGGTCCGCTCCGGCTCCTTGTACTGTTCGACGGCTTCCGAGACCATGCGCACGTACAGGTCGAAGCCGACGCCCTCGATGTGCCCGGACTGTTCGTCGCCCAGCAGGTTGCCGGTGCCGCGCAGTTCGAGGTCCTTCATGGCGACGTCGAAGCCGCTTCCGAGCGCCGTGTTCTGCGCGATGGTGGCGAGGCGGTCGTGCGACTGCTGGGTCATCGGCTTGGACGGGTCGTACAGGAAGTAGGCGTACGCGCGTTCGCGGCCACGGCCGACGCGCCCGCGCAGCTGGTGCAGCTGGGAGAGGCCGAACCGGTCGGCGTGGTCTACGATCAGCGTGTTCGCGTTGGAGATGTCGAGTCCGGTCTCGATGATCGTCGTGCATACGAGCACGTCGATGTCGCGATGCCAGAAGTCGCGGATTACGCCGTCGAGCTGCTTCTCCCCCATCTTGCCGTGAGCGATGCCGACTCGCGCCTCGGGGACGAGCTCGTGGATCTTCGCGGCCGTCTTCGCGATGTCCTGCACGCGGTTGTGCACGTAGAACACCTGTCCGCCGCGCAGCAGTTCGCGCCGGACCGCGGCCGTGACCTGAGCGTCCTCGTACGCGCCCACGTAGGTGAGCACGGGAAGCCGGTCCTCGGGCGGGGTGGCGAGCGTAGACATCTCGCGGATGCCGGTCACCGCCATCTCCAGCGTGCGCGGGATAGGCGTGGCGGACAGCGAGAGCACGTCCACATTGGTGCGCAGCGCCTTGAGCGTCTCCTTGTGCTCGACGCCGAACCGCTGCTCCTCGTCGATGATGACAAGGCCGAGATCCTTGAACTTGATCTTGGGGTTGAGCAGCTTGTGGGTGCCGATGACGACGTCGACGCCACCCGTCTCCAGTCCCTCGATGGTCTCGTTGATCTCCTTGGTCGTCTGGAAGCGGCTCATGGCCGCAACGGTGACCGGGAAGCCCTCGTACCGTTCGGTGAACGTCTCATGATGCTGCTGCACGAGCAGCGTAGTCGGCACGAGGACGGCCACCTGCTTGCCGTCCTGTATGGCCTTGAACGCTGCTCTCACGGCGATCTCGGTCTTGCCGAAGCCGACGTCGCCGCAGATGAGGCGATCCATCGGCACTGGTTTCTCCATGTCGGACTTGACATCGTCGATGGTGGTGAGCTGGTCCGTCGTCTCCTGATACGGGAACGCGTCCTCCAGCTCCTTCTGCCATGGCGTGTCGGGGCTGAACGCGAACCCCTTGGTGCGCTGCCTGGCAGAGTACAGCTTCACCAGGTCCTCGGCGATCTCGTGCACGTGCTTGCGCGCCTTCGCCTTGGTTGCGGCCCAGTCGGAGCCGCCGAGCTTGTTGAGCTTGGGGGCCTCCGCGCCGATGTATTTGCTGATCAGATCCAGCTGGTCGGTGGGGATGAACAGCTTGTCGGCCGGGGCGCCGCGCTTGCTGGGCGCGTATTCGATGACAAGGTATTCGCGCGTGGTCTTGTTCGCCCCGGTGCCGATGGTGCGCTGCCGCATCTCCAGGAAACGGCCGATGCCGTGCTGCTCATGAACCACGTAGTCTCCGGCTTTGAGCTCCATCAGGTCGATTGCCTTGCGGCGGCGCTTGGGGGTCTTCGCCTGACCGGCCGCACTGGACCGTCCGGTCAGGTCGCGTTCGGTGAGCAGCGCGGTCTTCGCCGCCGTGTCGATGAACCCGTCGATGGCCTGGGAGCGGATGACGTCGAACGAGGCGATGCCGGTCTCGTTGATGGCTCGCTTCAATCGTGCGAGCGTGCCCTGCGCGGCCGCGGTGACGGTGACCTGGTACCCCGCGTCGATGAGCCCCTCGATGCCGGCCGCGGCCTTCGCCTCGTCACCGCGGTATTCGCCCGGGTTGCCGGCGGCGAGCTGCACGTGGTTCGGGCGGCTGGCGTCCACGCCGAAACTGGTGAGGCTCCACACGTCGTGGCTGGAGTATGCGAGCGAGTTGATGGTTTCCTCGTAGTCGAGGAAGCTGGCCTGGTCGAAGCTGATGGGAGCTCCGGCACCGTGCCCGGCCGCGGCGACATGCCAGCTGGCGGCGAGGAACTCGTTCGCGGTTTTCGAGAGGTCGTCCGCCGCGCGGCGCAGCTTTTCCGAGTCGGCGAGCATGATGACGGCATGCCTGTCGAGCATGCCGGTCACGGGTTCCATGTCGTCGATGAGCGCGGGCATCAGGGATTCCATGCCTTCGATGGGAATCGCGTTCGCGATGGACTCCAGCATGTCGTCGGCATTCGGAATCTGCCCGATGAGCCGTTTCGCCCGGTCCCGCACGGCGTCGGTGAGCTGCAGTTCCCGGCAGGGTGTCGCCCAGATCGTGCGGACGCCCTCGCCGTAGGTGCGCTGGTCGGACGCGTGGAATTCTCGGATGGAGTCGATCTCGTCACCGAAGAACTCGATGCGCACCGGATGTGGCGCGGTTGGGGGAAAGACGTCGATGATGCCGCCGCGCACCGCGAACTCGCCACGGTCCATCACCAGGTCGACTCGCGTGTAGGCGTTCTCAACCAGTCGGCGCGACACGTCGTCGAGAGGCAGCTCCTCGCCTTGCGTGAAGACGAGCGGATCGACGTCGCCGAGCCCCTTGACAACGGGCTGGATCAGCGAACGCACCGGCATGACAAGTATGCGGATCGGTCCGAACATCGGATTGGTGTCGCTGGGGTGCGTGAGCCTGCGGAATACGGCCATGCGGCTCGCCACGGTGTCGGCACGGGGACTGAGCCGCTCGTGGGGCAGCGTCTCCCAGGCCTCCAGTTGTGCGATGTCGTTCGGGTCGCCGTCGTACCACGACCGCAGCGCGTTCACGGTGTCCTCGGCCTCGCGGCTGGAGGCCACGACCAGGACGACGGGGGTGTGTTCCGCCTGCGCTGCGGCGATGGCCGGGCGCAACCCGTCCGGGGTGCCCACGGTGATGATCGGGGCGATGTCCTTGCCGTCGGCGATGCTCATGCCGCCGCTGACGAGCCGATGAAATGCCGGATCCTCATCGAGCCGTTCGAGGATGCCGCACAGGGAGCCGTCGATCAGCGCGTTCTGGACGCGTGTGGCCGTGGCAGCGGCGGTGGCGGCGGACGCTTTGCCGCGCGCGCGTCCCTGCTCAGCGGCCATTGAACTTCTCCTGGGTGGCGGCGAGTCCGTCGAAGATGATGGTTTCGGCCGCGTCGGCGCCGTCTGCGAGGAATTCCGGCAGCTGCTTGCGCTGATCGGGTCCGAAACCGCCGAGCACCCAGTTGACGGTGTTGTCGTGTGCGTGGGCTCCGCGCTGAGCGTGGCCGACGCCCATGCGCACGCGCGCATACTTCGGGGTGCTCAGGGCTTTGTCGATTGATTTGATGCCGTTGTGCCCGCCGGCGGATCCGCCCGCCTTGACCTTTATGCGGCCGAATTCGAGATCCATGTCGTCATGGATGACGACGACGTGATCCGGCTGGATCTGATAGTACGCGCTGATCGAGGCGACCGCGTTGCCCGAGTCGTTCATGTAGGTCAGCGGCTTGGCGAGGAAGAACTTGACGTTGCGACCCTGCAGATTCATCGCGCCCTTGCCGAGCATCGCGAGCCCCTTGTGGTCGGAAAAGGCGACGGACCAGCGTTCGGCCAATATGTCGGCGGTCATGAAGCCCATGTTGTGACGGGTGCCCTCGTACTTCTTGCCGGGATTGCCCAGCCCCACGATCAGCCAGAAATCGGATGCCATGTGTTACTCTCCTGTCTTCAACCTTAAGGATTGTACCCCACCCGCCAACGCCTTGACCCAATAGCTCATGTCATGCAGCTTGCCGTCGAGCGCGCCCACCGCGGCGGGAAGCAGGCCGAACCGGATGAATCCGAACCGCCGCATGAGCGCGACGGAGCCGGCGTTGTCGGCGTAGATGATCGCCGTGACATGCGTGAATCCGCACTCTGCCGCGGCATCGATCAGCCATCGCACCATCATGGTGCCGAGTCCCTGTCGTTGGTGGTCGCCGGCGATGTAGTAGCTCAATTCGGCGATGCCGTCGTATCCGGCCCGCTGATGGAATTTCGAAAGCGAGCCGAACCCCACGACGGCGCCTTCGGGACCTTTGATGACGACGACCGGATACTTGGCACGTGGCTGATGGGAGTCGACCCACGCACGACGGCTTTCCAGAGACACCGGTTCAAGGTCGGCGGACGCTCCCCCACGGATCACCGCCTCGTTGTAGATGTCGGCGATGGCCGGAACGTCGGCATCAACGGCCGCGCGGATGGTATAGGACATGTCTTCAAGCATAACAACCGCCCTGCCGGCGGGATAGGGCGGGTGAGACTGGTGTCAGCGGTGCATGATGCGCGATTCGCCTCGATCCGCCGACAGAAACGTGGACAACGGCCGCACAATCACGAAACGCGGGAGTTGTCCCGACCATCCGACCGAACGCGGTCAATGGACATCGGCCGTGCCGCTTGCCGGCAACGCCGTCAACGGAACGGTCGAAGCGTCACGAGGCGGTGTAGAAGTCGACGGCCTCCTCGATGCCACCGCTGAACATGGCTTTGCCCTTCTGGATGACGATGCCCCTGTGGCAGAACTCCTTCGCGGTGCCGGTCGAGTGGGTGACGAACAGCACGGTCACGTTCTCGTTGGCGATGATGCTGTTGACCCGCTCGCGGCACTTCTTCGCGAACTTGCGGTCGCCGACGGACAGCGCCTCGTCCACCACCAGGATGTCCGGGCGGATCGACGACACGAACGCGAAGCCCAGACGGGCGCGCATACCGCTCGAATACGTGCGCATCGGCTGGTCGATGTACTTGCCGAGTTCCGAGAACTCCACGATCTCGGGAATGAGCTCCTTGGACTCCTCTTTCGACAAACCCCACAGCTGGCAGCGCATGTCGATGTTCTCCATGCCCGACAGCTTCATGTCGAAGCCCGCGGAAAGCTCCAGCAGCGCGGACACGCGCCCGTGCACCTCGACGGTGCCGGACGTCGGGAAGCACACGCCGGTGATCATCTTGAGCGCCGTGGACTTGCCGGCGCCGTTGTCGCCGAGCAGCGCCAGGGATTCGCCGCGGTTCACGGTGAAACTCAGGTCGTCGCTCGCGTTGACCGTATCGTGCGGAATGCGCTTGGAGAAGGTGGACAGCAGGCGCAGCTTGTCGTTCTTGAACAGCTTGTACTGCTTGGTGACGTGGTCGAAGCGCACGGCGACGGGATTGCTCGCGTCCTCGTCGCGGATGACCGTGGCATCGCCCATTCGCGTGACATTCGATGGGAGCTTAGAGGACATCCGGCACCTCCATGTACAGACGGCGGTAGTTGTGCAGCGCGAGCACGACGAAGATCAGCAGCACGAACAGGAACGGCAGGAACGACTCCCAATCCGTGAAGAACCATTTGTTGTAGATAAAGCAGTCACGCACCGACTGCACGACCCATGTGACCGGGTTGAAGGACGCCACCAGACGGGCGGTTCGCGGCCAGCCGCTGATGTCGAACAGGATGCCGGACAGCCAGAAAAACGGGGTGCCGAGCGTCTTGAGCAGGTTCGAGAAATCGCGCGATATCGCGCTCAAAGGCGACAAAGCCATGGACCACGCCACCCAGAACAGGAACATGAACACCATGACCAGCGGCAATTGCAGCATGTAGCGGCCAAGATGCACGCCGGTGAGCAGCGCCACCACAATGGTGAACGCCATCATGCACGCGAAGATGATGAGCAGCGACAGCGTGTAGAACGTGGAGATCAGCGACAGCGGGAATTTGATGCGGTTCACCAGATACGGGTATCGACGGTATACGTCACTGCCGGTAGTAATCATGTCGGACATGAAGAACCACGGGAACACACCGGCGGCGAGCCACAGCAGGAATGGCTTGCCGTTGACGTCGGACGAGCTGCGCAGACCGAATTTCAGTGCCACCCAGAAAACCAGGATGTACACGGCCGGCTTGGCGAACAGCCAGATCTTGCCGAGCGCGGCACCGCGGTACGTCTTCACCAGATCGATCTTCGCCAGATTCCAGACCTGCCGTCGCCAATGCCAGTTCTCGCCGACGACTTGCTTCAGTGTTGCAAACAATGTTCTTCCAAATCTGCTTGTCTTCTCATGGTCAGGTGCGGTCTCCCGCGAGGTCAGCCCATGTATGCGATGAGCTTGCGGTACATGTCTTCGAGACCTACCTGCGGCCTCCAGCCGAGCGCCTCAAGGCGTGACACGTCGAGTGGCAGGTGGTGCTCCGGCGGGTAGGGCGCGTTCGGGTCGACGTCGATGATGACGCGCGCGTCGCCCGTACCGAATTCGCGGTACACCATATCGGCCATCTCGCGGATTGACGAGTAGGTGGAGGGATTGGCCACGTTGTACGAGACGCCGTTCTCCCCCGCGACCAGCACGGTGAGGATGGCGGACACCGCGTCGGCGGTGTATGAGTACATTCGTGTGCTTTCGCCGGTCGTCTTCATGACGAAGTCCTTGCCGGCCACGGCGTTGCGTGCGAGCGCCGCGAACAGGCGGACGTCGTCGCGAGGGATGCCCGGGCCGAAGGTCTGCGCCAAGCGGACGGCCTTGACCGGCACCTGGTATTCGGAATGGTATGAGACGCACAGGTTTTCGGCGGCGCGCTTGCCTTCGGAGTAGCAGCTGCGCACCGAGCAGGGGTCGATGTAGCCGACGGCGCTCTCGTCAAGCAGGTGTTCCGTGCCGCGCTGCTTGTTGCCCATGCCGTAGATCTCCATGCTGGAGACGTAGACGAAGGAGGCCGCGCCGCGGCGTCGCGCCAGTTCCAGCATCGACCTGGTGCCGTCTACGATCGCGGAGAACGTCTCGACCGGATGGGACATGAAGAACGACGATGCGGTCGGACAGGCGGTGTGGATGACATAGTCCGCCGGCAGGTCGAGCGAGTCGACATCTTCGAGCGATCCCTGATGCAGCACGAGCCCGTCGTCGGCCGTGTACTGCCCCAGCATGGCCTGTGCCTTGGCCGGGTCTCGCACCAGCGCGTCCACGATGATGCCCGCCGCCCCCGTCAAGCGGTTGCGTTCCAGCAGCGTGCGGGCGCACAGCGAGCCGATAAGGCCCGTGGCGCCGGTGACGAGCACATGCCGGCCGGCGAGCGCATCCCAGTCGATGTCGAGATGCTGCGCCAGTGACGCATATTCCTCTTGCAGATCAAACATGATGGTCGTTGTCCTCCGTGTTCGTGTCACAGACCGAAGATCTGGGAGCTTTCCTCCGCGTCCATGATGGCGCGCATGATGTAGAAGTCCGATGGCGTGGTGATCTTGATGTTCGAGTTGGCGCCTTCCACCTCGTACAGTTTGTGGCCGTAGTACGACATGAGGGACGCAGAGTCGATGAAGTCGCCGAGCCCTTCTTCCACGGCCTTGTGGTGTGCGTCATGCAGCTCGCCGAGGCGGAAGCACTGCGGGGCGCGGGCGAGCTGGCACTGTTTGCGGTCGATGATGTTGGTGATCACGCCGTCCTCGCTTTGCACGATGGTCTCGGTGGCGGGTACGACGGTGACGGCGCTGCCGTTCTTCTTCACACTGACGATGCAGTCGGTGATGGTCTGCTGGTCGATCAGCGGCCTGACGCCGTCATGAACGATGACGACCGAATCCGCGGGATACAGTCTGTTCGCCTTGTCGACGCCGTTGCGGATCGACTCCTGCCCGGATGAGCCGCCTGGCACGATCGCGGCGATCTTACCGACGCCGAACTTGGTGATGAGCTGTTCGAGAACGTCGATGTATTCCTTCAGGCATACGACGACGATGGCGTCGATGTCGGGATGCTGATCGAACGCCTCAAGCGTGTAGATGATGATCGGTTTGCCGTGCACGAGCAGAAACTGCTTGGGCTTGGTTCGCGAATTCATGCGTTGGCCGGTGCCGCCCGCAAAAATGACAGCGATGTTCATACCCTCTCCACTGTTATATGCGCTTTCGGGCTTGCAGCCCCGTTAACTCATACGTAGTCTATGTTCCAGACACGACTTATTTACCGAGCATTCACCTTTCTGTGGTATTCGGCACGCAGAGTGCACTAAGACGAACCACCATCAGTCCTTTCCAAACAGACGCATGACCGCCCGCAGTGGCGCAGTGACCTTCCACGACTTCGAGTTACGGAGTTTCTGGACCTCGGCGCGAGATTTCTTGAGATCCGCTTCGAGCTTCTTTCGCTTCTCGGATAGTTTCTTGTTCTCAGTTTTCAAACGTTCGATGTCAGGGTGTTCAAGAATACGCTCGGCGCCGATCTCGCAACCCAATACCATCTGGCCCACATAGGCGGCATAGTCATCGGCGTAATAGCGGACATCTTTCTCTTTGAAGACAGACAGCTTTGATTGCGCCTCACCCATGTACATCTTGTTCCATTCTTCCATGAATGTTATTCCCATTCCATTCATGGAAGAGAAATCCACCTGCAACTCTTGATCCTCAAATGCGATATCGCGTTCCTCTAGGTAGTCACGGAAGAAACGGTTCGGTCCGAACAGGAACGGGCCATTCACGTGAGGTACCGGCAGAGGGTTCAAAAAGGCATCAACGTAGTATGATTCGATGCCTCGCGCCTGTCCCACGATTACCTGCGCTGGGAGGCACTGCGTCGAACGGTTCAATATGGTCGCCTTTGTCGTAGACTTGGCGAACAACAACAGATGAGCCATCGATCCCATGGTGGTGACTACCTCATCAGCTCCGGCGATATACGCAATCTGCTCCTCAATCGATAGCGTTTCAGGGTAGATGATGGTGAAGCCACGCCTGCTGAAGAAATCCTCGTAATAGGTCTCATTCAGCGACGTGCGATAATGGAAATGACTGCGGGATAGATATATCTTCTTGTCTTCCATAGGTTTGATATTGTCCCGAATGGCGTCAAACGTCTTCACATACTCAGCCCGGTATGCATCCATCGGATAAATCGCTTCATCCGGTACTATGACCCTATCAAACTTCGTGGGCTTGTCGATGATTTCCACACGGCTCATGTCGATACCCATGAGTTCCACAAATCTCAATGCGTCAAATGGCGTATTCGTGGAACGGGGGTATCGCAGAAACACGATCTTCATGCCTGAAGGAGCATCCGGCAAATACCACATCCTTGCCGTTCCGTCCAACAAGGCATGCCCGAAATGGTCGATGATGCATCCACCGAAGATTACCGTCTCATTACGAGAGACGATGTCATCATCCTCCACCTTGTATGAACTGTCACAGTCCCAATTCGCATGTTCGGCTTTGAAACGACGGCGGCGCCCTGCTATGAAGGTAAAGTCTTCCGAGCACACGCCACCTTCATATACGCCGTCAGGCGTGTTGAACTCTGGCTTCTGGCGCAACGGCAGTATGAGTGCATTCTCATACTCATGTACCTGCGCATGGTCAATCTCATGCGAACGACAGTTTGTCTGCCATTTTTTCATATCGTGTACGAATAAGTTCCTAGTCATTATTCCTCATTTCGCTTTATTTAAGTTAAGCACAAAAACGTGCTATTGCAATCCGTTTCGTTTCTTTTTGGGCCAACGTCCGACAAGGATAGGAGTAAAACGCTCAATTACATAAACCACAGGAATCAGCATCATAAAAACCACAAGCCCGAGAATGAACGCATGTGATTGAGCCAATTCCGCTGTATGTCGCCACGATTCAAAGAAACGCATCATAGGAATATGCAGACCAAGATAGTCCAAAGAATATCGACCGGCGAAAGTCAAAGGTCTTACATTGGGAAGATTCATAAACAACAGCGCCAGACATGCACTGATGCCTAATGAGCTAACTAGCATCAGAGCGAAGACCTCGTAATCATTCACCAAAAGACTGACCTTGGTATTGGCGAACGCCGCCCATGTTCCCACTGACATCAATGCAATGATGACTGTCGTCATCACCGTTGGAGACAACGACTCGATAGCGTCACGATGCCGACGATATGATTGCATCGCCATACAACCGATACCGTAGAAAATAACCATGGCGGGAACACCAGTAACATTCCACGCAGTGGGTTTTCCCTCGCAGAATATGCCTACTCCGATGGCCAACGCAGCACAAATGCCGAGAGCCCCCCCCCAATTGACTTTTCCCTTATGATCCAAATCAACAAGAAACCAAAAAACGACAGAAGTCAAGAACAATGCAGGAAGAAACCACAAAGCACCATTAGTCATGGTTCCTTCATACTGGTCAGCAGTCAAAAATCCAACAAGCAAACGCTTGAATGATACTTTGCCGTCTCCAAACACAATATGGTTTATATACCAGAATGGAGCGCACACAATCGTTAGCATGACATACGGAAATAACAGTTTCTTTGCCTGATCTTTCACACAAGCCAATATGGAATCATACTTCTCATATCGAAACAGCGCCCCAGAGATAATGCAGAACAAAGGCATGTGAAACGAATACAGCCATATTTTCGCCTGCTGATCCATGCCTGAAAGATGCCCCATGATGACACACAGCATAGCGAAACCACGCAGGCCATCCAGCCATCCAATTCTTTGAGAAAAGTCCATTTCACCGTGTCGGAATCTCTCTGATGCATCAAGCCGCATATGTGCTCCTATACTCTTTGACATTAAGTAAACGTTTCCCACGCAGCAGCCTGTGCTGAATCAGGCTGCACAGCCGTTTCAGGGGTATCGACAGCGCGATCGCGCCGATGATCACGACGGCCTCATAGCGCAGGTGCGTGGTCGGCAGGTTGTTGAGGTTCAGCATCTTGCGAATCATCACGTGAAGCAGATACAGTTCCAGCGAATACCGTCCGAACCAGCTCAGCACTTTCGATACCACGTCGTGAAGGCCTGCGAGCGCGGGCTTTCCCGCGCGGGCCATCACGTCCATGATGACGACGCCGCATATGCACAGCAGCAGGTTCAACGCCGCGCGAAGGTACACCTTGACCAGAGGGACATCAACCAGCTGCATCGGGTAGAGCATGACGGCCACGGCCGTCATGCATGCGGCGACCACGGGCATGGGCAATGGACGACGCTCATGCGAGAGCCTTCCCAGCAGCACGCCGAAGATGAAGCACGGTATGCGGTTGACGATCAGATCGACGTTGTCGTAGAAAGACGGCGCGAACCTGTACAGCGCCACCGCGACCAGCACCGCGGCCGCACACAATGCCAACGTTCGCGCCCATGCCGCGGCGACGTTTCGGGTACCGTCCACGACGGCGAACACGAGCGGAAACAGCACATAGCAAATCGGGCACACCGCTATGTACCAGAACCACTTCACACCGTCCGTGAAGAACGTGACGAATGCGATGTCGGCGAGGAAACGCACCACTCCGGCATCCGAATGGACGAAGTCGAACCAGATCCACCCGACCAGTGCCACAGCGACGTACGGCACCAGCACGCGGGTCAGCCGCTTGCGATAGAACGCCCCCGCGTCCGGGGTGCGCTTCCACGAGTAGTACAGGCCCAGCCCCGAGATCATCAGGAACATGTCGACGCCGGAACTGCCGATATAGTCGTAGAACACCTGAGCGGGACCGTTGAAATGGTCGGCCGCGTTCGACAGGTCCTCGGTGTAATGGAACGCCATGATCAGCAGGATCTGCACGCCCATCAGCACGCCGCGGTATTTGGACAGCAGCTCGTATGATGGGCGCCCGGCGCCGGCGGCGGGCGTGACGGCCATGCTCGTGTTCCCCGGCACGCTCACTCCTCCTCGTCGGAGGCGGACTTGGTATCCTTGTCGGCGACCTTGGAATCCAGCAGTTCCTTTGCCTTCCTTTCGGACTTGGCCGACTTGTCGGACTGCCGGACCGGCACCGCGCCTCCCTTACCGGAGGCCTGTTTGCGCACACCCGGAACATCCTTGCCGTAGATAATAGTGTCGATGGCACGGTCGCTGGCGAGTCCGCTGCGCTCGGCGGCGCGGTCGATGGACGAGGGGTGAGGGGAAACCGTCTCATAATGGCGAGTCCTCAGCACGTCCAGGAACTCGTCGAACGTATCGCACACCACGCCCGGCGCCATCTCGTCGATGGACCGCTGCACACCACGGATCAGCGAGTACGCGGTCTTGTCGGGCACGAAGAACACTACCGGCTTCTTGAGCAACAGGTAGTCGTAGAAGCACGACGAATAGTCGGTCACCAGCACATCGGCGATGAAGAACAGCTTCGTCAGGCTCTCATCGGACAGGTCGAAGATGCGGTCGGCGTACTCGGCAGAGATATCCGGACGCTTGCGGATGAAATGATGCATCTCGAACACGAAATACGTGTCCGTCTCGACACACATGCGGTACAGACGATCCATGTCGATCTCGTCATACGGGTAATACGCGGTGCGCTGACCGGTGCCGCGGAACGTCGGAGCGAACACGATGACGCGTCCCTTGGCCGACCACGGGAACTTGTCGGCCATCTCCTCGCGGTATTCCTTCTCGACCTTCTCATCGAGGAAATGGTCGAGCCTGGGCATGCCTGTGGCGAGCAGCGCCTCCTCCTCGATGCCGAACACCTCGGAATAGATGCGACGCAGGTGCTCGTTGCCGACCAGCGCGTACGTGTATCGGCGGTGCGCGGAATTGTACGGATCCGGCGAGCCCTTGAGACCAAAACGGGCATAGCCGACCGACTTGAAACCGACGCCGGCATGCCAGATCTGCGTCAGCGTCACATCTTCACCGGGGTCGATGAAGTTGAATACAGGGGTGTAATCGTCGATGAAGACGTACCGGCTTCGGGCGATCTCGAACAGGTCGCGCAGCCAGGCGACGATGTTCTGCCTGCCCGCGAATACGTTGCGGTACCGGGCACGAATATCGAAGCGCTTGTCCATGCCGCGCTCGATCATGCGGCTCTGCAACGCCTCCATATTCTCCGTCGGGCCCTCGCCGTTCTCCTTGAGGAAGAGGATTCGATTGCGCTTGCGCGGCACCAGCTTGGTCATCACCGAGTACGTCGCCGCGAAAACGTCCTTCTGCATCTGGCGACGGCTGCGCTGACGGTGGCGCGGGGTCTTGTTGCGCTGGAAGAACTGCATGTGCAACGCGAGATAGATGAGACCGGCGCGATTCGTCTTGGGCACGAACACACCAGTATAGGCGTAGCTGTTCTTGCCGTAGCGGAACACGCGGTCGAGATTGTCAAGCCGCTCCAGCACCTCATCGTCGTAGGTGACTCCGCTGGTGACATAGGGGTGCCGGGCCACCAGTTCCAGACGATCTTCGTCGGTGTACTGTGCGACCGCCTCATCATCGTCACGCAACTCCGGGGGCAGCAGGTGACGTACATCGTAGTCGACGCGCTGCGGCATGAGCGGGTATTCGGCGTACAGCGCCTGCAGACTGACGAGCGCCGACTCCTTGATTTTCTCGCAGATGATCCATTGGCCGCCGGGAAGCACCTCGCGCCCGTCCCCGAGCACCAGGTTCAGGCGGGCGCGGCGGACACCGCTCTCAAGCCCGACGATCTCGAACGGAACGAACTGGCAACGTCCCACGCAATACAGCCACGGCACACCACCATCCCGCGAGGAATAGTCAATCTCCAAGTAACTTGACCGCCAGCGGATTTGGTGAACATCCAGTGACATCCCCGGGCTCCTTTACGACACCTTGTCATTCATCTTCGGTTCCCCTTGTGGTAACCCATGTAATATATAGAGTTGCAGTTACGGTAGACCGGCTAACACACCAACCTGATGCTTCGGTAAGGGAGAACAAGAATGAAACGTCTTCTGATTAATGCAGTTCGGATGATGATGCTTCTTATGTATAGGTTCTTCCGCGCGTTCCCGCGCAAGCGTAGGATTGTGTGCCTAAGTCGCGAGAGCGACCGACCGACCACCGATTTCCGGCTCATCCGCCATTATGTGAGACAGACGCATCCGGATTATTCCGTGGTGATCCTCGCCAAGAAGCTGCACAACCCGGTACGATACGGGTTCCATATGATCCGGCAGCTGTATTTCATCGCCACCAGCCAGGCGGTGCTGCTCGACACCTACGCCATCGTGGTAAGCCTGCTCGCCGGCTACATCGACGTGCCCGTCATCCAGATGTGGCATGCGCTCGGCAACATGAAGAAGTTCGGATACACCGCGTTGGGCTCCAAGGAAGGCCGGAAGTTCTCCACCGCCTCGCTGCTGAACATGCATCGCGGGTACACGTCCGTGCTCATCTCATCCAAATCGTTCATCAGCGATTACGCTCGCGGCTTCGACATCGACCCGTCCATCATCTACGAGGCGCCACTGCCCCGCACCGATCTGCTGATCAACAGCTCGTACCGGGCGCAGCAGCGCGAACGCATCATCCGCGAGTTCCCGGAACTCGGGCGCAAGCTCAACATCGTCTACTGCCCCACGTTCCGCAAAAAGACGCCCGCCAATCAGACTCAGGCGGCAGCAGCCCTCGCCGATGCCATCGATTACGACAAGTACAACCTGATCGTGAAATGCCATCCGTTGGACGACCTGCGTATCAACAATCCGCACGTGTTCCAGCACTATCCGAGCCAGTACGACATGCTGTTCGTCGCCGATTACGTCATCAGCGACTATTCGACCGTGATCTATGAGGCCGGACTGCTTGACCTGCCGGTGTTCCTCTATGCGTACGACTGGCCGGACTATTCGAGGAAACGCAGCCTGTACATCGACCCGAAGCGCGATATCCCGACGCTGTTCACGGATGATGCCGAGGCGATCGTGAGAGCCATCGAGCACGACGATTTCGACCATGCCGCCTATCAGGCGTTCATCCGTCGCAACGTGGCCATCCCCGAGCACGGCTCCTGCACGGCGCGCGTAGTCGAGCACGTATTCGATCTCATCGCCGCCCGCTAGTCAGGTTCTCCTTTCCCACAAGTCAGCCCCCTCCCTCCCGCGAAAGTTCCGTTTGAAGACCGCCGGATGGGACTTCCGCGAGAGAAGGTGTGGGGATGGTTACCGACCGACTGCCATCTAGCCCTCGCCTGTACCACACCATGCGATTTTTGAGGGTTTTGGGGCTGGTGTGGCCAAGGGTGATTCCGGGCTCATCCACCGATCATTGGAAAATGGCGGTTTTCATGACCCGCATTCTGCCACACCACATGATGTGAAGGCTCACATCGCATGGTGTGGCCTTCTGCTGTACCACACCATGCGATTTTGGGGTGTTTTTCGCCTAGTGTGGCACACGGGCTGGGAGCGAATCAGATGGTCAGGTGGGTAGAGCATGGCTGGGGGCCGTTCTGGGCCGAGAACCACCCCAGTCATGCTGTGCATGACAGCCCCCGCCAGCGGGGCAAGAAATAGTGAACGCCCCCGGCGTGGGGGCGTTCACAGTACTGGGGTTTTCTGGTTTGGCTCTTACTTGCCACCGTCGAGTTCGATGGCCTTGTTGAGGGCTTCTTCCAGTTGCTTCTGGGCTTCACCGTAGGCGGTCCAGTCGCCGTTCTTCATGGCGGACTGGGAGTCCTTCATCGCTTGGGCCGCATCCTTCAGCGCTTGCTGAAGCTCGGGGCTTTGGCTGCCGCTCTGCGAGGAGGAACCGTTCTGGTCCTTGCCCTCGTTCGTACCACTGCCATTCGCGTTGCCGTTGCTCTCGCTGCTGTCACCGGAGTCAGTGCCGTTCTGCCCGTCACTGTTCTGCCCGTCACCGCTTTGAGACGTGTTGCCGGAATTCTCGGCATCGCCCGCGGACGCACCCGAATTGCCGCCGAACACCTGGTCGAGCGCCTCGTCGAGCGTATTGGCGAATCCGACCTGGTCGCCGAATGCCACCAGCACCTTCTTGAGCAGCGGGAAGCTGGTCGATCCGCTGGACTGCACGTACACCGGCTGCACATACACCAGACCGCCACCCAGCGGCAGTGTCAGCAGGTTGCCTCGGTTGACCTTGGTGGAACCGGATTCGAGCAGGTTCAGCTCCTTCGACACGTCCGCGTTCGCGTTGAAGTTGTTCTGCGCCTGCCCCGGTCCGGGAACGTTGGAGTCCTTGGGCAGCTCCTGCAATCGTATCGTGCCGTAGTTCGGCCCGATCACGCCCTTTTCGTTGCCCGCGTCGGAATCCACCGACAGGAAGCCGGTGAGGATTTCTCGCGTGGACGTGCCGGCGGGGATGTACGAGGAGGTCAGCGAGAACACCGGCTTCTTCGACCCGCCGGTCTGCAATGACAGGTAATACGGGGGCTGCGGAACGCCCTGCTGCTGCGCCGTGGCCGATTCGGTGGGATCCACCGGCGTCTGCCAGAAATCCTCGCCGGAGAAGAACTGGCCTGCGGACGACACATGGTATTTCGCGAGCAGCTCGCGCTGTACCTTGAACAGGTTCTCCGGGTAACGCAGGTGGCTCATCAGGTCGCCGGATATCTCGGAGATCGGGTGGTACTGTCCGGGGAAGATCTTCTCCCATGCCTTGAGCACCGGATCGTTGGCATCCCAGGCGTACAGTTCGACGGAGCCATCGTACGCATCGACGGTCGCCTTGACCGAGTTGCGGATGTAGTTGGCCTTCTGCGAACCCAACGCCTGGATCGTGTTCGACGTCTTGGTGGTGGAATCCTGCGTGACGCTTCCCAGATCGGTCATCTGCGAATACGGGTAGGCGTCCGACGTGGTGTAGCCGTCGACGATCCACTTGACCCGTCCGTCCACCACCGCCGGGTACACGCGGCCGTCCAGCGTCAGGTACGGGGCGACCTTGGCGACGCGCTCCTTGGGGGAACGGTCGTACAGGATCTGCGAGTCGGAGGTGACACGGTCGGAGAACAGGATCTGATCGGATCCGAACCGGACCGCGTACAAAAGCCGCGAAAAGATGTTGCCCACCGAGGGGCCGCCATCGCCGTCAAACGTATTGGTCGCGCCCTGCGATCCGGTCGGATAGTCGAACTCCCACGAATCCATGCCCTTCGGAGCCCCGACAATCGAGTATTCGGGGGCGTTCGGGGAGAAGTAGATGCGCGGCTCGTACTTCTGCGATTCGGTGAGCTTGCCCTGGGTGGGGATGCTGGATTCGAAGAACTGCGGCTGCCCGTCCGCCGCCACCTTGTTGCCGTATGCGGCCACGACACCGTACCCATGCGTATACACGGTATGGTCGTTGACCCAGTTGCGGTTGTCGTTGCCTTCCAGATCCAGTTCTCGGGCGGCGATCACCGTGTCCTGGCTGACGCCGTCGATGTCGTACTTGTCGACGGCCAGCGTGTCGGCGAACGTGTAGTACTGCTTCGACTGCTGCAGCTGCTTGAACGTGGGGCTGACGACCTGTGGGTCGAGCAGTCGGATCTGCGCGGTGGATTCGGCCTCGGACGACAGCGCTCCGGACTTGCCCTTGGTGGTGGCCTTGTACTGTTCGACCTTCACCTTGTCGAGCCCGTACGCCTGCTGCGTGGCGTTGATGTTGCGCTGGATATAGGTGGATTCCATCTCCTGCGCGTTCGGGTTCACCTTGAACCGCTGCAGCAGCATCGGCCATGCGACGGTGAGCACCAGCGAGACGACCAGCGCGGCGGCGATCGCAATCACCGGCGTACGCCACGCCTTGAGAGCCGCGGCGGCGCGGACACTCGGCTTGGCGGCGCCTTCCAACGCATGGGAGCGCATCAGCCACACGCCGAGGAACACACCGAGCATCGCGGTGATGGCCGCCATGATGAACGTGACCGGAATGGTCGCGTGCACGGTGGTGTATGCGGCGCCGGTGATGCGGTCGCCCTGCTGGGTCAGATGCGTGAACACGCCGATCACCTGGCGCGCGGACCAGGCCAGCATGTTGAGGATCAGCCAGATGCCGATCTGGCGACGGGCGCGCTTGGTCACAGCGAGCACTCCGCGACCATGCACCGGCATGGTGAAGCGGATGCCGCCCATCATCGCATGCGTGACGACGGAGAACACAATGCCCATCAGCAGCAGCATCGATACGGCCGACATCACCAGCCGCAAACCGGGCAGCACAAACACATAGAACCCGTTGTCGATGCCGAACTGCGGATCGGTAGTGCCGAAGCTCTGCGCGTTGAACATCAGCAGGATCTCAGACCAGTTCGAGTTGAACTGCGAGCCGAACATCACGCCCACGACCAGCGACACGACCACGGCGGCGCGACGCGCGGTCTTGGAACTGAACGACTTGCCCACTTCGATGACGTCATCCTTGATGCGGAACGTCGAGCCGTCGGACGAATCGGGGCGAGCGCGGATAGCCAGCCAAGCGGACACATAGCTGACCAAGGCCATCAGCAACGCATACGCCGCCCACAGGCCGAACTTGACACCCAGCTGGATCCACACCACGTTCTGAAAACCGAGCTGTCCGTACCACATCAGGTCCGTGATGAACTGCGACAGGCCGAAGAACAGGCCGACGACGACAACCAGCGCCAGCACGACGCCGATCAGAATCTTCGTCCCCTTGCTGGGCCCGTTCGGCAACGGTCGGGGCGTGAGCCTCGGCACGCCGCGCTTCGGCGGCTCCCCCTTGCCGGCGGATGGCGTCTCGCCATGATCGTCGCCATCCGCCTGCACATCGACGATCACCGGATCGTCATCGGTCGCACCGGAGTCCCGACGTGGCCCGCGTGGCCCGTCGCCGGGATCGAACATACCCAACATATCAAAAAAAGACATGATACAAGCCTATCGAAAGGCTAGGAAAGCTGGTCATGCTCTGAGCTGAGAACACAGCCGTCGTACAACCGTTTCACAACCACTACACATGATGGCCTACGCTAGTGCATATGAGGATGCAGCAGATCAAACACGGCGGCAGGAGGCCGCGCCCCAGTTCAGCCCCCACCATCATCGCGGCCATGCTCTGCGTGGTGGCCCTTGTGGCGGCAGGCACGGCATGGTGGATGCTGCGCCCCCAGCAAAAAGACACGCTCGAACATCTCGCGCAGCCACAGTCCTCCTCTTCGACGCTGAACCGCGACAAGGCCCCCACACCGAAACCGCAGAAATCTCAGGAGCGGCAGAAGGCAGCCGATGACTCCCCCGCGGCCAAGGCGAGCCGCGCCATCGCCACGATGAGTCTCGACGAACGGGCCGGGCAGCTCATCATGGCACCGATGTTCGCAGGCGGCAATCCAGCCGATCTCAGCGCCCTCATCAGCACACGCCATGTCGGTTCCGTAGTGCTCATCGGCAACTGGAACAACGGCACAGCCGCAGCCAAGACCGCCGCTGACGCGCTGCAAAGCTATGCTCCGAGCGGCAACCAGCTGATCGTCTCCACCGATCAGGAAGGCGGCCAGGTGCAGCATCTCAAGGGCAGTGGATTCGACACGATGCCGTCCGCGGTGGCGCAGGGCCAGATGAGCGCTGACACGCTGCGCTCCTCCGCAAAGACCTGGGGCGGCCAGCTCAAGCAAGCCGGCATCAACGTCGACCTGGCCCCGGTATTGGGGACGGTGCAGGTCAAGCGTTCCTCGAACGCTCCGATTGGTGCGCTGAACCGCGATTTCGGTTTGGATTCCAACGGAAACGCGCAGCACGGCATCGCGTTCGTCGAAGGCATGCGCGACGCGGGCGTCGGCGCGACCGTCAAGCACTACCCCGGTTTGGGCGCGGTGACCGGCAATACCGATTTCACGACCGAGGGCATCCTCGACACCACGACCACGCTTGATGGCGAGCAGATAGGCGCGTTCAACACCACGATCAAGCAGGCGAAGCCGGCTATGGTGATGATGTCGCTGGCGACCTACCAGCGCATCGACTCGTCGGCGCCCGCCGCGTTCTCCAGCAAGATCATCGACGGCACGCTGCGCGGCAGCGTCGGCTATGACGGCGTGGTGATCTCAGACTCCCTTTCGGCCGCGGCGGTCAGCGGCATAGCGACCAAGGACCTGGGCGTGCGTCTGGTGGACGCCGGCGGCGATTTGGCGTGCATAGGCGATACGTCATATGTGACGCCGATTCTTGACGGTATCATCGCCCGTGCGCAGTCCGACCCGGCCTTCGCGAAGAAGGTGACGGCCTCCGCAACGCGCGTGATGACCCTGAAATACCAGATGGGACTGGCGAAGTGACACGGGATTAGGCGCTACCGGTTCCTGAAGTAGCGGAACAGCTGCGTCTGTCGGATCACCGATCCCGTCAACAGCGAGGAGACGAGCACTCCGGCCAGCAACACGAGCGGCGTACGAACGGCGGCCAGCAACACGGCAAGAGGGTCGGACTGCGACATGCGCAGCGCGTACGCGGAGAGCAGCGCGCATGTCGCGAGCGTGCCGACTCCTGCCCAGATCAGTGATTCCAGTTCGATACCGAGCAGCTGCGCGCCCTTAGATTCGCCCGAGTGCAACGCGCCTGCATATTCGAGCCGGCGGCGGCGTACCGAAATCACGCCTAGCAGCAGGCCGACCGCCAGTCCAAGATACGGCATCCAACGGGTCACACGGGTCAGATAGCCCTTCTGCGCGTCATAATGCGCATCGAACCCCTTGTTAAGAGCGGTCACACCGGGACGCATCTCCGATTTCGGGTTCTTCGTGGCGGTGGACAGCAGCAGCTCGTCCATCTGGTCGCTTTGCGGCCACTGCTTTGCCCAGCATTCCTGGAACACGCCGCCGCTCGATGCCGCCGGTGCGATCATCGCATAGGCGAACCGCGTGTCCCTGCCGTCATTCGGCCAATCTAACACGCCCGCCACGGTGACCATGCCATGATTCGTCTGCATGCGGCTGCCCTTGACGAGACCGAAATCATGGGAGACATCGGATGACACCCACACGCCGGACGAGTCCGGAACCTCCTGCGGGTCTTCGGCGGTGATGAGCCGTATCATGCCCGCGGTCACCTCATATGATGACAGTTCGATGCCTTTCGTTGCCAGCGGCACGACCTGCGGGCCGGACCGCATCGCCCCGGAAATGAACGACGGGTCGCCATGGTCGGAGAGCCGGTCGCAGGCGAGTCCGTCGACATTGCCGCCGACCACGGTTTTCACGTCGGCGAATGCGCGGATGCGCACCGCGGCTTCGGTTTCCAACCTCATGACCGACATCGCCTCGTATCCTCCGAGCAGGGTGCCGGCGAACAGCACGGCGAGGAACATGGCGAGAGCATGCGCGGTGCCCGAGGCGATGTTGCGCAGCGTCTCCGAGATGATGGATCCCAGTCTCATGAGCGCACCTCCGATCCATTTTCGGCGATGTCAGTTGAGTCGGTGGGACCACCCCCACCCGCTTCGCGGGAGCCCCCGCCAGCGGGGGCGGAATCGGTAGGCTCAGCGGGTTCGTTTCCGCCAGCGGGGGCAAAACTGGAGTCCTCGTTATCGCCGGGGGCGTAGTCGGCCAGGTCGATGACGCGACCGCAGGCGTCGCGCGTGTCCGGGTCATGGGTGGCGACCAGCACGATCATGCCCTGTCCGGCCAGGTTCCCGAGCACGTGGCTCACCGAGTGCGCGGTGCGCGTATCCAATTGTGCAGTCGGCTCGTCCACGAGCAGCATGTCAGGTCTGGAGCATACTGCACGGGCCAGCATGAGCCGCTGCGCCTCGCCGCCCGACAGTTCGCTGAACCGCCGGTCGGCCGCATACTCCAAGTCGAACAGCCCCATGGCCTCCAACGCCTGCGGCTCCGCTTCGCGCCGGCGCAGCCCCTTGGCCAGCAGCGGGAACACGACATGGTCCAGAGCCGTTCGCCCGGGCACGCCGTACGGGTTCTGAAACACCCAGCCTACACGTTCCACGTTCTTGCGTTCCACCGTGCCATGGTACGGCTTCTCCCATCCGGCAAGAATCGACAGCAGCGTCGACTTGCCGCATCCGGATGGCCCGCATATCGCCACGGTCTGGCCGGGTATCGCTGTGAAATCCAGATGTTCGAACAACACGTCCGTTCCGGGGAACCTATGCGCCAAATCATGTACGCTCACCGATCGCTCCGGCTGCGGCGCGGCACCGACTCCGGCACCGGCGTATACATCTTCCCCCGTCATCATCGGCAGCTTTCGCCGGTCAAACCACTGCCTATCTCAACCGAGGTGATAGCCGCGGCATCGGCGCCTTGGGGCTCGACGAGACTCGCCCCGAGCTCGGATCCGACAATTGACACCTTGATGGTCCTGCCACCCGAGACGATGCACCCCTTGCTGCCGTTGACGCCGATCACCGACGCGGCCGGCACGCGCAGCGCCTGCACCGGATTCACAAGCTGCACGCTGGCTTCCAGACCTGTGGCGAGCATGTCGCTGGTGAGTGACTGGAATTCCTGTGTGGCGGCGACTCTGGCGCAGAACTCGGCGTCATCCACTTCGGTGGTGCCGGCTTTCAGCGTGGCGGTCTGCCCGATCAGGGTGACCGTCCGGTCGAGTTCCGACGGCTGCCCGTTCTGGATGGAGAATTTCGTGACACTGCCGGGCACCTTCCCAACGACGCTTCCCCCGGCCACGGTCGCCCCGACAGTGCCGGCCCATTCGCCGACCCGCACGCTCGCGGCAGGTATCCACAGCACGTCGGTCAGCGGCAATGAACCGTCCGACGTGTTGCCGGCGGCGCTCATGAGCTGCTTCACTCCTTGAGACGTGATCCATGTATATGTGGTGGATTTCGCCGAGGCCGGCAATCCGAGGCGTGCGAGTTCGTTGTTGAGTGCGAGCACGTCGTCGCCTTTGTCCCCGGTGGCGAGGTCGCGGTACATCGGCGTGGCTGTCGCCAGTGCCACCACCGAGACTCCGTTGACCTTCATCGCGGTCTTGCCAGAGGTCAATCCCTGCGATGACATGTCCTCCGTCACTGTGCCGGAGGCGTTGCCGACCAGTTCGCGCGTCTGAGAGACCGTGGGAATCATGGTGACCTGGGTGGCTCCCGTGTACTCCTGCACTCCGGCCGGCGCGCTCGTGATCTCCTTGGCGGAGCCGAGCAGTGCGGGTGCCCGGTCGGGCAGCCACAAAGCGCATGCCCCGACCGTCAGCGACACCGCGACCACCACGGCCAGCAGCAGCCATATCACAGATATACGTCCGCTATTGCGGGTCTTGGAGATGCTGCCATTGCCGACTGTTTTGCCGTTTTTGCCGCGATTACGCCGTTTTTTCATCCTCGACCGCCTTTGGTTCGATGATCCCGTTCACCCATCATATGATGCTATGAAGTCCATTCATAGCAGGCCCTCCCATCGAATCTACGGATGCTACGACATACCGAAGGACCCTGGATGCCTTCCGATGACATATCAAGAAGCAGCAGATCCGGCTTGAGCTCATGCTCCTTGCATGATTTGATTGCTCTCAACCCCTCAGTCGTCGACCAGATAACATCGTTTGAGGTAGGCGATCAGCAAACAGCGAGACTACAGACTCCAAGGCGCGCTCGTCATTGTCGACGATGGCGACTCTGGCATCGGCGCAATAGCCGGTCAAATGATCCGGTTCGGAGTATGTGTTCATTCCCTTTATTGTTCACCGCACCACCAAAAGAGCCACGGCGGGCAACCGAAAAACGCCGCCGGCTACCGGAACGGAGGGCACCGCATCGTCGCAGCACACCGGTGGCATACCCGTTTTTCGGGTATGCCACCCAACCTGTTCCCGGGGAAACGGAGGCAGCTGCCGGCCTTACTCGCCGAGCTTGGCGAGCAGCAGGGCCTCCGTGAGGATGTTGTTCTTCAAGCCGGGCAGCGAGATCGACTCGTTGGGGCTGTGTGCGTTGGCCTTCGGATCCTCCGGGCCGGTGACGAGCACCTGCGCGGATGGGAAGATGCGCTGCAGCTCAGGGATGAACGGGATCGAGCCACCCTCGCCCTTGTTGATCGGCGCCACGCCGAACGCCTCCTCCATGGCCGCGAGTGCATCCTTGGTGGCGACCGCGTTCGGGTCCATCGCCCAGCCCATGCCGTTCTCCAACTTGGTGACCTTCACCTCGGCGCCGAACGGGGCGTGTGCCTGCAGGAACGCGGCAAGCGCGTCCTGCGCCTCCTGCGGGTGCTGGCTCGGCGCGGTGCGCAGGGACAGGCGGAACGTGGTCTCGGGGCTGACCACGTTGAATGAGCCCTCGACCGGATGCGCGTCGAAGCCGATCACGGTCACGCTCGGCTTGGTCCACAGCCTGGAAGCGAGCGAACCGGTGCCGGCGAGACGATAGGAGTCGACGATGCCGGCGTCCTCGCGCACGGTGGCCTCGTCAAGGTCGCGCTGCAGGCCACCGACCGGCTCCTGCGCGGCCACGCCCGGCACAGCAAGGTCGCCGTTGGCGTCGTACATCGAGGCGATGAGCATCGCGGCGAGCGTGTTCGCATCGAGGATGGGGCCGCCGTACTGGCCGGAGTGCACCGGATGGTGCAGCACCTTGACGTTCACGTCCACACAGGTGTTGCCGCGCAGCGACGTGGTCAGCGACGGAATCTCGGCGGACCAGTTGCCCGAGTCGGCCACGACGATCACGTCGGACGCGAACTCGTCGCGATGATCCTCGATGAACGGGATGAAGCTCGGCGAGCCCATCTCCTCCTCGCCCTCGACGAACACCTTGATGTTGACCTTGAGATCGTCGCCGAGCGCCTTCATCGCGCCCGAGTGAATCGCTATGCCGCCGCCGTCATCCGCCGAGCCGCGGCCGTACAGGCGCGTGCCGACCTCGGTGGCGACGAACGGGTCAGTGTCCCATGCGGACGGATCCGGCACAGGCTGCACGTCGTGGTGCGCGTACAGCAGCACGGTGGGGGCCTGCGGGTCGACGATCTTCGAGCCGATGACCTCCCATGCACCGGGCGTGCCATCCGGGTTGCGCGATTGGACGACCTTCGCGTCGATGCCGACCTGGCGCAGCTCGTCCGCTACGAATTCGGCGGACCGCTTCATATGCTCGGCGGTGATGCCCTCGGCGGAAATCGACTTCAGCGCGACCTTACGGCCCAGCAGATCGACGACGCGGCCGAAATCGGCTTCGACCCGCGCGCGCAGCTCGTCGGAAAACACTGCGGTCATGATGCTCCTTACTGTTGCGTTCGTCATCATCCATCCCGCCGGCACGAACCGGCCGGCCTGGAACAGATGGTCATATCAGCTGCCATTGTAACCGGTTCGTCCGGCTTTCCAGCGTCGAGGCGTGGCCGTATTCTGACGGATTATGACATGGAACCCTTTCAAGAAGGACAAGGCCCAGGAGCCGGTCGAAGAGGAATCGCCCGCCAAGACCGTCGGGAAAGGCCGTCCGACCCCCAAGATGAAGCAGGCGCAGGCGCGTAACCTGCGTCCTCTGGTGCCGCCGGACCGCAAGGCCAGCGCCAAGGCCGCGAAGGAGCGGATCCGCAAGCGCGAGGACGAAGAGTACGAGGCGATGCGCACCGGCGACATCAACCACATGCCGAAGGCCGAACGGTTGCCGTGGCGCGTGTACATCCGCGACTACGTCGACGCGCGCCGCAACCTCGGCGAGTTCTTCATCCCGGTTGCGTTCGTCATGCTGCTCGGCTCGATTCTCGTCACCACCATCGCGCCGCAGCTGTCGGTCCCGATGATGATTCTGCTGTACGTGTACCTGATTGCCGTGATCATCGACGTGGCTGTCATGTGGCGCAAGCTGAAGAAGAAGCTCATCGAGAAGTATGGCGAGGCATCCGTTGCCAAGGGCTCGCGCTCCGCATCGTATGCCTGGAGCCGCGCGATTCAGGTGCGCCGCTGGCGTCTGCCCAAACCGCGCAGCCCCAAGCGCGGCAACTGGCCGAAGTGACAGTCGCCCTGCTGCTTTCCTGACGGCGCTCCCGATAGTGGGAGCGCCGTTTTTTGTATGCCCTAGGCTGCGTGAAACCCCCCCAGTCTCGCTGCGCTCGACAGCCCCGCCGCCAGCGAGGGCAAGACAGCACCCACCTTGCTCGCTCTTGGCCTACGAACAGCCCTGCTATTTGCTCCACAGCTCAGCCCGCCGGCGGGCGTAAGGTATTACGATGGGGATGGTTTTGGTACGAGCACAAAGGAGTCGGACATGAGTGAAGCTTTTGACATCGCGATAATCGGCGGTGGACCCGGTGGATATTCCACAGCATTGCGGGCGGCCGAGCTCGGCAAACGCGTGGCCATGATCGAACGCGACGCAACGCTCGGCGGAACCTGCCTCAACCGCGGGTGCATCCCGTCGAAGGCGCTGATCAGCGCCACCCACGCAATCGACTCCATCCGGCACGCCGGCGAACTGGGCATCTCCGCCACCATCAACGGCATCGACTACGGGACGCTGCACGATTACAAGAAGCGCATCGTCGACACGATGACGCAAGGGCTGGCAGGTCTGCTCGCCCATCGGGGCGTCACCGTGTTCCGGGGCGTCGCCTCGATCACCGGCGCGGCACGTCCCATCACCGTGCACATCGCCGCATCTGCTGACGGGCAGGGCGTGCAACGGTCCGTGCGCTCGGACGTGCCGGAAGACATCGGCCCGTCCTACGACATCACCGCTCAGGATGTGGTGCTCGCCATGGGATCCGCCCCGCGGCAGCTGCCCGGCGAGCCGTTCCGTGGCGCGATCATCGATTCGACGCGGGCGATGTCGATGGCGATGCCGCACAACGCGGTCATCATCGGCGCGGGCGCGATCGCCGCCGAATTCGCCTCCATGTGGAACGCCGCCGGATGCAAGGTCACGATGCTTATCCGCAAGGATCGTGTGCTATCTGGATGGGATCGCCGCGCCGGCGTGACCCTGACGCGTGAGCTCAAACGACACGGCATCGACGTCATCGACCGCTCGACGGTGACCCACATCGACACCGGCGTCAACATGGGAGCCCTCGTGCACTACACCAGCGCCAAGGACGGCGGCTCCACCGAGCACATCGCCGAAGGCGAATTCGTGCTCGTCGCGATCGGGCGAGATCCGTTGACCTCCGACGGTTGGATACGTGACGCCGGCGTGACCGTCGACGACCATGGATTCATCACGACCGACGGATACGGCCGCACGCCGGTCGCAGGCATATGGGCCGTCGGCGACATCACCGAAGGGCACGCGCTCGCTCACCGCGCGTTCGAGCAGGGCATCATCGCCGCGGAATCCATCGCCGGACTCGATCCAAAGCCGCTCGATGAGGACACCATCCCGCAGATCGTGTTCTCGAACCCCGAGGCCGCCAGCGTCGGACTGACCGCGACCGACGCGAAACAGCGCGACGACCTCTCCGATATCAAGGAGACCGTGTACCCGATGATGTCCAACGCCCGCATGATGATGAGCGGCTCCGGCGGATCTCTGTCGCTCGTCAGCGGCATCCGCGCGCAACAGCCCGGTGTCAGGGTCGTGCTCGGCGTGCACATGGTCGCGCCCGTCGCATCCGACATCATCGCGGAAGCGGAACAGCTCGTCGGCAACCACACCCCGCTTTCCGACGCCGCGCGTCTCATTCATCCCCATCCCACCTTCAGCGAGACGCTGGGCGAGACGCTGCTCAAAGCCGACGACCGGCCGCTGCACACCCGATAAAGACACCGCGAACGAGCGACGCGGCGGCTCATGGTCGGCAGAAGGGCACATCTGCTGGTAAACTTGTCGCTCAGTGTGTTCACCCTAGACCAAGCGAGGAAGTTGATGGCAGGCAAGGACGAGAAGACCAAGCAGACGAAGCCCAAGAAGCAGAGCACGATCAAACAGATCATAACGATCTTCAAGTACACGCACAAGGAAGACAAGATGCTTCCGGCGCTGATCGCCGGCGCGTTCCTCGTGCCCGTGATCGTGTTCGTCATCCTCGGCATCATATTCCGTTGGACGGTGCTGACGTGGGTGTTCCTCATGCTCATCGCCATCATGCTCGGCATGCTGATGGCGACCATCGTGCTCACCCGCCGCGCCGACATGGTCGGATACAAGCAGCTCGACGGCAAGCCCGGCGCGGCCATCAGCGTGCTGCGCAACATCAACAAGGCCGGCTTCAACTTCCCCGAGCAGCCGGTGTGGGTGGATCCGCGCACCAAGGACGCCATTTGGCGCGGCACCGGATACAACGGCATCTACCTGCTCGGTGAAGGTGATTACGATCGCGTCAAGCGCGCGATGGACCGCCAGGAGCAGTCCATCAAGAGCGTCACCGCCGGCTCGCAGATCCCCGTGTACCGTGTGATGGTCGGCAACGGCCAGGGTCAGGTGCCGCTGAAGAAGCTGCGCAGCAACATCATCCGCCACAAGGCGTACCGCCCGACACACCACAAGAACGCTCTCCTGGCGAAGATCCACCCGCGCGAGCGTTTCATCCTCACCAAGGCCGAGCTGGAGAAACTGAACGCCCGTCTGCGCACACTGCAGACCAAGAACGGCATGGGCATCCCCAAGGGCATCGATCCCACGCGCATGCAGCACGTCAGCCGCCGCGCGATGCGAGGCCGCTGATCTTCGGCGGGCAACCTCACGCCGAACCGGCATCATTCATACATCGGGGAAGCCCCCGCGGGACATCGCCGCGGGGGCTTCCCAT